>ERZ1047985.2211-NODE-2211-length-12439-cov-10.546108_pt1 | contig 12439 bp, 13 predicted proteins | sample MGYA00383097_ERZ1047985 | MGnify/ENA primary metagenome ERZ1047985 (study PRJEB29581, sample SAMEA5548367) | metagenome | biome: marine; feature: coastal; material: water | depth 50 m | study: Short-term variability in the microbial, nano- and picoplankton...
AGAGATTAATAAATCAGCATCATGAAATTTTGTATCAAAAATTAGTCGATTCATTAATTTATCAACTTGGGGAATTATGATTGGTATCTCCATCATAAATCTGTCTCTTGCAGCAGAGGGAATCTCAAAAGTTTCTTCTTTTTCCACTTGATTTCTATCTGCAAATACAGTCAGATGAGGAAAGGTGAATTCTTGATTAAAAGCGGATAAAGTTTTTTCTGCCATTATCCTTAATAACAATGAATGTACCTGAGGTCGAGCTCGGTTAATTTCATTAAAAAAGAAAATTGAAAGATCCTCACCTGATTTTAAAATAGGACCCTCATCCACATGAGGCTTTCCATCCTCACCAAGATATGTGTGGTAAATAAGGTCATTTGGCATTAAGTCGATTGTTCCCTCAATTCTTTCATATCCTCCACCAATTGATCTAGCAAATGCTTTAAGTAAGGTTGTTTTACCTACGCCTACATCTCCCTCAAGCAGAACGTGCCCTCTAGCAAAAATTGCATTTGTGATAAGTCTTATAGGAGCCTCTTGCCCTAGGATGACTTTATTAATTTCAGCCTCTAGCTTAAGCCCAAGTTTTCTCCAATCGGTCAGATTTTGATCGCTCATTATGTTATATTCCTAGGATAATATTGGTTGTTTTAAATAATTATTAACAATATCATAATTAAGGATAATGTTTCTACTTTGTAACAATTCGATCTTAAATACCTAAAGCACTCAATCTTAAATATTAAAAAAAGTGATATTTTAAAAATGCAAAAAGAAAGTTATACCAAAGAAGAATTAATCAGTTGTGGAAGAGGTGAGATGTTTGGAAAAGGAAATGCTCAACTCCCACTCCCTCCGATGCTCATGTTCGATAGAATAACTTCAATAACGGACAAAGGTGGCAAATATAATCATGGTCAAATTATTGCTGAATTAGATTTAACTAAAGATTTATGGTTTTTTGAATGTCATTTCCAGGGAGATCCAGTTATGCCAGGTTGCTTAGGACTAGATGCAATGTGGCAATTGTTAGGTTTTTTTCTGGGGTGGAAAGGTGGTTTAGGGAAAGGTAGGGCACTCGGTGCAGGTGAGGTGAAATTTTCTGGTCAGGTTTTGCCTACGTCAAAAAAAATTACCTACATTATTGATTTAAAAAGGGTGATAATGAGGAAATTGGTGATGGGAATTGCAGATGCTTCTATGGAGGTAGATGGAAGATTAATTTATCAAGCCAATGATTTAAAAGTAGGGCTTTTTATTAAAACAGATATTTTTTAATGAGGAAAAGGTAAATTGAAAAGAGTCGTCGTAACAGGGATAGGTATCGTTTCTAGCATAGGTAATAACTATACCGAGGTAAAAGAAAGCTTATTTAATTCAAATTCAGGAATCACATTCCAACCTGAGTATGCTGAAAGAGGCCTAAGATCAAATGTTGCAGGCTCTTTAAATATTGAACCCGCAGAATTAATTGATAGAAAGTTATATAGATTTATGGCAAAAGGTCATGCCTATGCATGGATTGCTATGCAAGAAGCTATTGCGGATGCGAAACTTACAGAAAATTATGTTTCAAACGATAGAACAGGAATTATTGTAGGCGCAGGCGGAACTTCTACTGAAAGTATGTTGAGTGGCACTGAAGTTCTAAAAGAAAAGGGAATAAGGCGTGTTGGACCTTATATGGTGACGAAAACTATGTCTAATGGCGTAAGTGCATGCCTTGCCACTGGTGCAAAGATAAGAGGTATTAATTATGCTATCACGTCAGCATGCTCTACAAGTGCGCATTGTATAGGGAATGCTTATGAGCAAATCCAAATGGGGAAACAAGATATTATTTTTGCTGGTGGAGCTGAGGAAGAGCATTGGACCATGAGTTATTTGTTTGATGCAATGGGAGCTATGTCTTCTAAATATAACGACCAACCTGAAAAAGCCTCTCGAGCGTTTGACGTCAACAGAGATGGGTTTGTTATTTCTGGGGGTGGAAGTATTCTTGTTCTTGAGGAATACGAGCACGCAAAGAAAAGAGGGGCAAATATGTATGCTGAAGTTGTTGGCTATGGGGCTACATCTGATGGGTTTGATATGGTTGCTCCCAGTGGAGAAGGGGCTATAAGGTGTATGAGAGCTGCTCTTGAGGAGAAAAAAACTATAAATGTTGATTACATGAACACGCATGGTACAAGCACACCCGTAGGTGACTCAAAAGAATTGGAAGCTATCAAAACAGTCTTTGGTAACAAGGAATTTGGGGAAATGCCAGCTATTGCTTCCACTAAATCATTAACAGGACATGCCCTTGGTGCTGCAGGTTCAAATGAAGCTGTTTATAGCTTAATCATGATGAATGAAGGTTTTTTGAGCCCTTCAGTTAATATTGAAGATAAAGATCCAGCAGGCGAAGGACTTCCAGTTTTGACACAAAAAAAGGAACAAGAGGTGATTACATCAATGTCAAATAGCTTCGGTTTTGGGGGGGTAAATGCATCACTAGTTTTCTCTAAAGCAAAACTATAAAAGTCTACATAAGAATTAATACAACCTTTCTTTGCTCTGATAGCAAAATATTAAATGTTCGACAAGCGGCATCAAAATTCATATTTTCATAGGCAATTTTTTTTTCAATAAATAAAATTTGTGCATTTTTATCAATAATTTTATTTTTAATATTTGAACCGATTAAAATTAACTCCGGGCTATAGTCAAAAACCTCTTTTAAATTATCAAACTTTAAGTCCTCATAAGATGCCATAGCCGATCTAGAAATTATTTTTTCAGGGAATATGATGACTCCCTTTTGGTATGTATTTTTTTTTATTCTAATAGAGTTATGATCATAGGCATCTATGATGTTATGCGTCTCTGAGTTAATTTCGTGAAATTTCATAATTCGAAAATGAAACTTTGTTCAACAGGTATTTATTGGCTTAATTCTAATTGAAAGGTAATATATCACCTAATTTATCAAACAATTAATGAGATTAAATTTTGTCCCAATTTCTTAAATCAAAAAAATTAGATAATGTCTGTTATGACATTCGTGGCCCAGTTCTTGAGCATGCTAAAAGAATGGAGGAGGAAGGTCATCGCATTATTAAATTAAATATTGGCAACCCTGCAGCTTTTGGTTTTGAAGCGCCGGATGAAATAACACAGGATGTTGTTAGGAACATTAGTAAATCCTCTGGTTATACAGAAAGTTTTGGTTTGTTTGAGCCTAGAAAATCAATAATGCACTATACCCAACAAAAAAATATTTCTGATGTAGAGGTGGACGATATCGTTTTAGGGAACGGTGTTTCAGAGCTTATTGTCATGGCTATGCAAGGTCTTATTAATAACGACGATGAGGTATTAATCCCAAAGCCTGACTATCCTTTATGGACAGCTTCAGTAACCCTGGCAGGGGGGAACCCAATTCATTATGTTTGTGATGAAGCTTCGGATTGGGCTCCAGATTTGGATGATATAAAGTCTAAAATAACGAATAAAACAAAAGCAATATTAATTATTAATCCAAATAATCCAACTGGGGCAATTTATTCAGATGAATGTCTCAAGGAAATTATTGCTATTGCGAGAAAGAACAATTTAATAATTTTTGCAGATGAAATTTACGATAAAGTTTTATATGATGACAAAAAGCATACCTCTGTCGCATCACTTGCAGATGACGTTTTATTTGTTACATTAAATGGTTTATCCAAGAATTACAGAGCTTGTGGTTATAGAGCTGGATGGTTAGTAGTTTCTGGGGATAAAGGAAGAGCTAAAGATTATCTAGAAGGATTGAATATTCTTGCCTCTATGAGACTTTGTGCTAACGTTCCTGGCCAACTTGCTATACAAACAGCACTCGGTGGCTATCAAAGTATTAATGATTTGGTTGTACCCACGGGAAGATTATGCAAACAAAGAGATCTGGCTTATAAGTTGATGATGGAAATACCCGGAGTTACATGTGTCAAACCATCAGCTGCTATGTATTTATTTTTTAAATTGGATCCAAAATTATATCCAATAGAGAATGATCAAGATTTTATTTTAGATGTACTTAGAAAAAAGAAGGTTTTAATGGTTCAGGGAACAGGTTTTAACTGGCATGACCAAAACCACTTTCGTATGGTATTTTTGCCAAATGAGGATGATTTAAAAGTGGCAATAAGTAGATTTGCTGATTATTTAATAGAATATAAAAAAAGGTAAAAAAATAAATGAATATTGGTTTAATAGGAATTGGAACGGTTGGTGGAGGGACTTATCGTGTCTTAAAAGAAAATGTTGCTGAAATATCAAATAAAACTGGTATTGAAATTAAAATTACGCACGTTGCCGACAAGAATCTTAAGCTCGCAAAAGAAACTGTAGATAAAGAAACAATTATTGAGGAAGACGCATTCTCACTTTTAGAAAATAGTAGCATTGATACGATTATAGAGTTAATTGGTGGAACGGGTATTGCCTTAGATATTGTCCGAAAAGCACTAGAAAATGGTAAACATGTTGTCACAGCGAATAAAGCCTTAATTGCCATGCATGGAGAAGAGCTTTTTAAAATAGCTAATACAAAAAACGTACTCCTTGCATATGAAGCTGCTGTCGCAGGAGGCATTCCAATTATTAAAGCACTAAGGGAAGGATTAGCAGCAAATAAGGTTAATTGGGTTGCAGGAATTTTGAATGGGACTACAAACTATATCTTGACAGAAATGAAAGAAAATAATTTATCCTTCGATACAGCTTTAAAGCAAGCACAAGAGCTTGGTTTCGCAGAAGCTGACCCTATATTTGATATTGAGGGAGTTGATGCAGCTCACAAGATTACAATTTTAGCTTCTATTGCATTTGGAATTCCCATAAATTTTGATGCCGTTCATGTTGAGGGGATAAGCAATTTAAACCAAAAAGATATCACCTATGCTGAAGAGCTTGGCTATAAGATTAAACTTCTTGGTATCACAAAATCAAACAATGCTGATGTAGAGATAAGGGTGCATCCAACGTTAGTACCTGAAAAAAGATTAGTTGCTAATGTTGACGGCCCTATGAATGCAGTGCTTGTTCATGGAAACATGGTTGGACCAACACTCTATTATGGAGCAGGAGCAGGAGCGGAACCTACTGCAAGTGCAGTTGTTGCAGATATTATTGATATTGCCAGACAAACAAAGCTTTCAAATAAAACACTTATTCCACCATTAGGATTTATGCCAGATATGATATGTGAAAAAAATATTCTATCTATTGAGAATATTTTTTCTGAATATTACCTTCGATTTACTATGAAAAATCAAGCAGGTTTACTTGCTAAAATTACTAATATTTTTGCTGATCATGAAATTTCTATAAACTCTATGGTGCATAAAGAAGTGCAAGAAAATAATCAAAATCCAGATATCTTTCTAATCACCGCTAAAACTAAAGAAGCAGATATAGATACCATTATTAGTGAAATTGAGCTTTTACCTGAGAATATCGAAAAGGTTGTTAAAATTAGAACTGAAGAACTAAATAAGTAGGAGCTTTAATGAAGTACATATCAACAAGGGGAGGATCTCCCAAACTAAATTTTTCTGAGGTATTGCTTGGTGGTCTTGCGCCTGACGGTGGATTATACCTTCCTGAGCATTACCCTAATTTTAAAGACGATGAGCTAAATGATATGCGAGATATGTCTTATCAGGACTTAGCTTTTTATATTTTTGAAAAATTTATAGATGATATACCTTCGAATGATCTCAGGGAGATTGTTAATAAGACCTATAGCGCTGATATATTTTCTTATGCACGAGAAGAGCAAAAGGCAGAGGACATAACACCTACCTTGCAATTAAAAAATAACTTATTTTTACTCTCATTATCGAATGGACCTACATTAGCATTTAAGGATATTGCAATGCAATTTTTGGGCCATATCTTCGAATACGTTTTAGGGAAGCAAGGAAAAACCCTGAACATACTTGGGGCCACCTCAGGGGACACGGGCCCAGCGGCAGAATATGCCATGAAAGGTAAAAAGGGGATTAAAGTATTTATGTTATCTCCGCATGGAACAATGAGTCCATTTCAGTCAGCACAAATGTATAGTCTGCAAGATACAAATATTTTTAATATAGCAATTAAAGGTGTTTTTGACGATTGCCAAGATATAGTAAAAGCTGTCTCAAATGACCTGAAATTTAAAGATTTGAATAAAATTGGTGCAGTGAACTCAATAAACTGGGGGCGTATTCTTGCTCAAATTGTTTACTATTTTAAGGGTTATTTTGATGTAACCACTCAAAACAGTGAAAAAGTTGATTTTACTGTCCCAACAGGCAACTTCGGAAATATTTGTGCAGGGCACATTGCTAGAATGATGGGTTTACCAATCAATCATTTAGTTGTTGCTACGAATGAAAATGATGTTTTGGATGAATTTTTTAACACAGGACACTATGCTCCTAGATCTTCTGATGATACCTTTCAAACATCAAGCCCATCTATGGATATTTCAAAAGCCTCAAATTTTGAGCGTTTTATTTTCGATTTATTTGGTCGAGACTCCAATACTTTAAATACTCACATGAAGAAAATTGACGGAGGAAAATCATTTAAATTAAAAGAAGAAGACTTTCAGAAAATTAAAGACTATGGCTTTGTGTCATCTTCAAGTAAACATATCAATAGAATAGATTTTATTAGAACAATATATAATGATTTTGGAGTGATAATTGATACCCATACAGCCGATGGAATTAAGGCAGCAATAGATCACTCAGTACCAATCTATCCAATGATTGTTTTAGAAACTGCACTTCCTGTTAAGTTTGAAAAATCAGTATTTGAAGCAATCGGAGTTTATCCAAAAAGACCGGATACCCTTAATGATTTAGAATTACTCGATCAAAGGTTTGAAGTTTTTGAAAATAGTGTTGAGTCAGTTAAGAAATGTATTATCGATAATAGCTAGTATGAAACAATACCTCACACTTTTAGAACATGTAAAACAAAATGGGCAAAAAAAAGAGGATCGGACAGGAACGGGGACGATATCAGTTTTTGGTTACCAGATGCGCTTTAATCTAAATAATAGCTTCCCCTTGTTAACAACCAAAAAAATACATTTAAAATCAGTAATTTATGAACTTTTGTGGTTTCTATCGGGTGATACAAATATTAAGTTTTTAAAGGATAATGGTGTATCTATCTGGGATGAGTGGGCGGATGTAAATGGTAACCTAGGTCCAGTCTATGGTCATCAGTGGAGAAGCTGGTCTGCTACAGAAGGTAAAGAAATTGATCAAATATCTAGTCTTATTAATCAAATAAAAAAAACTCCTGATTCGAGAAGACTAATTGTCTCAGCATGGAATGTTGGGGAAATTAATAAGATGAAGTTACCGCCATGCCATTGTTTCTTCCAATTTTATGTTGCGGATGGAAGACTCTCTTGCCAACTTTATCAAAGAAGCGCAGATATATTTCTTGGTGTCCCCTTTAATATTGCTTCCTATGCACTGCTTACTCAAATGATAGCGCATGTATGTGACTTGAAATGTGGTGAATTTATTCATACCCTTGGCGATGCTCACATATATATCAATCATATCGATCAAGTAAATGAACAGCTAAGTCGAAAACCTAAAAAACTTCCTCAAATAAAAATTAACCCATCTGTTAAGAATATTTTTGATTTTAAATATGAAGACTTTAGTTTGGAAGGCTATGATCCATACCCATTAATTAAAGCACCTGTTGCAGTCTAGTGAGGAAAATTACTATCATCGTTGCAGCATCAGAAAATTCAGTCATTGGGTATAAAAATGCTCTCCCTTGGAATATTTCTGAGGACCTTAAACACTTTAAAAAAATAACAATAAATCATAGTGTGATTATGGGTAGAAAAACCTTTGAATCAATTGGAAAGCCACTGAAAGATCGAAGAAACATTGTTATAAGTAGAGATAAAACACTCAAGATTGAGGGAGTTGAAGTTGTGAATTCATTAGATGATGCAATTTTTCGAACTAAAGATCAAAATGAGATTTTTATAATCGGAGGCGAACAGATTTATAAAATGGCAATGCCTTTTGCTACAAATATGCATATTACTAAAGTCTATACCAACATAGAAGGAGATGCATTTTTCCCAGCTTTTGATGAAAGGGAATGGAAAATATTGTCTCAGAAAGATTTAGAGTCAAACGAGGGATTAAAATTTTCTTTTATAAATTACGAAAGAACAGTTTGAAATCAAGCCTGACGTGTCAAATACGTCACTTTTATTTGTTTTGGTGAGAAAAACTGTTTGACAACTTCTTTAACTTTTTCAATATCAAAAGATTTACAACTAAATACATCAATATAGCTATCTCCGTTTAAGTCTACAAAGTGACCTGTGATTGAAGAGGTTTCAATTAGTTGTACTAGGCTAAATCCTGCCGCATTTGGATTATTAGTAGCAAAATGTTCTATCTTTGGGTCACCACAAGCCACCATATCTATTCTGGTTACTAATGTTTTTACAAACTGACTTATATTATCGGATGAACTTACTTTAGCTAAATCTCCACCTTTACAGTCTAGTATTAAATGGTATCCCCAATATTCCAATTTAATTATTTTTCCTAAGTTATATATTTTTTAAATTTTTGGTAAAGTAACTCCACTTTGGCCTTGATATTTTCCTCCTCGGTCCTTATATGAAGTTTCACATATTTCATCCGATTCAAAAAATAAAACTTGAGCACAGCCCTCACCAGCATAAATTTTTGCTGGTAGAGGAGTGGTGTTGCTAAATTCAAGTGTTACGTATCCCTCCCATTCTGGTTCAAAAGGTGTAACGTTCACAATAATGCCACATCTTGCATAAGTTGATTTACCTACGCATATCGTCAAAACATTCCTTGGAATTTTAAAAAATTCAACTGTTCTTGCAAGAGCAAATGAGTTTGGAGGAATAATACAATGATCACCATTAAACTCAACAAATGAATTTGGGTCAAAAGATTTTGGGTCAACTATGGTGCTATTAATATTTGTAAAAACTCTAAATTCTGGCGCGCAGCGAATATCATAGCCATAACTAGATGTTCCATAAGACACAATCTTTTGTCCTTCAACCTCCCTAACCATTTTGGATTCAAATGGGCTAATCATATTTTTTTCCTTAGCCATTTTACGAATCCATTTGTCAGACTTAATTGTCATTTTATCTCCTAAACACTTTTACGTAAGAAATTTTGAATATATTAATATTATTTTTTCCAAAATTGACTTTCATCCTCAAAAATAATTTTTGATTCTTCTGGATCAAATTCACCGGGTTTGTATTGAGTGGGTTTAGATTTGTCATTACCCCAATAGTCGATAATTGGATCTACGAGTTTCCATGCAGCTTTTACTTCATTGATATGCAAAAATTTTGATTGGTCTCCACTTAGAAGATCCAACATCAACGCTTCATAAGCATCAATTGTTTCGTCTCCTTCAATGCGATTATTTCCTTTTAGGATGGTTTGCCTATTTTTATCCATATCAAGCCCAGGTTGGAGGGTGGTTATTTCAAATGAAGTATTCTCATTTGGTTGGATATTTATAGTTAACCAGTTCTCATAATTTTTAAATTTAATAGTGATTGATGTTGAGTTTTCATAAAGCCTTTTTGCTGTTCTTAGGTAAATAGGCACTTTGCTCCATCTTGAATTATTAATAAATAATTTGATGGCTGCATAGGTTTCTACAACACTATCTGGATTTTTAACTTCATCTAGATAACCTTTTACTTTTTCTCCATTAATATCACCTGCTGTATATTGACCACGAAAGGCGAAATTTTTAATTTTATCCAACGGAATAGCCTCAATGGACTCTAAAAGTTTTATTTTTTCAAGCCTCACATCTTCCGGGTTCATGGTCTTTGGTTGTTCCATAGTTACCAAAGCTAACATTTGTAATAGATGGCTTTGTATCATATCTCTAAGCGCACCTGTAGCCTCGTAAAACACAGTTCGATCTCCAACACCTAGCGTTTCATGGTTAGTAATTTGGATTTGTTCAATATGCTCTTTCGACCAAAGTGGTTCTAATAATGCATTTTTAAAACGGGTCGTCATAATATTTTGCAGTGAAAACTTTCCAAGGTAATGGTCTATTCTATATATTTGATGTTCTTTAAGGTGTTCTTCAATTGAGGTTTGAAGTTCAATTGCAGTTTTAAAACAAGTACCGAATGGTTTTTCAATTAAGACTCTTCTCCAAGATTCTGACTCTTTGAGCAATCCTACTTCAGATAATTGTTTTACAATAAGAGCAAAATCTGAGGGCCTTACAGATAAAAAGAAAGCAAGATTTTGAGGGAAAATAACTTCATCTGCTAACCTTTTTGAAAACTTGATAAAAGCTTCTGGATCATCTGGTAAATTGGCATGATAAAGATTTCTTTTTATAAAACGATCAAACACTCCTTTGTCATATGTTTTAAATTTCTCATCAAGCATTTTTTTTATGTTGGCATGCCAATCAGCTTTCTCGACTTCTTGCCTTCCTACAGATAATATTTTCATATTTTTAGGTAGTTTGCCGGCTACATCTAAATGGAAAAGACCAGGAATCAACTTTACTTTAGCTAAGTTACCTCTGGCTCCAAATAAAACAAGTGTGGAATTATCTATCATTTCTAAGTTAACCTTTTTTTTTCATTATATGTCCACCAAAAGCGTTTCGCATAATAGAGAGTATTTTATAGCCGTAACCTTTTGATTTTTCCTGGCTCCTAAACCTTACCTGAAGTGCTTGTGTTAGAACTGGAGCAGGAATACCTTGTTCAATTGCTTCAACTGCTGTCCATCTTCCTTCACCCGAATCTGCGACAAACGGTGCAATATCTTCTAAGTTTTGGTCACTTTGCAGTGCTTCTGCTGTCAAATCTAAAAGCCAACTACGAACAACTGAACCATGTCGCCAAAGCTCTGTTACTTTAGCAACATCAATTGCAAATTCTTCCCTTCCTTTAAGAAGCTCTAGTCCCTCGGCAACAGATTCCATCATTCCATACTCGATGCCATTATGAATCATTTTTGTGAAATGACCAGAGCCAACTGGGCCAACATGTAACCATCCTTTTTGAGGAGTTGGTGCTAACGCTCTTAGAGCAGGCTCAACGGCTTTTGCTACCTCATGAGAGGCGCCAACCATCAAACAATACCCATTATCCAAACCCCAAACACCACCTGAAGTTCCACAGTCCATAAAGCCAATATTGTATTCTTCAAGCATACGTCCCATTTTCACACTTTGCTTAAAGTTTGAGTTTCCACCGTCAATTATAATGTCACCCTCACTAAGTAGAGGGATGAGATCAGCAATTTGTTTTTTTGTAATATCACCTGCTGGTAGCATCATCCAAACTATTTTTTGGCCTTCAAGCTTGGATATAGCATCCTCAACTGAAGATGATGGGATTAAATTTTCACTAGCTTCTAATTTTTTTACTGTTTCTGGATGATTGTCATATCCAACCACTGAAATACCATTCCTTATAAGTCGGGCAGACATATTTCCACCCATTTTTCCAAGCCCAAGCATTGCAATTTTCATTTTTTTCCCTTTGATGTAGGTTTAAATTTTGTTAATCTTTTGAATTAATTTTTTTCTTTCAGAAAAATGGCATTATACTCCAATCCTATAAAAGATAGTTTTGGAATTTTACTAAGGAAACCTATGTCTGCAAATGTAAATGAATGGCTTTTATGCACTAATCAAAAAGATTTTGAGCTTAAGGCGATTGAAATGATTGAAAATTTTGCGGATAAGGCTATTAAAACAAACGGTCAATTTTCTCTTGTCTTGGCGGGAGGTAATACACCTAAAAAAATATATGAATCCTTGTCAAAAAAAAATTGTGATTGGGTAAATTGGCATATTTATTTTGGTGATGAAAGATGTCTATCTCCTGATGACATTGAGAGAAACAGCTTAATGGCAGAAAAAAGTTTTTTTTCAAAAGTTTCAATTCCAAAAGATCAAATTCATTGTATTCCTTCTGAGCTTGGAAGGAATGCTGGTGCTGAGGCTTATAATAAAAAACTAAATTTAGACTTGGTATTTGATCTTGTGCTTCTAGGTTTAGGGGAGGACGGCCATACAGCAAGTATTTTTCCTAATTCTGAATTTGATGAAAATAAACAAGCTGTCCCAATATCAAATGCCCCGAAATTACCACAGTATAGAGTTTCATTAACGCCAAATAGATTAAGTATGGCAAATCATGTAATTTTTTTAGTGACGGGAAAAGACAAAAAAAATGCACTAGATAAATTTAAAAGTTATGAGAATATTCCAGCCTCAAGGATCTCAGCCCTAAAAAAATTAATTGTTTTAATTTTTGGCGTTAATTAAGTATTTTTTTCTATAACGATTTTTGGAAATTTACTTGTATGATCCTCGCTAT
>ERZ1047985.2222-NODE-2222-length-12411-cov-7.932017_pt1 | contig 12411 bp, 10 predicted proteins | sample MGYA00383097_ERZ1047985 | MGnify/ENA primary metagenome ERZ1047985 (study PRJEB29581, sample SAMEA5548367) | metagenome | biome: marine; feature: coastal; material: water | depth 50 m | study: Short-term variability in the microbial, nano- and picoplankton...
TTCCGTTAGGTAATAATATCCCTGGTTTTTCTTTGTTTATTTCTCCAAATCTAATGAGCTTCATAAGTTATCATTTTGAGTTAAGTGTTACAAATCCCCCATCAATCGCATAGTTTGAACCTGTAATGAAGCTAGCTTCATCAGCACATAAAAACAAAGCTAAATCTGCAATTTCTTGCGGATTGCCCATACGACCTATAGGTTGAGTTTTTGAAAGGTTTTCAAACATTTCTGCTTCTTTTCCAGGATAGTTTTTATTAATAAAACCATCCACAAAAGGTGTATGAACACGTGCAGGAGATATACAATTGCAGCGAATGTTCTTATCAATATAGTCTTTAGCAATGGAATAGGTCATAGTTAGAACTGCACCCTTTGTCATGGAATAAGCAAAACGATCAGTAATACCAACAGTTGATGCTATTGAAGCCAAGTTTAAAATAACTCCTCCGTTGTTTTTTTTCATTTTGGGTATACATGCTTTTGTGCAATTATACAAACCTTTAATATTTGTATTATATAACCTATCTAGATCCTTTTCTTCACAAGATTCAATATTACCTACATGGGCTACACCAGCATTATTGACTAAAATATTGATTGGTGTGGACTTTGAAATACCTGTTATAATTTTCGTGACTTGCTTATAGTTGGATATGTCACAATGGTGTGCTTCGGCTTTAAAACCTTGCTGATTAAGTTGGTCAGCTATTTCTTGTGCAGATTTTAGATCATAATCTAAAATGTGTACAAAAGCTCCTTGTTGGGCAAAGGTAGTAGCAATAGCTTTTCCAATTCCGCTACCTCCACCAGTTATTAGGGCGCCTTTGTTGTGTAATGAAAATTTTGAACTCATTTTTTTTATTTTAAAGTGATAAACCTCTCTTCCAGGGGATAAAATCATTTTGATTCAATCTTCGTGCGTTAATTTCTATCTCTCCACTTGCTACTTTAATAATATATTCTAGCAATTCTTCTCCACAACTTTCAATGGTAGCAATACCCTCAATAATAGTCCCAGTATTAAAATCTATAATATCATTCATTTTATTGTAGAGACTTGTATTTGATGAAATCTTTACAACAGGTACTGCTGGGTTCCCAGTAGGTGTTCCTAGACCAGTTGTAAACAAAAGAATATTTGCTCCAGAACCTACTAATCCAGTTGTTGATTCTACATCATTACCAGGTGTACATAATAGATTTAAGCCGGAATGTATTACTTGTTCGGTATAATCTAAAACATCAACAATTGGAGATGTTCCTCCTTTTTTTGCTGCACCAGCTGATTTTATTGCATCTGTAACTAGACCATCTTTAATATTTCCAGGAGAAGGATTTGCATAAAAGCCAGAGCCTAAAGCATTAGCTTTTGCATCGTAGACACGCATTATTTTAGCGAATTTATGAGCTTTACTTACGTCAATACAACGATTAATCAACTCCTGCTCAACTCCGTTAAGTTCGGGAAATTCTGACAATATTGCTGAACCTCCTAAGCCAACAATTATATCAGATACATATCCTAAAGTTGGGTTAGCAGAAATACCAGAAAACCCGTCAGATCCTCCACATTCCAACCCAATTGTCAATTTGCTTAATGGCGCGGGAGACCTAGAAACCTTATTGGCTTCAATCATACCGATAAATGTTTTTTTGATAGATTCGGAAATGAAATTACGTTCAGAAGAACTTTTATGTTGCTCCAAAAAGAAGACAGGTTTCTTCATATTAGGAGCAATTCTTTTTAAGGCCCGTTCCAAAATGCTGATCTGCGCATGCTGACAACCAAGACTAAGCACTGTAGCACCTGCTACATTTGGATTGTTGATGTAGCCTGCAAGTAAATTGCATAAGGCAACAGCATCTGATGTTGAGCCCCCACAGCCCCCTTCATGAGTTAAAAACTGAACACTATCTACATTTGTAAATAAAGGATTGTTTTTTTTCTCTTTAGTATTATATAAAATATCAATATCCAATAGATCATCTTTGGACCTACCAGATTTGTATGCATCAATTAAGGGTTGTATGTCAAAAGTTTGTTTGTGGAAGCTTGAATAACCTAAACCTTCAAGCATGACCTTTTTTATTTCCTTAATATTTCTATTTTGACAAAAGACTAAGGGTATGACAAGCCAATTGTTTTCGGTTCCAACTTTTCCGTCTTCTCTATGATAACCTAAAAAGGTATGATTTAAAAACTTATATGTATCTGGTGGATTCCAATCGTACTGTATATTTTTCTCAGACACAAAATACTCCTCAGTTTCATGAGCAATATTATGAGTGTTAATTGCTTCTCCCTTTAAAATATTTTTTTTTGCTCTTCCAACGACTACTCCATACATAATAATTTCCCCTCCCTTTGTCAAATTATGTGTTACTAACTTATGTTTAGCCTTTATATTTTCTTTTAGACAAATCGAACCATTAGTGTACTCAATTAAATCTCCTTTTTGCAAATTAGTTAACGCTACTAGAACATTGTCTTTAGGGTGTACCTTAAGGATTTTTGTTTGTTTTGGCATGAATTAGAGTTAGTATAACAATATTAACCCTTTTCCACAATATTGTCAACTCCTAATTATTTCTTTTTATTTAGCTAATGAGCCAAACCTACCTTTTTTATCACGTCTTTTTTCAAGTTCTACAGTCTTTAAAAAATCTTTCTTGGTAAATCTTTTTCCGTTAACATATAAATGTTTTAATCCAGATGGGAATTCTATATCTAAAACATTTCTTTTCATATGTTAAAATTGGGACACTTAATATATGAATTAATTAGTTTTTTTTAATAAATAAATCAAAGTTTTTAATTAATCTCCACCCCAACTATCTTGAAAAAAAATACCTACACCAAGTTCTGCCCATAAATACAAAATCATCAAAATTATTAACACTATAAATATTACTTTATAATTCCTAGACATGTTTACCTTTTACCCATCCTGTTTTCTGTAAATATTTTTCAGCACTCTCTATAGCTCCTTCTTCAATAGAAGTTCCCATAGAATCATTCCATCGATTTAGATAACCAAACAAAGAAATTACACCTGTAATTTCTACAATTTCACCTTCATCCCAATGCTTATGTAATTCTTGTATTATTGTCTTATCTACAGTATTAGGAACTTGTGAAGCAGCTAAAGAAAAATTTAGTGCGGCACGTTCAGCATCATTAAAAGAATCATGTGTTCTATAATTCCAAATATTATCTAATTGTTCTTGTTTTGCCCCATAACGTTCAGCTGCTCTAATAGAGTGTGCTTGGCAATACCTACAGCCAGTTGCATTACTTGAAACCCAAGCAATCATTCGCTTGAGTGCTGATGTTACTCGTCCTTTATTAGACATAACAGCTTTATTTAAATTAATAAAGGCTTTACTTATCTCTGGACGTCTCTGCATGGTAAGTACAGAATTTGGACAAAATCCAAGTGTTTCATTAAAGAACTCAGCTAATTTTTTAGTTTCAGAATCATAATCTGATGGTAAAGGCGTAATTAAAGACATCTTATTTTATTATAAATTACAATATTTGATTAAAATTAATTCTTCATTGAAAATATAATCTTTTTCATTTTAGAAATATAAGAAATATGTAAAAGCTAATAAAATGGTTATAGCATTGAATTTTTATTTGACATCCATTTACCTAAAAATGAATCCGTTTTTCATTGGGTCATTTGGATCAATTACAAAAGTTTGCATTCCTGTGATGTAAGCAGTTCCTTCTACTTGTGGAATAACAGCCTTAAAGGGCCCGTAATCTTCTTCAGAAATCACCGAACCTTTGAATACTGAACCGATAATACTTTCAATTGTCATGGTTTCTCCGTAGTCAATTTCTTTTCTTGCTTTATGAATAGCCATTCTACCTGAAACTCCAGAACCTGTTGGGCAGCGATCTACTTCTCCTTCAGCAAAAACACAGACGTTTCTACTGTCAGCTCCAGAGGATTGTTTCTTATTATCTATAAAAATCGTTCCGTAATTAAAACTCAAATCTTTTTCGAAAGGATGTACAATTTCTTTGTCTGCTTTTATTACAGCATTTTTGATTTTCATTCCATTGGTAATTAAAGCTCTGTAGGAATCTGTGCTTAAATCAAAATCAAAATTGTTTTTAGCCATGTCTACATACGCATAAAAAGCACCTCCATAGGCCAAATCATAGGTCACTTTTCCTAATCCTTTAACTTTTACAGTTCTATCTAAACCAACAACAAAACTTGGGACACAATGAAAACGAACTCCTGTTACCTGTCCGTTTTTAACATTTACAAAAGAAGTGATTCTTCCGCAAGGCGCATCAATTTTAAGAACATTGTCTCCTTCTTTTATGTCAACCCAATTCATTTTAATGGCTAATGTAGAAATAGCAATAATTGCATGACCACACATTGTTGAGTATCCTCCGTTGTGTAAAAAGATAATTCCAAAATCTCCCTCATCGTCATTTGGAGGCAATAAAATACATCCATACATATCTGCATGTCCACGAGGTTCAAACATCAATGTTGTTCGTAAATAATCAAAGTTTTCTTTGCAATTGAGTCTGTATTCTAAAACTGAATTTCCTTTTAATTCTGGAAACCCATCAATAATAACACGTAAAGGTTCTCCACCTGTATGCATGTCTATAGTTTTGATCTGTAACCAATCTTTATTTGGTGTAAAATTATTTTTTGAAAGTATGTTTCGATATGTTTTACTCATTTAAACATTTGTTATAATAATAATTCGCAGCTGCTAAATCTTCCAAAGCATGACCAACAGATTTAAAAACTGTAATTTCTTCCTTATTACTTCTTCCTGCTTTTTCACTAGAACATAATTGAAATAAATCAGCTTTAATATCTTCTTGTTTTAATGTTTTGTTTTGCAATGGAGTCACAATATCACCACTTTCTTTTAAGGCACCTTGAAAAGTATCGACATAAACAGATGCTTTTGAAATTGTTTCATCATCTGCTTCTCGCATGTCTGTTTTATAAGAACCAACCAAATCAATATGTTGTCCTGTTTTCAAATATTTCCCTAAAACAAGTGGTGTTTTTGATAATGTAGCGCAAGAAATAATGTCCACTTCTGCTATTTTTTCTTCTATAGTTTTTACAGCAGTAATTTTAATTTTTTCATTTTTTAATACATCACAAATAGTTATTGCTTTTTTAAAATTTCGACCCCAAACAAACACTTCTTTTATAGGGCGAACAGCAGCATGTGCTTTGATTAAATTTGTAGACAAGGCTCCAGTTCCAATCATTAATAGAGAGGATGCATCTTTTCTTGATAAATAGGAAGATGCCAAAGCAGAAGCAGCAGCAGTTCTTTTTACAGTTAAACTTTTGGCTTCTATAATTGCCTTAATAAACCCTTTTATGGCATCAAAATAAATATAAACTCCATGGATAGATGGTAAATCAAATTGTCCATTTTCTGGATTTACAGTTATAACCTTTACTCCAACATTTTTACTTGGAACCCAGGCAGGCATTAAAAACAAAGTAGAGTCGGCCTGTACTTTTGGATTTGGAAAATCGTGATGATGACGCATTGGAACGATAACTTCATCAGAAGAAAAATACTGTTTTATTTCAGAAATCAATTCCAAGAAATTGGTGTTTTCCTCAATAAATTCAGTGCTAATTTGTTTGATTTTATTCATAGGATAAAAATACGTAAAAGGCTTGATACATTAACCTTTTAGCTTATTTGATAAAATTACATTTGAAGATTTCTCAAAAAAGTTAAATTTATACATAATGGCTATATTTATGAAATAAAAAAACTTCTGCTTTTATCAGCATTTGTGTTTTTGAGTTGCCAGCCTAAAAAGAAAATAGAGTTAATTTTATGAAGTTGAATCAACAAAATATCCCGGGAATTTTTAATGATGTCATTGGACCAGTCATGCGAGGACCGTCAAGCTCACATACAGCGGCGGCATGGCGTGCTGCGAAAACTTCTATGGATATCTTAAATGAACCTCTTAAAAAAGCTATTATTGACTTTGATAAGGATGGTGCGTGGGCGTCTAACTATAGAGAACAAGGTACATCGCTTGGAATAGAGGGAGGGTTGTTAGGTTTAGAAATGACTGATGACCGAATGAAAAACACAGAATTAGTTGCCAATGAGCTGGGTATTTCAATAGATTATGAAATAAATTCATTTAAAACAAATCATGTAAATACCTTTCGCTTATTATTGGATGGTATTAACGGAAAAAATATTCAAGTAGTAGCTATATCAATAGGTGGAGGATCCTTTGAAATTCAAAATATTGATAGTTTTGAAGTTAAAATTTGCGGAGATTTTTATGAGTTATGTCTTTTTAATAGCTCTAAAGAAACGAGTTTAGAAGAGCTTAAATCTATGTTTCCACAAAGCAAATCTATTGTTGAATCATTTAGCCGCGATAGACGGCTTATAAATATGAAGTTCTCAAAAGAAGTTTCTGACAAAACAATTGAAAAATTGAATCGTATAGTAAGTTTTGATGAATTGATTATTACAAAACCGGTATTGCCAATTATTGCAGGTAACGAAACGGAGCTGCCATTTACTTCAGTTTCATCACTTTTAGAATTTGCCGAAAAAGAAAATCTCGATTTGGGAGCACTTGGATTGATTTACGAACAATGCCAAAGTGGATTAGAAGATTCTGCTGTCATTAATAGAATGAAGAAACTTGTTAGCATCATAGAGAATAGTATTAAAACAGGTTTAGAAGGAACGACCTATAAAGATCGAATTTTGCCACAACAATCCCATTTAATCAATAGTGCAAAAAAGCGTAATAAAATTCTACAAAATTCTATTATTAATCAAATTATAGAAAATGTATCGGCAATAATGGAATCGAAAAGTGCTATGGAAGTTGTTGTTGCAAATCCGACGGCTGGTTCTTGTGGTGTTGTAGGGGGAGTATTAAGAGCGGTAGCAGACGATATAAATGCGACTCAAGACGAATTGATTGATGCGTATTTTGCCACGGGAATTATTGGAGTGTATTTTGCAATGGGACCAGGGTTCTCTGCTGAGGAACATGGTTGTCAAGTTGAATGTGGAGCATCAGCAGGCATGGCAGCTGCTGGTATAGTTCAATTATTTGGAGGAACAGCTAGACAGGCTGTTGATGCAGCCTCTATGGCAATTCAAAATATGATTGGATTGGTTTGTGATCCTATAGCAGATCGTGTAGAAGCACCTTGTTTGGGAAAAAATGTAAGTGCAGCTGTAAATGCACTTTCATCAGCAACAATGTCTTGTGCTGGGTATAATGCTCTTATTCCTCTAAATGAGGTTATAGAAACTGTTTCTTCAGTTAGCAAACAAATGCCAAGTTGTGTTAAATGTACAGGAAAGGGTGGACTTGCGATGACAAAAACTGCTTGTGCTATAAAGGAGAAAATGACGCAAAAAAAAATAATAGTTACTCCCTAAATCAAACATAGATTAATGAATTAATATTATTAGAACCCTCCGAATTATGACTATAGCTATTTGGATTACCCTTATTATATTATCAATATTTTTTATATACTTTTTAAGCAAAGACGTTATTAAACACCGAAAAGTTTTGGAAAATGTTAGCGTTGTCAAAACAGCTTTAATCGGGTTTGTTGTTAATTTTTTTGATGTTCTTGGTATCGGTGCTTTTGCCCCACAAACGGCATTGTTGAAATTTACAAAACAAACAGAAGACAGGATTTTACCTGGTACATTGAATGTGTCAAACACAATTCCAGTTTTAATCCAAGCCTTGATTTTTATTCAAATTGTTGAAGTAGAACCCGTTACCCTGATATCCATGTTGTTATCAGCAGCAGCAGGTGCTATTCTTGGTGCTGGAATAGTTGCAAAGTTGTCTGTAAAAAAAATTCAGTTAACCATGGGATTTGCCTTACTAGTTACTGCTTTTTTTATGTTATCTGGACAAATGAATTGGATACAAAACGGAGGAGAAGCTATTGGCTTAAATGGAGGAAAATTAGCCTTAGCAATTGGAGCAAATTTCATTCTTGGTGCTTTTATGACTGTAGGAATTGGTTTGTATGCTCCTTGTATGGCTTTAGTCTATGCTTTAGGAATGTCCCCTTTGGTCGCTTTCCCAATCATGATGGGTTCCTGTGCTTTTTTAATGCCACCAGCATCGGCAAAATTCATTAAAGAAGGTGCTTATAACAGAAAAGCTTCAGTGTCTATGGCTATCCCTGGAATTATTGCTGTTTTAATTGCTGCATTTTTAGTAAAATCATTGCCGCTCAATACACTTAGATGGGTTGTAATAGTGGTTATAATTTATACTTCTGTAGTAATGTTTAAATCAGCCTTAAATACTAGACAATGATATATCTTAAATAATTTTAAAAATAACTTAAACTTAAATAAGCATTAACTAAATTTGTATTGCATAATTTTTATAAAATGAAACAAGATCTTTTTCAAGCTCCAGACTATTATAATCTTGATGAATTATTAACTGAGGAACATAAATTAGTAAGAAACTCTGCGCGTGATTGGGTGAAAAAATCTGTTTCACCTATAATTGAAGAATACGCACAAATAGCAAAATTCCCTGATCAACTTATTAAAGGCCTAGCTAATATAGGTGCATTTGGACCTTATATCCCTGAAGAATATGGTGGTGCAGGGCTTGATCATATCTCATATGGTTTGTTAATGCAAGAAATAGAAAGGGGAGACTCAGGAATTAGATCAACAGCTTCAGTTCAATCATCACTTGTTATGTTTCCAATATGGAAATATGGTAGTGAAGATCAAAAGAAAAAATACCTTCCAAAATTAGCATCAGGAGAATTTATGGGTTGTTTTGGCTTAACTGAACCTGATCATGGATCAAATCCTAGCGAGATGATTACAAACTTTAAAGATAGGGGAGATCACTTTTTATTAAATGGTGCTAAACTTTGGATTTCAAACTCTCCATTTGCAGATATAGCAATTGTATGGGCAAAAAATGAAGAAGGAAGAATTCATGGATTAATTATTGAAAGAGACATGGAAGGGTTTAGTGCTCCTGAGACTCATAACAAATGGTCTTTAAGGGCAAGTTCGACAGGAGAATTAATATTCAATAATGTTAAAGTTCCTAAAGAAAATTTGCTCCCTAATAAATCTGGATTAAGTGCTCCTTTAGGATGTTTAGATTCTGCTAGATATGGAATATCATGGGGTGCAATTGGAGCTGCTATGGATTGCTATGATACAGCTCTTAGATATAGTAAAGAGAGAATTCAGTTTGGTAAACCAATTGCAGGATTCCAATTACAACAAAAAAAATTAGCTGAAATGATAACTGAAATTACTAAAGCACAACTTTTAGCATGGAGGCTTGGTATGTTAAAAAATGCGGATAAAGCAACTTCAGCACAAATATCTATGGCTAAAAGAAATAATGTTGAAATGGCTATTAAAATAGCAAGAGAGTCAAGACAAATTTTAGGTGCAATGGGAATTACTGGGGATTACTCAATTATGAGGCATATGATGAATCTTGAAAGTGTAATTACATATGAAGGGACGCATGATATTCATTTACTAATTACGGGATTAGATATTACAGGATTAAATGCATTTAAATAATATATATAAGAGTTTTAACTGAAGTAATAGAAATTACTGAAAATATTCAGACTAATAATTAAATAAGTCAATTAGCTCACTTTCAAATCGACTATAAGGTAAATATTGCTTTTCTAAGCTAGCCTCAAATGGTATTGGAGTGTTTAGGCTTGCCACTCTTCTTACAGGTGCATCTAATGATTCAAAGCAATTTTCCATTATTATAGAGGAAATTTCAGACGCCAAACCTCCAAACAACGAATCTTCCTGAAGAATAATCGCCTTTCCAGTTTTATTTACGGAATTTATTATAGTTTCTACATCTAATGGACATAAGCTTCTAAGATCAATTAAATCTGCACTTATATTAGGGTTTTTATCTAAAACTTCTGCAGCATAATGAACAGCTGCCCCATAAGAAATAATAGAAATACTATTTCCAGATCTTAAGATTGAAGCTTTTCCAATAGGTATATTATAATAATCCTTAGGCACTTCTTGCCTTATACTTCTATATAATGCTTTATGTTCAAAGAATAAAACAGGATTTGGGTTTTCAATAGCTGATATTATAAGCCCTTTAGCATCATAGGGAAATGCTGGATATAATACAATTAATCCAGGTGTTTTGGTAAACCAAGCTTCATTTGTTTGAGAATGAAAAGGTCCTGCTCCTACACCAGCTCCACAGGGCATTCTTAGAACAATATCAGCATTTTGCCCCCATCTATAATAAGACTTAGCTAAATAGTTTACAACAGGATTAAAACCAGAAGTTATAAAATCTGAAAATTGTAATTCAACAATACTCTTTGTATTACATATAGAAAGTCCCATTGCGACTTCAATAATAGCTGATTCACATATAGGGGTGTTTCTAACCCTTTCTGCTCCAAACTTTTTAGCAAAACCTTCAGTAACTTTAAATACGCCACCATATTCTGCTATATCTTGTCCCATTAGAATCAAATTATTATTCTTTTCCATTGATTGAAATAAGCCATCTGAAATAGCATCTATAAATCTTAAATTAGATGTTTTTTTAGAGTGTCTTACTTGCTTAAATAGATGTTCTTTATAAACTTCTTTTAATTCAGTGTTTATATCTGGTTTTAAAAGTGGTTCATTAAAAGCTAATTCTAAGTTTCGGGTTATTTCTTTAGTAAATTTATTTCTAATTTCAACTATGTCATCTTTTGTAAGAAGCTTAGATTCTATAAGAAATGATTCGTAATTAGATATTGGATCTTTTTCTTTCCACTCACTAATTAATTCTTTAGGCACATATTTTACTCCACTAGCTTCTTCATGGCCTCTAAGCCTAAAAGTTTTAAATTCTATTAATACAGGTTTAGGTTTTTTTCTAATTTTAGCTGCTACTGAAGATATTTTTGTATATACATCAAGAATATTGTTTCCATTTACAATATGCGATTCAATACCATACCCTACACCTTTATCAGCGATATTTTTACAATTATATTGTTCATTTGTAGGTGTTGAAAGACCATAACCATTGTTTTCAATAATAAATATAACTGGCAAATTCCAAACAGAAGCAACATTTAGCGCTTCGTGAAAATCTCCTTCACTAGTTCCTCCTTCACCTGTAAAGACTGCCGTAACTTTTTTGTTTTTATTTAGTAGATGGTATAATGCAATTCCGTCTGCAACCCCTAATTGAGGCCCTAAATGCGAAATCATACCTACAATATTGTATTGATTTGTACCAAAATGAAATGATCTATCTCTCCCTTTTGTAAAACCAGAAGGTTTGCCTTGCCATTGAGAAAACAACCTATTAAGTGGTATGTTTCTAGAAGTAAAGACACCTAAATTTCGATGCATCGGAAGAATATATTCATCATTCTCTAAAGCTAATGTTACTCCAACAGATATTGCTTCTTGCCCTATTCCTGAAAACCATTTTGAAATTTTTCCCTGTCTAAGTATAACGAGCATTCTTTCTTCAATCATTCGGGATTTTAACATTGAAGTGTATAACTCTAAATGTTGTGTTGCTTTTATTAAATCTTTTTGATAATTCATTGAAAACTCTAATCTATAGATTAATATAAAAATAACAGCTTTTTCATACCTACAATTTACAATAATTAAAAAAGTCTTGGAAAAAACATATTGGTAGTTTTCTTGTAATTTTTATAGTCTGGTCTTTTTATTAAAGAATAATATTCTGAAGGAACAGCTCCAGTTAAAAAAACTAAAGTTTGATACATTAAAATTGTAATATAAAATAGGGCTGTAGTTGTACCAATGAAAATAATCATTGAGTTATTGATAGGTAATGATGAACAACTTGCAATTATAAGAGAATTCCAAATCATCCATTCAGAAAAATAATTGGGATGTCTAGTGTATTTCCATAAACCAACATTACAAACTTTATTTTTCAATTTATTTTTTTTTGCATTTATTAAAAACTTCTGTTTTTGTAAATCAGATATATGCTCTAGAAAGAAAAATACAATCCATAACAAAACCCCAATAATTTCAAAATTTGAAAAAAATTCAGAGTTATTATTTGAAATCAAAATAGCAGGAATAGCTAAAAATGTTGCATTAGCAAAACATTGCAGAAGAATTTCATATTGAACTGAAAATTTATCGTTTGTAAACCCTTTCTTTTTCCATCTAATTCTTTGATATTTATAACGGGGGAATTCATTGTTTAAATATCCTTTTTTTAATAAAATCAATGCCCCAATTCCCATTCTTAAACCTGCAATTATATATAACATAGATATAATTGATTTTTTTAATAAATACTCATTTCCATACATAAATGAAATTAGA
>ERZ1047985.2236-NODE-2236-length-12365-cov-26.778798_pt1 | contig 12365 bp, 13 predicted proteins | sample MGYA00383097_ERZ1047985 | MGnify/ENA primary metagenome ERZ1047985 (study PRJEB29581, sample SAMEA5548367) | metagenome | biome: marine; feature: coastal; material: water | depth 50 m | study: Short-term variability in the microbial, nano- and picoplankton...
AAGTTGATTCGTGTCTATATGGAAAATCAAGAATATCTATATCTACATCGGTTCGTTGACGAAGAGGTTTTTTCTCCATTGCTGCTTTTTGTAATGCAAAAATACTTTCTACTTTTAATCTATAAATCAAAGAGGAAGATAATGCTGCCATTCCTGCAACTCTGAGGTCCTTTTTGTCAGCCTTTTCAAGAATTTTTAATAACATTGATAAAATTTGAATAAGATCTATATCCCAGACATCTCTTTTTTGAATCCCTTCTGGATTAAATAATACATTGATAGGAACCTTTGAGATAAGTGATTTTGTTTCTTCCTGACTCACAAATCTTTCATATTCTAATTGAATAATATCTATCGACTCTATTTTCTTTTCATCATCAGTCAACTCTTATATTATAAAATAAAAAATTCATTCTGTGAAAGCAGCACAGATCATAGAGCCTGATAAGCCTCTTGAATTAAATCAGATTGAAATTTCTGATCCTATCGGAACACAAGTTTTGGTCAAAGTAATATCTACTGGAGTTTGTCACAGTGATTTACACCTCTGGGAGGGTGGATATGATACGGGAGATGGCTTCATGAAAGTTACAGATAGAGGCGTTAAATTTCCTGTAACTCCTGGTCATGAGGTTGTTGGAAGTGTTGAAAAAATTGGTGAATCTGTAAAAGATGTACAGATTGGCGACACTGTTTTGATTTATCCTTGGATTGGATGTGGAAAATGTACTAGTTGTGAAAAAGGAGATACAAATCTATGTGAAACTCCTAAATCATTAGGTGTCTTTCAAGATGGTGGCTATGCAGAAAAAGTGATTGTCCCAGATTATAAATTTCTAGCAAACATTGGAGATCTAAATCCTGATTCTGCATCATCACTTGCATGTTCTGGATTAACTGCATACACTGCAATCAAAAAAGCATTATCGAATAATCCTGAATCTATTCTAATTGTAGGTGCTGGCGGTCTAGGTTTGATGGGCGTACAACTTGCAAGTCATATGACAAAATGTAAAATCATATGTGCAGATCTTACTGATGAAAAACTAAACATTGCAAAAGACTTAGGTGCAACTCACATCGTTAACACAAAAGAAAGTGATGCAACACAAAAAATAATGTCTATCTGTAACGAAAAAGGTGTTGATAGTATAGTTGATTTTGTAAATGCTCCGCCAACTGTTAAACTTGATCTATCTGTAATTAGAAAACGTGGAAATATTATTCTAGTTGGTTTGTTTGGTGGTTCAATAGAACTACCTTTGGTAACTGTTCCGCTAAAAGCATTAACAATCCAAGGTGCTTATACTGGAAACTATAAAGACATGGTTGAATTAATTGATCTTGCCAAAAAAGGTGTCATCAACCCAATTGTATCAAAACATTATACTTTAGATGACGCAACTCATGCTTTAGATGATCTAAAAAACAGAAAAATTTTGGGTCGTGCAGTAATTAATCCTTAATTAAAAAATAATGGTCCCCACTGAAGGATTTGAGCCTTCGACAACCCGATTTCTGTATGCCTAGTAGACTACTGTTATTCAGCCCTAAGCCGACAACTACAGTCGGAAGCTCTACCAGGCTGAGCTAAGTGGGGACTTATTTTTCAATATTTTTTTGATTTATTAATTATTAGTTTTGTCCAATTTTGAACAAATTTAATTACTTTCCCCATTTCTGACATTCATGAGTGGTAAATCTAAAATCCTCGGTGGATATGTCTGCGCACCGTATCTCCACGATCATGATTCTATAGAACTCAAAGATCACTGGGTCACATCTAAAAATATTGAATCTCTCTATTTTGTTACTGCTACCTTCTCTGATGATAGTAAACCATACTTTTTGACTTCATCAAACCACTATATCTTAGCCAAATTCAAAGACCCTGAAAAAGTTATAAAAGAAATTCTTGCCCATCCAACTGGAAAACCATCATTTCTCTTTAAAATCGCAAATTCAATTTTTGATAGACCACTAACTGAAAAAACAAATTTTGTTTCAATATACTATCTTGAATATGGTGATTCACAATCTGATTTACGAGATGTATCTACTCATATTGCTGGAAGAGAAAAAGTGTATAGAGCTGGATTTGGAAATATGACTTTATTATCCAAAGAATCTCCAAAGTTTGCATTTCCATACAGCGATCATATCGTAATGTTAGAAATTTCAAGTGATAAGAGTCATCAAAGTGATAACAAATACTGTGAACAAACTCGTCGTGATATTTGTAGAAAAGGAATCATTATGAATAATCTTGTCAGTCTCTCAATTCTTGAAACAATGAAATAAGAAAAGGTAAATACCCCTCAAAAAATTATTTTGTTATGAGTAAACCATCTGATTTGGGTTCATTAAAAATTGGCTCTTACATTCTTTTACCAGTAGGTGATCAACCAACAGGAGAACCTTGTAGAATATCTGAATACGATACAAGTAAACCTGGAAAACACGGTGCAGCAAAAGCACGAATCGTTGGAGTAGGTGTCTTTGATGGTGCAAAACGTCCACATGTAGGACCTGTAAGTATGCAAATTCACGTACCATTAATCGATAAGAGAGTCGGTCAAATCATTTCAATGACTGGTTCAGAAATTCAAGTTATGGATGGAGAAACATTTGAAACTGTTGACATACAAATGGTTGACGAAGAAATTGACGGAAAACTAGAACAAGGGCAAGATATTGAATATTGGAATGTTATGGGAAGAACTAAAATCATGCGAATTAAAACATCCTAAATTGGATGCTAATGATGATTGGAAAAGCCATCTGATTTTTGATGAAGATTATGAGTTTTGAGGCATCCTGTTTTTTATTTTAAAATGAAACTCGCAGCATTATTTTCTGGTGGAAAAGATAGCACGTATGCAATCTATCTTGCAAAAAAGTTAGGACATTCAGTTGATGTGTTATTAACATTATACCCTCATTCTAGTGAAAGTCACCTGCTTCATTATCCAAATATAGAATTCACTCAATTACAAGCTGAATCCATGAAAACCCCACAATTAATAGAAGAAATTCCCTCTGATGATTCTGAAAATGAATCTAAAAAATTAAATAATCTAATTTCTCTTGCAAAAGAAAAATACTCTATTGATGGAATTGTCCATGGTGGAATTCTTAGTGAATATCAAAAAAATAATTTTTCTTTAATTTGTGAAAAAAATCATTTAGAAATAATTTCTCCTTTATGGAATAAAGAACCTGAATCTTATATGAAAGAATTATTAAATGAAAACTTTGAATATATTATCTCTACTGTAAGTTCTGATGGTTTGAATGACTCATGGCTAGGGCGAATAATTGATAAGAACGGATTAGATGAACTTCAAAAATTACAAAAAAAATTTAGGTTCAATCTAAATTTTGAAGGGGGTGAGGCTGAAACATTTGTAACTAATTGCCCTTTATTTGAAAAACGTCTGTTAATTCAAGATTCAATCACTGAATGGGATGGTTACAGGGGAAGATTTGAAATATTGGAGGCTAAATTAAAAGATAATGCTTGACAACCTAAAAGATGGACTAAGATCTGCGATAAAAAAAATTGTTAGTTCTTCTGGTATTGATGAAGAGTTAATCAAAGAATTAGCAAAAGATGTTCAACGTTCATTGTTACAATCTGATGTAAATGTGAAACTTGTCCTTGAAATTACAAAAAATCTTCAAGAGCGCTGTATCAACGAAACTCCACCACCTGGTTTATCAAGAAAAGATCATATTGTTAAAATTCTATATGATGAATTATCAAAATTATTAGGAAAAGATACTGAGTTTCATTTTAAATCTGGAAAAATCAACAAAGTGCTGATGCTTGGAATTCAAGGAAGTGGTAAAACCACTGTATCATCCAAACTAGCAAAATTTCTTACAAAACAAGGGTATAGAGTTGGTGCAATTGGAGCTGATACGTATCGACCTGGTGCATTGATACAATTAAGAACAAACTGTGAAAAATCTAATGTTGAAGTTTATGGTGAAGAAAATAACAAAAATTCAGCTGAAATTGTCAAAAATGGTTTAAAACATTTTGAAAATTCAAACATTGATGTAGTATTGATTGATACTGCTGGACGTCATAAAGAAGAAAAAGATCTTTTAGATGAGATGACAGAAATCTCTAAAGTTGCAAATCCTGATTTAGCCCTATTAATTATTGATGGTACAATTGGACAACAATGCTTTTCCCAAGCGGAGGCATTTAACAAAATAGTTCCTGTTGGTGGTATAGTAATAACAAAACTTGACAGTTCGGCAAAAGGTGGTGGTGCATTAGCAGCATCTGCTGCTACGGGTGCACAAGTTATGTATGTTGGAACTGGTGAAAGAATTGATGATCTAGAACAATTCTCACCTACTAGGTTTGTTGGTAGACTTTTGGGAATGGGTGATGTACAAGCTGTTCTTGATCTTGCAAAAAGACTTGGTGATGAAGCAGATGAAGTTCGTATGAAAAGAATTTCTAGCGGTAAAATGAATATGGAAGACTTTTTTTACCAACTTGAAGAAGTAACCAAAGTTGGTTCTCTTCAAAGTTTGATGGAAACAATGCCAGGATTGTCAGGTATGGTAAAAGAAGATCAACTTGAAGTGATGGAACAAAGAATGGACAAATGGAGATACATTATCCAAAGTATGAACAAAGCAGAGAAAGCTGATCCTGACTTACTTAACTCTTCACGAATTAAAAGAATTGCACGTGGTTCTGGTTGGCCAGAACACGAAGTCAAAGAACTTTTGAAAAATTACAAAAATTCAAAGACAATGATGAAAGCCTCTAAAGGCAGACAAATGCAAGGCATGCTTCGTAAACTCGGAATGGGTTAATCGATAAATATTCATTAAATCAATTATTTACATTAGTGTGTGAAATCACAATCTGACACTGTTTCTAAAATCCTGAAAAATTATGATCTATGTGAATATTGTACAGGTAGGATAATATCAAAAATAGTTGGTAAACCGTCATCAAAATTCCTCGGAAAAAAATATCTCAAAAAACTTGGTAAATCAGATCATAAAACATGCTACATATGTAAAAACATATTTGATAGTCTTGAATTTGTCATATCTAATATCTTTGAGAAATCATCGCACTTTGATTTCAAAACATTTCATCTTGGAATAACTCTAAAACCATCATTCCTAGAACGAGATGATTATCTGAAATCTAAATTTAAAATTAAAGGAATTGAAAATATCAAATTTGGCATTGCTAAGGAATTAGCAAAAAAAATTTCTCGAAGAACAAATTCAAAAAGAATAACTGATGATCCTGATCTGTTTATACAAGCAAATTTTAAAGACGAATCTTGCATACTTCGGGCAAAACCCATGTTCGTATATGGTAGATATAATAAAAAAATTAGAAAATTACCACAAAAACAAGGACTATGTCGTAGCTGTAATGGAATTGGATGCCATAATTGTGATTTCAAGGGGATAGAAAACCTTCAAAGTATTGAAGGCAAAATCTCAAACCTTTTCATAAAAAAATTTGATTGTAATCAAGTTAAAATTAATTGGATAGGCGGTGAAGATCAATCTAGTTTGGTTCTAGGTAAGGGTAGACCATTTTTTGCAAAAATTCTCAATCCAAAAAGACGTAATCGAATATTACGTAAGACTTCTGACCTGGAAGGTGTTTATCTCTCTGAATTACAAAAACTATCTATACAGCCTAAAGGATCAATTCCATTCAAATCCGAAGTTTCAATAACTATTGATACAAAAAAACCAATTTCTTCAAATCAATTAAAAAAATTAAAAATTTTAGAAAATGCCGAAATCCAAGATTTTTCAAGAGATAAGAGACGTATCAAGAAGAGAATTTACAAGGTTGGTTACAAAAAACTTGGAAAAACTTCTTTCATTTTAGATTTATTTGCCGATGGTGGAATCTCAATAAAATCTCTTATTCAACAGTCAGATCTAGTCCCTAATGTATCTGAATTATTAGAAAATCAATGTGAATGTAAAAAGTTTGACTTCAAAAATATCGTAGTTTGAATACTCAAGCTTTTTTATACTAATTTCTCAAAATTAAGTATGAACCCACTCCAAAAACTATCTCAATCTTTAGAAAATGGAGTCATACCTGAATCAACTTATGAACTTATTCAAAAAAGATTTCATCTGGTCTCTGATGGTATTATGAGGATTGAAAAGGCATCATCAATAAAATATCCAACTATGTACGTAGAACCCTCGATTCTAATTTCTGGAAGTACAAATTCTCTTGACGTAGGAATTCTATATGCACGAACTATTCCTCTTATTGTTCATGATTCTATTCATGTAGTAATACAAATTTCTGCTCCACTAGTTGCTTATGGTCTTAAAGGTACAATTCATGCAATTCTTGCACATGAGTTTCTTCATTATCTTGAATTAGTAACACGTTTATCAAAAACTGAATTACTTTCTGATGAAATTTCAAGTAATTTATTTGAAAATGTCTATTCTGATAATACCCGACTATTGGAACCTAGAAGTGTTTTCAATGATAACACGTTAATATCACATATTACAAAAAAATTCCCTTCTGGATTTCGTGATTATAAACTAGAAGATAAAGTCATTAAATTTTGGATTGAACAAAAATTACCGGTATCAAAAATATCTCTTGATACAAACACTGTGAAATTAAATGCTATCCAATTATCTAACATAAAACTCGATGAACTTCTTTTACAACAATTAGAAATAATTAAAACAAAAAATTCTAAACTACGTAAGAAAAGACTTTACTAAATAAATTCAGTATCGCCACATTTTCCACAAGTTCTTCTATTCTTGTGTTGGGACATAAAAACTCCTTTTCCACATCTTGCACATGATTTTCTTTCTCTAGATACCTTGTTGTCCTCTACTTTGTAATATTGGCTGACTTTTGGACTGACACCTTTGTGACCCTTTTTCTCTACAGGCATTATTCTTTCTTCTCCTCTTCAGCAGGTGCTTCAGCTGCTTTTTCTTCAGCAGGTGCTTCAGCTGCTTTTTCTTCAGCAGGTGCTTCAGCTGCTTTTTCTTCAGCATCTTTTTTTGCCTGTCTCTCTAATCTTTCAAATATTGTTGGATTAACTTGTTTTTTTGCTAATTCTTCACTATCATAAACATAAAACATTGCTGTAACATTAGGTCTACCTGTTTGATTTTTCATATTTATTGCAATTACTGTCTTTTTTGATAAATTGAATTCTTTAGTGATCATATCAATTGCTTCTTTTCTCTTCAGTCTTCCTCCAAGACCCCGGAAATTACATGTAATTTCTCTTCTTGACAGGAATGAATTTTCAACATCACTTACTGTTTCAATCATTGACATATAGCAAAACCTCTGAATTGTTCTTATAAATCTTCAACGAATTAACAAGAAATTTAAGAAATTCTAATTTACAATAGTCATGGAACGATATATGCTACATCTACAGAATTCATCTGCCCTTAATCGTAAAATGGCAAAAGATATTTTGAGACAATCTAGAATTCTCGCTTCTGGAATGAATCTAATTTTACGTGATTGTAGAGTATCAAAAAAATATATCGAATTTGATACAACAATTCCTCAATCTAGTCTTGATGAATTGATAGAAAAATTGTCTTCCATTGGTCCTTTAGATCATGCAAAACATGTTATTGAAGAAATTGTTGAAAAAGAAGAAGCAATTTCTGAAGGAATTTCTTATTTTAATAATGAAAGATTTTGGGAATGCCATGAAATTCTTGAGGGTGTTTGGAAAAATTGTGATGGTAATGAAAAATTTCTAGTTCAAGGTTTAATCTTAGTTGCAGCAGGATTAGTTCACTATCAGAAAGATGAGGATCCAATATGCTTAAGCATTTTTAATCGTGCATTAGAAAAATTAGCAAATTCTGATGGTCAATATCATAATATTGACATTGATAAAATTAAAAAAACTATTAGTGAAATGATTAATTCACAAAACGTATCTAGTTTTCTGATTTAATAATCTCTATTGCTTTACTTACTACTTGAGCCCCTTCTAACAATCCTATCTCTCCCTTTTTAGCAAATTCTTCGGTAAATCTCTCTGAACCATCATTTACAATTTTATCTCCTGAAATTAATACTGGAACTGGATCATCACTATGTCCTTTGTTAATACATGGAGTAGAATGATCTGCTGAAATCATAACAAAAACTTTACTGGTGTCGATATTTTTTAAAAGCGTGCCAAAAAATCTCTCATCAATTTCTTCAATATTCTTCATCTTTCCTATTGCATCTCCATCATGACCAAATTCATCTGGTCCTTTCAAATGAACATAAATTGCATTTTCTGTTTCCATAGATTTTGCAGCAACTGTTGCTTTTTCTTCATAGTCAGTTAATCCACCTGCACTATATGCTCTCATTTCAAGAACATTTGATATGCCAATCTCAACTGGCATATCTACAATACATGAAAAATTCATAGAATATTTCTCATTTATTGTTTCAACCTTTGGATATTTGTTTCCTGCATCTCGTAATAAAATACTGTTGAGTAATTTTTTTCCTTGAGATTTTCTCTTTTTGTTTATCACGCTTTCTTTTAGAATCTTCAATGATTTCTCTGTAAATTCATTAACTAAATCTGCAGATAGTTTTGCCACATCTGTATCCTCCAACGGCAAACAGCGTTCAATTTTTAAAAAATCTCCTACTGCTTTAGCTACCCCCATTCCATCTACTCTGGAATAAGCTGGATCTGTATTTGTTATATTTGGAGATAATGGATGCTCATCCCTTATTCTGACAATAACTCTATGACCGATGGTTGGTACAACAACTACTGATGCAAGTGGGTTTGAAAATTTTAATTTCTGCTCAATTTCTTTAGATACTGCTTTAGCATCTTCTCTTTCTATATGTCGTCCAGCTCTTCTGTCTATAATGACATTTTTTTCATCTAATGTTGAAAAGTTTCCACGTAGTGCTAGATCTCCATCTTTGAAATCTAATCCCGTTCCTATAGCTTCAATCACTCCTCTACCTGCATAATCTGTATGGTGAAATTTGTATCCTAGCATATTGAAAACTGCAATATCTGATTCAGGTGCAATACCTTTTCCTACTGAAATCACTTCTCCCATCTTGCCATTTTTTGCTAATTTATCCATGTTTGGTGTTTTTGCTGCTTGTAACGGAGTTTTATTTTCTATATCTGGATGTGGTAAATCTCCTACTCCGTCTAGTAAGACATAGACTATTCTGATCTGAGAGTTATCAGTCAACATTTCTCAAAAAGGATTGTTCATTTTAAATCTTCAAGATCTAGACTTTTTTGTATGGATCGTTTCAACACTTTTTAATGATTTTTTTTGTCAGTATTGAGTGGGTAATTTAAGAAAGGATCATGTATCTGAAAGATTTGTCATTGTAAATCCTCCAAAAATAAAATATCCTAAAACAAAGAAAAACCCATTTAAATCTGGAAATGAATCCTTGACAAATCCCTCTGTACTATCATTGGTTCTAAAAGATGGGATGTTGCAAAGATTGCAAGATGATGAAGGTGATTCTGTTAAAAACTGGGTTGTCCGAGTTGTACCTGCGATTAATCCTGCAGTAGATATTGAAACTGAGAATTCATATTCTGATCATCCTTTATACAGCGAACCTGCATATGGGTATCATTATAACGTAATTGCCTCTCCTAATGAAAAAGAAACACTTGCAACAATTAGTGTTGAACAGTGGGGTTATGTTTTATCTGTAATTCAAGATAGGCTTCGATGGCTTTATACTCAAAAAGGTGTTGCATATGTTGCAATTTATGCTGACAGCGGTAAAAATTCTGGAAGTAAAGTTAATCATCCGCACTTGCACATGATGTCTTTCGCAACAATTCCTCCAAAAATTGACGAAGAAGCTAATTCCTCTCATAGAATCTTAAATGAAAAAGGTGTATATCCAATGAGTCAACTCGTAAGTTCTGAATTGGGTGGGCCACGTCAAATTCTCCAAACTGAAGGATTCATTGCACTATCTCCTTGGGCTCCATCACATCCATATGAATTTTGGATATGTCCAAAAAAACATGCAACTAGTTTCTCAAAAATTTCTCAAAAAGAAATTAATGATCTCGCTTTAATTCTCAGAGCAACTCTTGGTGGACTATCTAATTCTGTCAAAGATGTTTCTTTCAATATTGCATTTCACCTTTCCCCTGAAAAGAAAAATAGTAAACAAATTCATTGGCATGTGGAAGTATATCCACAAACTGCTCCTTGGTCTGGCTTAGAACTTGGATTTGGAATTTTTCTAAATGAATTAACTCCTGAAAAAGCTGCAGCAGAATTGGGGTCTGCATGTAGAAAAGAACTTTCTGCATTAGTGGGAATTATCTAAGGTAAAGTTATAGTTTATTACATCAAAAAAAAATTTCTAATTATGGCATTAGAAAAGTATATGGCTATTGCAGGTTTGGCTTTATCCATATTCTTTGTTGCAGAAATTATCACTCTATTTAATTTCATGATTAATCCTGCAGATAATGATTCATTTGGTTTTGAAGCAGCGCCAAAACTATTCCAATTCATTTCTCTTAGTATAGCACCGGCAACAATAATGATGGGGGTTTCATTTCATTTATCAAAACGTTACGGCTCTAGATTTAATGGTATGCTGATTATTCTTAGTGGAATAATTGTTTTAATTGGAATGGTTTATGCATATGCTATGATCGATGATCTAAAACCTAGTCTTGTAGATTCTTCTGTTGAGATGGTACCTATAATTTTCATGTGCGTTTCAATTCCTATTATTATAATTGGTGTTAGACTATTGAAAACTCGACCTCGAAAACCAAAAAAGAACTATCTTGAAGATGGTTACTCTTTCTAAACACTCATCTTTTTCTTATCTGAATTTTGACTCGACATTAAATTTTGTTGCTGTCTAATTCTTTCAGCGATTAGTCTGTAAAGTGATCTAAACTTATCTTTTGTCTTATCTGAGAGAAAATCTGCCTCTTCTATAGCAATTTTTTCACAAATATATCGTGCTACTTCTTCACTATCGAATTCTTCCCAGCCATCCTCTCTATGTTCTTCCCATATTGAATGAAGGCTTTCAATAATTCCACTTTTATTTCTAGATTGGATGTCTTGTTCTGTTAAATTGACATATCCCTCTTTTCTTAATTTAATTGCATAAGTCTGATTTACTGCGTAAAGATAATCTTCTATAACCATATAATCTTCTATTGATTGTAGAGATTTTGCTTTTTCTTCAAAGAAAATTGTCTGTGTTTTTGAAAACTCATTTGCAATTAATTGGGCAGAAATTTCTTTAGATTCATCTGTATTATCAAGTAAAACGAAAGTATTGTAACCATGATTTCTATAAAAAATTGATAGTGGTAAAACTGAATTTTTGTTATATGCTGCTACTATGTTAAGAGGATTCATCGAAATATTTGGGTCTTGTAAGAATTTATCAAATGCGTTAAGATACATTGTATCTGAAATAGTCTCTACAACAATCACTGGTCTGGAATTATATCCTATTTGTCTATCTAGGATTGATTCTACTAAGCCTCTTGATAAACCATAAAGAATTGGTGTCAATGTTAAATCATCGGCATTCCAGTAATCATAATAAATTCTACTCAAATGTTTTTTCTTATCTAATTCAACTACCAATAGATTGCCTGGTGCGTAATCAAAAATCATGTAAGGTGAATGTGTAGCGTATAACACCTGGTTTGAACCTGCTAAACTTTTCAATAAATCTGAAATACCACGTTGCTGTGTTGGATGTAAGTTTCTTGCAGGTTCATCTAAAAGCAAAATCGCCTCTTTTAATTCAGCTTTTTGAGTCTCTGCAGCAAAGTTTACGATAAATGAAAATGTCCATTTGAATCCTTCAGCTCGTCTATTAAGTAATCCTGTATTTGTAACGGTTCCATCTTTATGCACATCTGATATTACTACACTTATTACATTATTTGGATTCAACCTTAATTCCACGTGGATTGGATCACCTTTCCAAGCAGGATTTAGTTTTTCAGTGAGTCTCTTACTACATGTATTTAGTAATTTAATTAGTTGTGATGGACTATTTTTTGCCTCTTCTAATTCATCTACATCTAATTCTGCAAGATAAAATAAGTTATCTACCGTTTCTGCCTTGTCAAATTCTTCTTCTCTAAATTCTATACTTGGACCAGTTTTATCTCTGTTGTACTCGTTCAAGTTTACATTTCCTATAATTTTTTTATAATCCGAAAAATACACGAATCTTGGATGCAAATTAGAGTCTATGAAATTCTCTAATGCCATTTTCTCTGTGGTTCCTACAAGTAAACTTTGAAAATTAGAATCATTTTCTTCTGAAATAT
>ERZ1047985.2237-NODE-2237-length-12362-cov-4.755505_pt1 | contig 12362 bp, 9 predicted proteins | sample MGYA00383097_ERZ1047985 | MGnify/ENA primary metagenome ERZ1047985 (study PRJEB29581, sample SAMEA5548367) | metagenome | biome: marine; feature: coastal; material: water | depth 50 m | study: Short-term variability in the microbial, nano- and picoplankton...
CAAACCCCTCAAGACATTATGGAAGAGTACAATGGGTGTTCAGTCCCCCAGTACATTGCCTACCCTCTGATTGTGAAAGAGATCACTTGTCAAGTCTAGACATTCGATATGACGTTAGTTTGCTTGTTGTTGATTTGAGATTTGTAAAGAAGGAATCCTAGTGTCCCACAAACCATTGGTGCAAAGAGTAACGGCATGAATGCTGTTAACTGTGTTGCTGCGATGATTGAAAGGCCCAAGAAGCCTAGAATACAACCGACTGTATTAGCGGTTGAAAACTCTCTTTTTATGTCTGATAGTGTTCTGTCCATGCGCTATACATCATCCAAGCGAGTATATGACGCTATGTTTTCGGGGGTGGCAAAAGTGGTTTTTTTTGAAACGAAATAGTATCAGTATCTGACCTTCTTTCGAGTGATTGTTCTCCAAATTCGCTGCAGTGGGTCGTAGTAACGGTCAACAACACGTTCTTTGAGCTGAATTATAGCATCATCAGTGATCTGAATTCCGGCAGGACAAACCTCTGTACAACATCGTGTGATGTTACAGTATTCGATTCCAAACTCCTTTTTGATTTCTGGAATACGGTCTTCTGTATCGAGAGGGTGCATTTCGTACTGTGCAAGTCGAACGAGATTCCTTGGTCCAGCAAAGTCGTCAAACATCTCGTGATCTCTTAGAACGTGACATGTGTTGACACACAGGAAACACTCGATGCATTCACGGAAGTGTTGTACTCGGTCTGCTTCCATTTGGTTGAATTCCCAGTTCATTTCTTCAGGACCATTGATCGGTGCAATCTTCTGAGCTATGTCATAGTTCCATTGAACATCAGTGACAAGGTCTTTGATGTGTGGGAATGCCTTCATTGGGCGGATTTCAATCGGCTGTCCTTCGGGTGTTTCTGCGACAACATCACTCATACGAGTCATGCACATCAAACGTGGACGTCCGTTGATTTCGGCAGAGCATGAACCGCACTTTCCAGCTTTACAGTTCCAGCGAACTGCCATATCAGGTTCTTTTTCGTGCTGAATACGGTGCATACAATCGAGAACGACCATTCCTTCGTCGAGAGTAATTTCGTAATCTTGCAACGTTGTTTCCCCGTCTTCACCACGAGCGACCTTGAATGCCTGCTTCTTTCCTTTCAATGACATCACTTGCCACCTCCTGCTTGTTCTTCTGCCCGTTCTGCAATCATGGTCTTTACTTCCTTGATTGCGTCTTTGAGATCATCTCTCATCTCTTCAACGGGTTCTTGTCGAATCTTCACTTCACCTTCTTCCATCCAGATGATGTTCAGGGTCTTACCCCAGTATTCATCTTCCGGTGTTGGCATATCTTCACGAGTATGTCCTCCTCTGCTTTCCTCACGAGTGAGTGCAGCAAGAGCACATGCAATGGAAACGTCTGCCATATTGATCAAGTCGAGGGCTTGATGCCATCCAGAGTTGTAGCGTCGAGATGTTCCTGGGAAGGAAGCAAGAGCTCGCTTCTTGAAGTCATTGAGTTCAACAAGTGCTTCTTCAAGTTCATCCTTTGTACGAATGATTCCGACCTTGTTTTGCATCATTTCTCGCATTTCGTCATAAATGACTCCGGGATTTTCTCCGCCTTCCTTGTTAAGCGGTTGAATCATTTCTTCAATGGCTGCTTGGACTTGTGCATCATCAATGGATGGTTGAGCCAAGTCTTTGGAACGCTTCGAAGCGAATTCACCAGCACGCTTTCCAAATGTAATCAAGTCAGATAATGAATTTCCACCTAGGCGATTAGCGCCGTGTAGTCCACTTGCAGCCTCTCCACAAGCGTACAAACCAGGGACAGTTGATTCTTGAGTTTCAGCATTGACGAGGATTCCGCCCATGACGTAGTGTGCTGTTGGGCCAACTTCCATCTTGTCTTTGGTAATGTCAACACCAGCCAATTCCATGAATTGGTGGTACATTGAAGGTAACTTCTTCTTGATCGCTTCTGGGCCACGGTGTGAAATATCGAGGTATGCTCCACCGTGTTCAGACCCTCTTCCTGCCCCGACTTCAGCCTTGATTGCCTTAGCAACAACGTCTCGAGTCAAGAGTTCAGGAGGTCGACGAACGGTTGCTAGTTTTCCACTAACAACTTCTTCAACCCATTTATCAGATTCTTCGATGGTTTCGGCGTGATCACCTTTGAACATATCAGGAACGTAATCGAACATGAAACGCTCTCCCTCACTGTTTGTGAGTCGTCCACCTTCGCCACGAACACCTTCTGTAACGAGAATTCCACGCACGGACGGCGGCCATACCATTCCAGTCGGGTGGAATTGAATGAATTCCATATCACGGAGTTCTGCACCTGCCCACATAGCAAGAGCATGACCGTCTCCAGTGTACTCCCAGGAACCAGAGCATACGCTCCAGCATCGAGTGATTCCACCAGTAGCGAGAATGACCGACTTTGCTGAGAAGGCGTGGAATTCGCCATCTACACGAGTGTAAGCAACGCATCCAGTAACACGGTCTCCTTCCTTGAGAAGATGGCGAACAGTGTATTCCATGAAGATGTCAATGCCTTCGTGAATTCCACGTTCTTGCAGTGTACGAATGATTTCGAGTCCAGTTGAATCTCCAACGTGAGCGAGTCGAGGGAATGTGTGTCCACCAAAGTTTCGTTGATTGATGAGTTGCTTTGGTGTACGGTCAAAGACTGCACCCCACTGTTCGAGTTCACGTACTCTGTCTGGAGCTTCCTTTGCGTGGTATTCAGCCATACGCCAGTCAGCAAGCCACTTGCTTCCTTTCATCGTGTCGTGGAAGTGAACCTTCCATCCATCACGAGGGTCAGCGTTTTGCAAAGCAGCAGCACAGCCACCTTCGGCCATGACAGTATGTGCTTTGCCGAGAAGAGATTTTGTGATAATTGCGGTCTTAGCACCACTACGTGCAGCTTCTATTGCAGCACGTAGACCTGCACCTCCTGCACCGATAACAACAACGTCATATTCGTGTTTCAAGTATTCTTCAGTCATTTAATCACCCCAATATTACGAAGGCCATGTCATTGATGTGCCCTTCAGCCACCGCAAGCGTCCACAAGTCGCCCAAGAATACGAACCCAAGGCTGGTCCAAAACCAAAAGCCGTGAGATCTGTTGAATACGCTAATTCTTTTGAAGAGTTTACCACGAAGTGCAGAGATTCCACTGACCCAGCGGTCAAGGCTACCACCTGCAAGATGGCGAAGTGCGTGACAGGATGTGACGTACATTGTCAGCAAGAATGCTTCTGTAGCCATGATGAATGTACCAAAGGAGAATCCCCACCCTTCATCGAAATGTAGAGTATGCGTTACATCCCACCACTTGATGGCGATGATGATGATTGCAGCGTAAAGGAAATACCTGTGAAGGTTGTTGAAGATGAACAAGCGCTTCTCTCCACCATAACCTATTTTCTTATTGATGTCAGGCTCGTCAACCCAGCACGCAGTTGGGCTTTGGAAGAACGTCCTGTAGTAAACTCGGCGCATGTAATAACAAGTTCCTCTAAAACCGAATGGAATCCAAAGGACAAGAATTGCAGCATTGACCCAGCCAGGATGATCCCATTCATTGAGTCCAAAAAGATCCCACTCCAATATGTTTGGAGAAAAGATAGGTGACATGACCTTGGAGCCTTCAAGTTCGTAAGAAATACTGTCAGGGAATATGACGAGTCGCCATGCAGTATAGATGAGTGCTGCGGTTAATGCGATACCCATTGCAAGTGGTTGTCTCCACCATTTGTCTATTCGATCTGTACGTCCCAAGCCGTTGATAACGGGAAGTTTGATGCCTTCGCCCATGAAGTTCACGTCCTCCCAATAACTGGGAATGCTTTAACCAAGAACTCGGGGTCTTTGAGGTTGGCCCTTTAGCCTCATGATATTTCTGCAACAAAACGAAGGCATAATCTAACGATTAGACCAATTCATTCCAGTTGACTTGTGCCTCAACCATTTCGACTTCTTCGACATCCATTTGTGCCAATTGAAGTTTACCAGAGAGTTCATCGTTGACTGCATGCCAGTACGAGTAGGCTTCAATGACCCAAATACCAGATTCACGTGTGCCGTTTCCAGAGCCTTTGACTCCACCGAACGGAAGGTGAGCTTCGGCACCAGTTGTTGAATTGTTGATGCCTGTCATACCCGCCTTGATTCCAGTCTTGAATCGATATGCTTCCAATCGGTCGTTTGTGTAGATTGCAGAGGAGAGCCCGTATGGACTTGCGTTGGCAAGGTGCAGGGCGTGATCGAAATCGTTAGCTTTGCAAATAGTGACCGCTGGTCCAAAGACCTCTTCGTGGAAACACTTCATGTCCTCAGTGACTTCTGTAAAGACGTGAGGCCACATAAACACACCATCTTCTGCAGTTCCTAGGAAGTTTGCAGGCTTATTGTCGCTGGTAATTCGACCTTGGCCGAAGATTTGCTTTGCACCAGATTCAAGACACATCTCAACACCAGTAAGGAAATCCTTCGCATACTTTTCAGAGAGCATTGGGCCGTAAAGAACACCATCATGAGCAAGTGAATCCCCTATCTTTGTTTCTTCGACCTTTGCCATGAATTTGGCCATGAATTCGTCGTAGACATCCTTGTGGACAATGAGGTTTCCAAGAGATGTGCAACGTTGTCCAGCAGTTCCGAATGCTCCCCAATAAGCGCCTTCTACGGCGTTGTCAAGGTTTGAACTCGGCATAACAACGAGAGGGTTCTTTCCTCCAAGTTCCAGAGAACATGAGACGAGGTTTCGTCCGCAAACTTCACCGATCATCTTACCGACTTCTGTTGAGCCAGTAAAGGAGATTTTGTTGACACGGCCTTCGTCAACTGCGTCGACCAAGTATTGTCCTGCTCCGCTTCCTTTTCCATGAACCAGATTGATGACTCCGTCAGGAAGTCCAGATTCGTGCATAATTCGAGCAAGAGCAAAGGAGAGCAAAGGAGCGTCTTGTGGACTCTTCCATACGCAGGTGTTTCCGCACATGATGGCTGGAATCATCTTCCAGAACGGAACAGCTGCAGGGAAGTTACAAGCGTTGATGATTCCACAGACACCAAGAGGTCGTCTGTAGGTGAACAGTTCCTTATCAGGCAGTTCGGAGTTGACTGTTTGGCCATAGAGTCTTCTTCCTTCGGATTGGAAGAAGAGGCATGTATCGATTGCTTCTTGGACAGATCCTGCAGATTCTTTCAGTGTCTTTCCAATCTCTCTGGTTTCCAATGCAACAATTGCATCCTTGTGTTCCATGAGGAGTCTCCCCATGTTTCCGATGATTTGACCGCGAGTAGGTGCAGGAGTTGCAGCCCATGACGGGAACGCAGCATGAGCAGCATCGAGAGCAGCATGGACATCGTCTTTTGTTGAAAGAGGGAAGGTTCCAAGCATGTCATCAAGGATTGCAGGATTGCGTGATTCAAAAGTTGAACCATCGCTTGCTCCGGTTAACTGGCCGTTGATGATATTGAACCCTTTAACAGCGGGGCGGTTGTTTGGATTGTTTGCTTCAAGGTAGGTGAGACCTGCTTCGAGTACGTGGACCATGACCGTCCGAGTTCTATTCCCTCCATGAAGTCTACGATTGATTTTCATGCACATAAAAAGGGGATTTCTTCATCTAACTGTTTTAGTACCCTGAGGATTTAGAGACTCCATGAGCGGCGATGATGACGGAGTTTCGTTAAGGGTAGCAAAAGCAATTCCATCCGATGTAGGGCATGGAAGAGCACGAATTTCGGGAGACCATGGTCTCGACCTCAAGCCGGGCGACATCGTTGAAATTGGTGGTGAAAAGCGCTCAACAGCAGTTATATACTGGCGAAGTCATCCTGAGGATGCAAAAATGGACATTGTCCGAATCGATGGAATCATCAGAAAGAACGCTGGTGTAAGCCTAGGCGATCGAGTTGATGTCATTAAAGCGGAGGCAAAGGAGTGTACGAAACTTACACTTTCCCCAGTGATGGCAAACAAGCAGAAGGTGAAGTTCGGTCCTGGTATCGAAGGTTTTGCTCGCAGAGGCCTTTCAAAGCGTCCAGTTATGGCCGGTGATAGAATCTTTATTCCTGGCATGACGTTGTTTGCTGAAGCATTGCCATTTGCAGTCGTTCAAACCACTCCAAAAGGAATCGTGAAAGTCACCAGTGATACCGATATTATCATCAAAGACGAAGCGATTGACGATGAAGACGTCGGACAATCTGAAGGCATCACCTACGAGGATGTAGGTGGAATAGGTCAACAATTGCAGAAAGTTCGCGAAATGATTGAACTTCCCCTAAAGCATCCTGAACTGTTCCGTAGACTCGGTATTGACCCTCCGAAAGGAGTTCTCCTTCACGGTCCACCCGGGACTGGTAAAACGATGATTGCAAAGGCTGTTGCTACTGAAGTAAACGCTCACTTTAAGTCGATCAATGGTCCAGAAATCATTTCCAAGTATTATGGAGAATCAGAGAAACAACTCAGAGAAATCTTTGACGAAGCAAGTGAAAACTCGCCTGCGATTATCTTCATTGACGAAATCGATTCAATTTGTCCTAAGCGTGAGGATGTCAGCGGAGAAGTAGAACGACGTGTTGTTGCTCAAATGCTCACTCTGATGGACGGAATGCAGGGCCGAGACAATGTTGTTGTCATCGGAGCAACCAACCGCAGAGACGCGCTCGACCCAGCTCTACGACGTCCAGGTCGATTCGACCGAGAAATTGAGATTGGTGTCCCAGACCGTGATGGCCGACAAGAAATCATGGATGTCCACACACGGCAAATGCCGATTGCTGATGATTTTGAAATCAATTGGGTTCTCGACAACACATACGGGTTTGTTGGAGCGGATCTTGCTGCTCTCGTCCGAGAAGCAGCAATGAAAGCACTACGACGTTATCTTCCAGAAATTGACTTGGAAGAAGAAACCATACCTCCAGAAGTTCTTGAAAAGATGGAAGTTCGAATGGACGACTTCCGATATGCAATCAAGGAGGTTGAACCATCTGCTCTTCGTGAGATTTACGTCGAGATTCCTGCAATTGAATGGGATGAAGTAGGTGGCCTTGAAGAGGTCAAAGAACGCTTGAAAGAATCCGTTGAATGGCCACTTACAAAGCCAGAAATCTTTGAACATTTCAACATCAAACCTCCTCGAGGAATTGTTTTGTTCGGAGCACCTGGTACTGGAAAGACGCTTCTGGCTAAGGCTATCGCCAACGAAGCTCAAGCGAATTTCATTTCGATAAAAGGACCAGAAATGATTTCCAAGTGGGTTGGAGAATCTGAACGAGGTATCCGTGAAATCTTCAAGAAAGCAAAGCAATCTTCTCCTTCGATCATCTTCCTTGATGAATTCGAGTCCATTGCGAGTATGAGAAGTTCATCCAACGGTGAAGGCAGCGATGTTGGAAACAGAGTTGTGAACCAACTTCTCGCAAGCATGGATGGTGTTGAGTCACTCGACGGAGTGATTGTTGTCGCTGCAACAAACAGACCTGAAATGATTGATCCAGCTCTTTTGCGAAGCGGTCGTTTTGAGCGTGTTCTCCACGTACCTCCGCCAGATGCTCCAGCCAGGGAAGCCATTTTCCAGATTCACTCGGAGGGAATGCCACTGTCAAAATTCTCTTTCAAGGATATTCTCTCAAGCATGGAAGGATTTACAGGAGCAGACATTGAAGCAGTTTGCCGTGAAGCAGCACTTATCGCAATGCGTGCTGGAAAGAAGAAAGTCGCTAAGAAGCATTTTGACGATGCAGTCACACGGGTCCGTCCTACAGTTACTCCTGAGATGCTTGAGTACTATCAAAAGATGGAAACTCGATTGACATCAGGACTTTCCAATATCAAACGAACCCGTGATTACGGCTTCGGCATGGAAACAATGTAAGCAAGGAAACGGTCAAGTCCTACCTGCTCTGTCGGTAATACAAGGCGAAGCATATGGAATCCAGTTTCGGTCAAGAAATGCTTGGACGTATCGTCCAAGATCGAAAAGGCAAGGAAGTCGGAACACTCGTTGATTTTGTCATAGACATTTCTAATGGAGAGATATCAGACCTTGTCATAGCCTTTGGAAATAATCTCGATATAAGTCGTGTTTCTTACCCTTCCAAGGAAGGAAATGTGTACATTCCTTCGACTGATGTATCATCATTTGGGCAAGTTATTTTGCTGAAAATCTGATGATGCATGTATGAGCATTTTACCAACACGTTTGGACAACCTTCTAAACCGATGCGAGCCCGTCTTTGTCTGAACGGTGTTCTAGCAGGTGAGTGAAATGGCGGCGGAACGGACAAAAAATCTGAAGCGAATTGGTCTTCAGGTTGCTTTTTGGGCTGTTTTAGGTATCCTTTTGCTTACAATTCTTCAGAATTTTATCAACATCAGTCAATCGAATCAACTATCAGCATACGATGATGATTGGGATGACATGTCTGCATTCCGAGAAGACATTAACGACATGGGGATTAAAACACGATCCCTTGTAAGCAGTCCACTGTTGTTAGCTGACATTGAAGACCCTCGAAACACAACCTATGTCGTTGCAGGAGTTGAACGTGATACGCTCTCTTTCCCACAATTCGATGAAGATGGGTTCATTACCATTGCAACAGAAGATGGTTACTCGCCTTCAGAAGTCGATGCAATTGTTGAATTCGTTGACAATGGCGGAACTGTAATCGTTCTCGAAGACTTTGGATACGCTGGAAGTATTGGTGAAGCATATGGGGTGCGCTATTCTGGGTATCAGTTATACGATACCAATTACGTTGCAGAACTTGACTACAATTACATCTGGATGTGTATGCAAGAAAGTCCCTGTGGAATGAACGGAACAACACTTGACCAAACCACAATCGATGAACACGAGCGTTGGTCTGATGTCACTGGTCCACATCCATGCAGTGAACTTGATGGTCAATCCATGACTCTGGCTGATGCTGGGGTTTGTTCTCACCACTGGGTTAAGAGTTCAGGAGAACTTGGCCGAATCGAATACAATGCAACCTACACAATGCTTCTCAACAACGTGACTGGACTTGAAATTGTACCTGGAGTAAAAGGTGCTCTCAATGATGTAAACGTTCGAGCAGTTACCAGTAATCAAGCAACTGTCGATGTCAATGGCGATGGGGAACTGTGGGTTGGTAATGAACAATCAAGCGAGACGCCTGACTTATGGGGTCAATTCAACCTCTCAATCGAAGCCTGTGCTTCATCGAGTTGCGATCCAAACGAAGGCGGCAGAGTGTTCTTCATTGCAGATGGCAGTGCATTGATTAACGCGATTTATGACTATGAAGGATTCAATGAAGGCAAATATGGGGATACAGAGAAACTCGTGCCTGCGAATGACAATCGTAAGTGGGCCCTTGATGTCATTGCTGAATCATTGATGAGTACAATTGATGGTGAAACTGGGCAGCCTGCTGAAAATGCAATGGTCATCTTTGACGAAAGCCGACACCCACAGAATGCTCTCTTAGCAGATTCTTACAATACCGTCTACTTCCTACTCGTTTACTTCACTGGCGAAGGACTTGCAATGCTAGCATTGTTTGTTGTGCTCTTCATCACATTCGAGGGGGTCCTTCTCAAGAAGCGTGATCCAGAACCATGGCGTCACATCTTCAGCATCATTTACTACGGATTTGGTGATGCAAACAGATACACATACTATGCGAAAACAGAGAAAATACGGCAGGTATTCCTTTCCAAGGTTCGCAATCAAAATGGATTGACAAGAGATGAATTCCATGCCATGCCTGCTAAGGAATTGGTCGGCTTAATCCAAGATCCAGTCCTCGCTAAATTTGCAATTGAACCTGGAAAGTATTCTCTGGAACAATCCGTTGCACTTGTGAAACGAATCAAAGCATGGGGGCGTAGGTGAGTACTATGTGGACACGTAAGGCAGCATTCACCTTCACCGGTGGTATCGCACTCATTCTGATTGGAATGATGATTACCAACAATCAGATGATGATTCTTGGTCTGGCTTTAATCACCTTCATTGTGGTTAATTCCTGGATATCTGGTCACGGCGATATCGAAGTACAGCGCACACTTTCAGCCGATAACTTGTACAAAGGCGATGACTTGTATGTCGAACTACTTGTCACCAACCGCAGCAACCGACGTACACAACTCCTCGATGTGTACGACAACATTCCCCACGAGATGAAACTTCGAAGCGGTCTCAACCAGATGCGCCTCAACCTAAAACCTGGCGAGAGTGCACGTATCCGCTACGTATTGCGTTGTCCGCTTCGTGGACATTACTCGATTGGACCCGTATCTCTCCGTGTTCGAAACACCTTTAATCTCGGTGTAGAAGATATGTATGTTGATCACCATTCAGACATTGTCATCTTCCCTCAAATCAAAGAAGTAGAGGAAGCATTCTTGCGTTCACGTACACCTAAGATGTACACCGGAGCAACAACTCTGAGAACTCCAGGACAAGGCTCAGAATTCTATTCCTTAAGAGAATACGTTCCGGGAGATCCATTCAAGAACATCAACTGGAAAGCATTCGCACGAACAGGCGATTTGATGGTCAATGAAAAGTGCCGTGATGCTGTTACTGATCTTTACATTCTTCTCGATTCGAGAGATGTTTCACGAATTGGAACCGTTCTGAAAAACCCACTTGAAATGGGAACAGTAAGCGCAGCTAGCTTAGCAGCATTTTTCCTAAAGCGACGTGACAGCGTTGCATTGAGCATCTATGGTGATGGTTTGTCGTATCTTCCTCCAGACACTGGAGACAAGCAGTATTTCAAAATCCTCAGTTCTCTTGCAGGAGTAAAACCAGAAGGAAGCATGCCATTGCAAGCGGTCACGAATTCACTGAGTGGAAGATTCAGCCGAGGCAGCCCTGTCTTCATTATCTCCTCATGTGAAGGGGACGGTACAGTACCGGCTGCTGTACGAGACCTTGTTGGGAGAGGACACGAAGTCACTGTATTATCTCCATCGAGTATTGATTTCGAGCGTCTTGTATCTCGTATTCCTCGTATGTCCTATGAAGTTCTCAAACTTGAGCGTCAAAATCGTCTGACAACCCTTGCGGGTTCAGGTGCACAAGTTATCGATTGGATGCCAGACATGGATTTGTCTCAGGCTATTATGCAAGTGAGGGGATTCTAGATGGCAGGTGAAGTCGATCCTCAGAGTGATGTCTCCCTTCTTGGAGGGCGTCCACGTACACTTCATCTCAAGATGTTAAGGAAGCAATGGCAAATCATCACGCTACAAGTGGTGGCAACAATAGCCCTCGTTTGGATGTATCTTGAGGTTGTTTCGACCTATGTCGTCAACAGTATCGACCATACGATGGGCTTTGAGACACTTGAATCACTTATGAGCGAAGAAGTTCCGATTGGCGATTGGATTACTGGGGAAGGAAGACAAGGGCTTGCTCGATTCTATGTTCCAATTATCCTCGGTCTTCTTTTGGGCGGTTCAATGGCATTAATGGCATTCCAATCGCCAAAGTTGCAGCAAAGAATCAAACTTGGATTCATCATTCTTCTCATGGTCGCTTTGGTCGGTCGACTTCTCTTGACCTGGGTTCCATCGATGATTTTCTCACTCGACATCAGGGCTCCTTCTGAAGGTGAACTAAAGACATTAGAATGGCCTTTACTGATGATTTTGTCACTTGTTATCCTTTTCGTATATCTTTTGCCAGTCATTATGGGCACACGTGGAATTTGGGGCTTGTCAAGACGTTCAATCGGTTGGGCCATTGGATTTACACTCCTCTTCCTTGGCATACACGCAATCCTTACATTCCCACTCATCAAGACACAGTTGGGCGATTGGGGATCTAATCTGAGGACACTTGAAACACAAGTCAGCGACCCCACAATCGGCATATTTGGATTTGATTTGGTAACGCCTGAACAACTCTCACTGATTCTCATCGCTGTTTTGATCATGGTATTCCAAGAGTCTGGTTTCGGTGTAATTCGATATCTCGAATATGCATACAGACTTCCAGAATCATGCAAGAGAGACCCTGAATATGTTAAGCAAATGGACAACGTTCTCAATGGTCACTTACGCCATACAGCAGGATTCCTAACCATTACTGGGTTAGTTACGATGATCGCTCTTGGATTCCACAGTGTCCTTCTCGAGATTGTAAGTTCCTCAACAGGCAGCCAATGGGCTGCTCAGGTTTCAGAATCCATCGAACTGACGTTAACCTATGGCTTGGTCATATCTGCTCTTCTCTTCTTGAGCATAATCGCAGTATTGCGCTTCTTCATCCCATGGCAGAGAGTTTGGGGTTTAATCGAAACTCTAGGGAACAGAACTCAAGTTCC
>ERZ1047985.2254-NODE-2254-length-12326-cov-7.518051_pt1 | contig 12326 bp, 3 predicted proteins | sample MGYA00383097_ERZ1047985 | MGnify/ENA primary metagenome ERZ1047985 (study PRJEB29581, sample SAMEA5548367) | metagenome | biome: marine; feature: coastal; material: water | depth 50 m | study: Short-term variability in the microbial, nano- and picoplankton...
GAAAGTCTGCGACGGCGCTGCCAATAGACTCAGGTTTCAAGAATTTCGCCTTGCACGCATGGCCTTACGACGTTCGATTGAATTTGAGCGTAGTTCGCTTTTTGCTGACTCTTGCGATGCATCTACCGGTTCACGCGCTTGTTTTGCTGTGGGTGACTCAGCTGAGCCCGATAGCTCGTCAACGCGCGCTGTGAGATCTTTCAGCAAGGGGAAACGGAAGATATCGGTGATGGATAGTTTTTCCGCCGACATCTTTTGACGGATGTCGCGATGTGCCTGAACTGCCAACAATGAGTGTCCGCCGATTTCGAAGAAATTGTCAGACGAGGAAATATTGGCCACGCCTAGAATAGAACGCCAAATGTCGACGATCTGCTGTTCGGTCGACTTCTGATCGCCGTCGCTGTTTGGGGTAGCGGGCGCAACAATGGTTTGTTGCACTGCGCGTATTTCCAAAAGCGTTTTGCGATCGATTTTTTTGTTCGCAGTCAATGGCATGCTGTCCAATGACACCAATTCAGATGGCACCATGTGGGATGGAAGCCGGTCACTAAGAAACGCGCGATAGGCTTCTGGTTTTACGGTGCCGGTTGTGGAGTAATACCCGACGAGGCGCATATCTGCGTCACCTTCCTGTCGGACAACCACAGCAGCTTGTGCGATGCCAGAAAATGCATCCATAGCCGCTTCGATTTCGCCAAGTTCTATGCGGAAGCCACGAATTTTGACCTGAAAATCCGTGCGACCGATGTAGTCTATCGACCCGTCAGCGCGCCAACTGACAAGATCACCTGTTTGGTACATGCGCGCGTTTGCGTCTTGTGAAAACGGGTCCTTCACAAATTTCTCGTCAGATAGATCGGGTCGGTTCCAATAACCCCGCGCAACTCCGTGCCCACCGATCCACAGTTCACCCGGTTTTCCAACTGGAACTGGAAGCCGGTTTTCGTCCAGCACATAGGTTTTGGTGTTCGCGATCGGCGTGCCAATCGAAACTGTGCCATTAACTGCCGCTGCAGGTGCGGTTGTTGACCAAATAGTCGTTTCGGTCGGGCCGTACATGTTTTGGATGCTCGCTTGAGATCCCAGCTTCATATCCTTGACCAACGCACCAGGCAAAGCTTCTCCACCAAGCATGATGTGATCTATTTCGCTAAGCGCCTGACGGGCTTCGTCGTTTGCATTAAATAGTTGCGCCATCGAGGGTGTGCATTGCAGATGCGTAACATTGTGGCGCACGATCTGTGCCGCGACCGAGAAGTCTCCCTCATCAAGTTTTGCGCCTTCATTGCAACGACGGACAACTTCTGCCAGCGGACGTAGACCTTCTAAAACAGTTTCAGCCTCGATACCGTAGTCTATTAAACAGGCGACCTCGGTCACGCCGATTTTCTTAACCTCTTCGACCCGTTTCATCGCGTCTGCCACGGTTCCAAACAGCCCGCTGTCCTCAAAATAGCGCAAGAAAGCAAACTCTAGGATGGCTTCAAGTTCTTCTTCGTCAAGAACGCCAAGATCCAATTGAAATGCATTGTCGACCCCTTTAGGGCGCTTGAAAGCAGGGAATACCCATGCGAATTGCTTGATGAGACCTGCCGCTGCGCGCAGATACTCTTTCATAGGTTCCCGCGCGATTTCGCGTGCCTTCTCGCGATCTTCACCCAAGTAGCTATGCAGCATCAAAGTAACTTCAAAGTCTTTTGGATCGTGGCCATTTTCACGAAGCGCATTGTGATAGATGACGATTTTGTCGCCAACTTCGGAAATGCTTTGTCCAAGCAAATGGGTAAGCACGTTTGCACCAACTTCGCCAGCTTGGCGCCAAGTGTCTGGGTTTCCGGCGATAGTCACCCAAATTGGCAACTCTTTCGAAACTGGGCGCGGTTGGGTGATGACTTCATGCATTGAACCATCGGCCTTTGGAAAGCCGACAGGTTCACCAGCCCACAATTTTCGCAGATCGTTGATGTTGTCGAACATGGCATCGCGATTGTTTGGTGGCGTGTTTTCGGGGCGCAAAACAAAGTCGTCAGGCTGCCACCCAGCGGCAACAGCCAAACCCGCGCGGCCGTTGGTTAGATTATCAATAACGGACCATTCTTCTGCAACGCGCGCAACATGATGAAGAGGTGTCACACAACTGCCAGCACGAACCGACAAATTCCGAGTTACTGCGGCAACGGCCGCACCGGTCACTGAAGGATTGGGGTAGGGTCCACCAAACGCATGGAAATGGCGTTCTGGAGTCCAAACGGCACGAAAACCATGCTGATCTGCAAATTGGGCGCCTTCCAATAGAAGCTTGTATTTGTCACGTCCGACACCGTCATCGTTGCCCCAATAATATAGGCTGAACTCCATTCCTTCGACCTGCGAAGGTAGAGGGCCATTGGAAAGCACCGTGCGCGCTTCGTCACCAGTCAAAACAAGTTTGAAACCGCGTCCGAGCGTCCAGAAAATTTCGAGCACCGAGATATCAAAGGACAGGCTGGTGACAGCCAACCAAGTTCCCGCCGGATCGTGGGGAATGCGTTCATCCATGCCGGCAAAGAAATTCGCGACATTATGGTGTTCGATCATCACCCCTTTGGGACGGCCAGTAGAGCCGGAGGTGTAGATCATATAGGCAAGATCATTCGGCTTAGGTTCAGACCGTTCGACCGGCGTTCCCTCTGGATCCTGTTCTGGACGATCCATGACCGTGATCTTTGCTGAGGTCTTGGGAAGTTTCGCTGCCACAGCAGAATGCGTAACGACGGCCTTGGCTTCACTGTCTTTCAAACAATACTCATTACGCTCAGCGGGGTAAGACGGATCAAGCGACAGATAAGCGGCGCCGGATTTTAGGATGCCAAACACCGCAGCAACCATTTCAGGGGACCGCTGGATGAACAATCCGACCACGTCGCCAGTTCCAACACCGATCGCATTCAAACGATCCGCGATGTCTGTGGCCCGCTGATTTAATTCACTGTAAGAAAGTACCTGTTCTTCGAACACGAGCGCCGTCTTGTCTGGGTTGGCAGCAACTTGGGCCTCGAACGGGTGATGTAGCAGAGCTTGGGCGTTGTAATCGACGTCGGTTTGGTTCCACTCGTTTAACAACAACTCCATTTCCTCGGGAGGCGTGATGTTGAGTGTTTTGATCAACTCCTCGGCGCTGGTTGTGTTTTGATTGGTAAGGGCGAACTCTAGCCTTTTGGCAAGAAATCCAGCCGCTTCACCTGATATGCGTGAGGTGTCGAATTTCAAACTGCCGTCACTTGCACAAATTGTGACGGCAGAACCGTCAACAAAATCTTGCGATGTGGAAAACCCGACATCAGGTGTGTTGCCAGCTTCAAGTTCGGGTGCGCGGGCGAACAAGTCACATGCAAACGCGGCCTTTGTCTGGCAGAGATCGAATTGGTCTAGACCTGACTTGGAGAATTCCTCGAAGGATAGATTATCTCCGGCAACCGACAAAGGTTTCCAATGATTGATCAGGCGCTGAACAGGCAGCGTGCCGTCCACGTGAAGGGCGATCGTTGCGCAATTTTCTTCCTGTTGACGGGTCGCCACAGCAAGCGTCGCCGTCAGCAGGTCGCGGTGGTCTGCTTCTTTTGCACCTGCAATCGAGAGCGTTTGAATTTCGCCATTATCTGCCTTGTTGTGACACAGATTCAACCGCGCACCGGACATCGAGCCTAGCCGTTTTCGCCAGAATCCATCGGCCTCGGCCGCGCTCTTGGTCATCGCGTTCAAGTCCGGCAACTCTGAATCAACGGATTTAAGGTCAGCAAAAAGTTCCACTAAAGAACGCTGTGGAGCCGAGCCATCAGTTGAGCAAAGACCGCCAAGCCGAACCGCACCGTCGGACGTGGCTATAAGAACACTATCCTCGGCTGTTTCAAGAATTTCGCCAGCCTGTCCGGAGCCATTTGCAATTCCAGCAGAAGCAACATTGTAGGCGCGGCCGGCGAGGGCGATTTTGGATGTGGATAGCGGGTTCCAATAATTTTGATGATCCAGTCCGCGTACAAGTGCCACAATGGCGTCTGAAGTCGCGTCGAAATTGATCAGCCCCCCATTCCCCGGACGATCAGTTCTTGAATAATATCGTCTATTATCAGATGCTTGCTTGGAACGTTCAACGGTTCCGGAGCCAAGTTTTACTAGGATACCGTCAAAGCTTTCAACGGCCGTTTCAAAGCACTTTGTGTTAAGTGTAAAGGCGTTGTCATCGACCGATACAGGGAAGTTGTGACGCTCGATAACGTCGCCTTTGTCGACTCCGCCTTCCATGAAGTGCCAAGTGATGCCGTGCTCGGGTTCTTGATTTATACGCGCCCAAACCGGAGTATTCAGACCCGCATATTCGGGCAAAGGTCCGTCGTGAAAATTGACGGCCCCATGGTTTGCCATCGCCAAAATTTCATTGGGTATGACCGATAGATAAGCGAGGCTAAGAATCCAATCGACATCAAGCCCAGAAAGCTTTTCGGCCAGATCGCTTTCCGGCGACAAAACTTTGATGCCGTTCGCCTCGGCCCATTTTCGCAATGCGTCTGTATGAGTCACGATGGCTGATATTGCGTGCCCAGACTCAAGAATTTTGCTTCCGCATTGTGCTAGAATGGATTGATTTCCGAAGAGGATAAAAGACATCTGGGTCATTGGGTTACTCAATAATTGGTACAACAGGTTTGGAAGTCACTGCCGGAGGTCGCGGTCGCCAGATGTTTCTGATGAAATGCGCCAAGAGATCGGCTTGAAAGCCGTTCGGCCCGGTGTGTCTAGGTCCCCCAACCAAATATCGAAAGCGTGCAAGACTGCCCCCGACGAATAGCAACATTGTTGCCAGAACTGCATAAAGTTTTCCGAAGTGCTTTTGGTAATAGTACAAGCGGGAATCCAGCCAATACTGCGGAATTCTGCGCCACGTGCCCATGCCAGTAGACACAGAGCCCAAATGAACAACCGTGCTGAGCGGGACATAGTGGGTTGTCCAGCCTTTCTCTCGCGCGCGACGGCATAGATCAACTTCCTCAAAATAGAGAAAGTAGTTCTCATCAAATAGCCCAACGTCCTCAAACACCTGTTTACGGACCATCATACTGGCACCCGCAATCCACTCGACCTGTGTGGGTTCTGTTCCCGATAGGTCAAGAATTGGCACTTGGTAGCGTCTTAAAATCTTGGTGATTGGTCCGATATTTGCGGATCCCTCAAACTCGGACGCGAGGCTGGGAAATCGGAATTGTGCAGTATGTGGATGCCCGTCTTTGCCATGCAAATGGCTGCCAGCGAAGCCTGCTGTGGGGTTTGCATCCAGAAATTCTTTTAGGTGTGATATGGCGCCGTCAGAGGGGAAAGCGTCTGAATTCTGAATGTAAAAATAGTCGTACTCGTCGCGCGAAAGTCCAAAGCGAATGCCGACATTATTCCCATATCCATAGCCACCGTTGTGGTCAGATTGGACGATAGAGCACTGCGCCAAATCATCCTTAGAGTTCAAGTTTTTGAGTTCATTTTGCAAATACTCAAAGGAGCAATCGCCGGAATCATTGTCAACGATCAGAATATCGCCATCCAATCCTCGCATTGCTTGGCGCGTGCGATGCATTGCATCTGCTGTCATTTTTTGAGTTTTGTAGTTGAGGAGAATAACCAGGATTCGGCCCTTTACACGTGTCATTCTGCTGCCCTCTTGAAAGCTTCAGGACCGCGCATCAAACACTCGCGTTCGGCTTTTTCAATCTCATGACGCATGCGTGATGCCATTACCCTGACATTTGGTTCAAGCACCATGCTGTCATGATCACCCGGAACCTCGGACACAAGAAGGGCAGGAAGTAGATCACCCCAATCGTTGTCGTCGAACAAGTAGCTTCTTTCGTGGCTGATCATATGACCGTTCGAAAGGCTCCATTTCGGTGTCAGAGGAGGTCTGAACAAGACAGTGGCACCATCCCAGCGTTCTGGATCATAACCCTCGATCGCTCCCAAAAAGGCAGCTTCGATTTGAGCGTTGTGAAACTGGTGTTCTGGCTCTGCAGACTGAAGCGCTTCTGCCTTTTGTCGCTGTTCTTGACGCCAGCTAATACGGCGCTGCAACCAATTCAAAGGGTATCTAAAACCTTCTTCTTTGACGTTTTGCACTTGAATCGTAAGGCGATCCAAGGCCGTTAGTGATCTTCGCTGAGGTAACGGGGTATCAAGCAAAACCAGAAGCGCGCACTCCTGACCTAGAGCCTTCAATTGTTGGGCAATTTCCAAGGCATGGATACCGCCGCCTGAATATCCGCCCACATAATAGGGACCCTCAGGTTGAACGGCGCGCATTTCGGCAATGTAATCTTTTGCAGCTTCATGAATGGATTGGTGCGGCTGATCACTTCCCAACAGACCCTTTGCCTGAAGGCCAAAAAACGGTCGGTCATTGCCAATGAGTTGCGCCAAATGGCGAAGGTTTAGGACGTTACCAAACATTCCCGCCACAAGGAAGAACGGGCTTCTTGGACCACCTTCACCTTCATGCATTGGAACCAGATGCTTGAAACGGCGATCATTGGTCGAAGCGGATTCTTGATCAGTGCCTTCAGACGTAATTCGACCAGTTTGCTTTTCAACAAGACCAGCGATCTGCCGTATAGTTGGCGCCTCGAACAGCACTGATATCGGGAAATCGACACCAAAGGATTTACGGATCTGCGAGAACATCCTAACCGCGATCAGCGAGTGGCCTCCAAGCTCAAAAAAGCTGTCGTCGACGCCGATATCTTGAACGCCCAACAGGTCTTGCCAAATTTCAGCAAGCGTCTTTTCAACGTCACTTTCGGGTTGGGCAAATTCGGTTTCCAATTTCGGGCGTTGGAAATTGTGCGATGTCGAACGTAGGGCCTCTTGGCTTTCTACGGTTGTGTTTGCGATCAGCTTTTTGACATCCATTGAGCTGACGACGATTTGAGATAAATTCTGTTCTAGCGCGCTATCAAAAAGCGAAACCCCTTCATCGCTTTTGATGCCTTGACTAAGAAGGTGGCGCATACGCGAGTTCGTTGCAGCCGACATTGCAGTCGCGGCCGGGGTATCATTTTCAAGCGGAGCGGACGCCAACGTTTGAGCGTCAAGAAAATCAGGCCGATCCTGTCGCTGCATCTGGAAGCCAACGACGTCTACCAATACATTCCCTTGCTCATCGCAAATCGTCACATCAACACTGGCCATGGTGCTGAAATCGGTTTGTCGAGGGCTAAGGCGGGCCCAGCTATAAATTTTCCCAGTCAGCGGGGCATAGATCCTAACCGACTGATACGACATGGGAACCCAGAGGTTATTGCCCACGTAATCGGGGACCAATTGAATGGCCCAACCGGTCGCGATGTCCAATAGAGCAGGGTGAAGAATATACCCTTCATCCTGCCGCGCACTTTCGCTTAGATGAAGTTCTGCCAGGCCCTCAGATTCACCAATTGATTGGTTTACCAGACACTTCCATCTGTCGCCGAATTTCAGCAAATGCTCTTGAGGGCTGTTGATTGGTAGACCACTAGTGACTTCAGGATTCCAACCAAGTCGATTTCCGATGCGGTGAAAATCAATACGCTCGGGCCGTCTGGAATCAGACAATACGATTTCAGACTCGCAATGGGTCTGCCATGCATCCAGCCCGTCTGTCGGCAGATTTGATTGCACTTTGAACTCATAACCCATGCGACTGCGTTTGATGCGTGTACGCATTCTGCGTGGCGACCCATCAGGAATATGAAACGGGCTCATGAAGTATAGATTTCGGATATCAAACCCTAAAGGTTCGTGTTGCTCTCGCATGGCTTCTGCGGCGAGCTCTATGTAGCCCGTGCCCGGCAGAAGCGCCTTGCCATCGTTTGTCCTGTGCTCGTCAAAGATCCAATCGGTATTGGTCCCAAACTGTCGGTAAAAAATCCGGTTCCCGTCTTTATCAAAGTGCGCTTCGTCTAGCAGCGGAGATTTCGCTTCTGAGAACGGAACCTCGTGCGGGTCAAAGTCATTGGGTGCGGCTGAGTCGGCAGCCATGCCAACATCCGACCAAATCCCCCAATTTACGGCAGTGACCCGAGTGATCCCACCCGCGCGGCTTTTAGCGAACGCGTTCAAGTACTCGTTTGCGGCCACATAATCGACCTGACCAGCGGGCGCCGTGAAGGTCGACGTTGATGAGAACAAGACAAAATCGTCAACGTCACCGTCTGGGAATACTGATGCCAATACTTGGGTGCCGTGTATTTTTGGTGCGAATACCTTTTCAGTGTCTTGCGGGCGACGACCCAAAATAGGTGAGTCATCTAAGACTCCGGCCCCGTGTATGACGATGTTTACCCGTCCAAATTGAGCTTTGGCCTGCTGTGCAACAGATTGCATTTCTTCAAGATTGCTGATGTCGGCGGAAAGCGGAAGAACGTCAACGCCGATGGCTTCAAGCTTCCTAACTGACTGAATACGTTGTACTATTTTGTCGTTGGGCGCATTGCTTTCGATGTAGTTGTCCCACTGATTTCGCTCTGGAAGCGCTTCGCGAGAGACAAGTACAAGATTGGAGCGATGCGTTTTTGCGAAATGACGTGCCAACGACAGACCAATGCCACCAAATCCACCCGTGATCAGGCAAGTGCCGCCTTTGGGCAACGAGGCCAGCTTTTGGTTTCGGTCCAGTCGTGTGTTTCGCCAATCTAGGACGAAGCGCTTGCCGTTGCGCACAGCTGCGGCAGAGTTTTGTGGATTTGAAAGTATTTCTTCCAGAACATGATTGGACAACCGACTGATCACCGCGGGCGAGAACTTTTCAGCCCGGCTTTTTAGGCGAAGATCAAGATGAGCGCAGGTTAGGTCAGGAAACTCTCGTGGAGCAACCCTAAGCGGGCCAGACACCATCGATTTCTCAGGATACAACAAAGCCTCGTCGCGGACCTTCATCGAATCTGATGAAATGCAATTGATATGCAGCGGCTTGGGTAACGCAATGTCTTCAATAGCCTGCACCATCAAAAGCATGTTGTAGTAACCTTGCTCAATATTGCGGTGATAGAAGCTACTGCCGGGGCGGAAATTCTCGGCATGTGTCGTCAGCCACATGTGGACTATGCGCGAAGGCGCCAATCCGCGTGTCAAAAGACTTGAGAACAAACGGTCAAAGCCCTCGCGACCTTGCTCGGTTGAAAGCAAATACCCTTGGTCGCCTTCTCGTGCAAAGCTGTCACCTTGCTTAACGGTAATAACTTTCTGACCGGTTTCGCGAAGCCGCCTTACGGTTTCAGTGCCGACGCCAGTATCGTCGATGAACACGAGCCAGACTTCACGATCGGCGTCCTTCAGATCACATTCGATGTCGACCGGACAGTCTGCAGATTTAGGAATCCAAACGGGCTTGAAACCCCAATCCTCAACCCGATCGAGGCGGGTTGGAGGTTCTGCAAAGTCTCGCCCTGCACTTTCACCGGGCTCAATGAAATAAGAGATTTTCTGGAATGGGTAGGTCGGAAGGGGAACCCGATAACGTTTTTGCTCACCCCAGATCTGGGTCCAATCGAACTTTAACCCAACCGCCCAGAGACGCCCAAGCATGGCAAGGAAATACTTGTCATCCGCGATGTCATCTTTTTCATGACGCAACGAGCCGATCACTTGATTAGAGGCAACATCAGGATGCGCCTGCGTAAGTGACGAAAGCGCCTTGCCAGGTCCAACTTCAAGGTAAATTCGGTCGGGATCTTGGGCGAGAGTTTTCAATCCCGCCGCGAAGAATACGGTGTTTCTTAAATGGGCGACCCAATAGTCTGGATCAGCGGCGTCGTCGTCGTTAATCCAGTCACCGGTGCGGTTTGAGATGAACGGAATCGAAGGGGCATGCAGCTGAATGCTTTGCAAATATGCACGAAACTCGTCAAGAATTGGCTCAAGCATTTGCGAATGTGCTGCGATATCAATCGGAACATCCTGACAGTCGATCCTGTCGCTCGCCAGTTTTTGCTTTAACCGATCAAGCGCTGAGCGCGGTCCGGATGCGACGCTGAGCATGGGGCCATTTTCTGCGGCCAAATCCAATTCGGCATCAAGGTAAGGCCGTAATTCTTCGGCAGATATCGGAACACTCAGCATGCCGCCAGCAGGGACAGTATCAAAGAGCTTACCGCGCAAATGAACGAGCCCAATACAATCTTCGAAACTCAACACCCCGGCAACACATGCGGCTGTATTTTCGCCCATCGAATGGCCTATAAGCGCGCTGGGTACGACACCCCATGACGTCCAAAGCTGCGCCAAGGCATACTCGGTTATCATGATCAGCGGCAATTGAACCGACGGCTTTCGCAGCCTTTCATTGGCCGCGTCAACATCAGCGTCTTCAGGCAACCATATCGCGCGGATATCGTAGTCCAATTTGGCCTGCAGTTTGTCTATGCCCTGATCCATCCAGTCCTGAAAAACAGGCTCGGTTTCATAGAGATCACGGGCCATATTTGCATATTGCGCACCCCCGCCCGGGAACATGAACACAGGTTTTGGATCGTCCGAAATCTTGCTATGGGAAAACACGCGCCGAGTATCGTTTTCGCGAAGCAACGCAGCACCGTCGGCATGTGATTCTGCAACAACAACACGCCGTTTTTCGAACGCTCGACGCCCCTCTTTCAGGGTCCAAGCGATGTCGGCCAGTTCAACGCCTTGATTGTCATCCAAAGCTGTAGCTAGATTTTCCGAGGCGTCATCCAAAGCCATTGCGGACTTTGCTGACAATGTCAGTAGTTGGAAGGGCCAATCAGATTGTTCTGAGGCAGGCCGTTCTGGCGCTTCCTCCAAAACGACATGCGCGTTGGTTCCACCTACGCCCAATGAATTAACACCGGCCCGACGCGGGCCTTTGTGCGAAACCCAGTCGGATTTGGTCGATGCGACTGAAAACGGACCGCCGCTAAAATCAATCGCTGGGTTGGGCTTTTCAAATCCAAGCGTTGACGGGATCGTCTTATTTGTCAGGGACAAAGACGCTTTGACAAGGCTCGCCACGCCAGCAGCCGTATCCGTATGGCCGATATTCGTCTTAACGCTGCCTATTTTGCAAAAACCGATTTCGTCCGTAGTTTCTGCGAATGCGTTCGTTAGCGCAGCGATTTCAATCGGATCGCCTAAATAGGTGCCGGTTCCGTGGCACTCGATGTAGTCAATGGTGTCTGCGGTTACGTCAGCCATGGCGTGGGCATCAGCAATCGCTGCCGCCTGACCATCCACAGAGGGCGCCAAGTAACCAGCTTTGTCCGCGCCGTCATTGTTGATTGCAGAGCCTTTGATGATCGCCCAAATGTGATCGCCATCGCGAATTGCGTCCTCGACCCTGCGAAGCGCTACCACGCCAACACCGCTACCAAAAACCGTCCCTTGGGCACGGTGATCGAACGCATGACAATGTCCGTCAGGCGACAATATTTCTCCCTCTTGGAAGATATATCCGCGACCATGCGGCAGTTCGATTGTGACACCACCCGCAAGTGCCATGTCACACTCAGCGTTTTGGAGCGACTGACATGCGTAATGTGTTGCGACCAAAGACGTAGAGCACGCCGTCTGGATGTTGATCGATGGGCCCTTAAGATCGAGGATATGGCTTAATCGGGTCGACAGAAAGTCTTTGTCGTTACCAGTGTGGCGCAACAAAAACATGCCGGTATCTTCGACCAAATCTGGATTTGAACAGATGTTGAAATAGAAATAGCTGCCCATTCCGCAACCAGCGTAGACCCCAATAGGACCATCTATGCTTTCAGGCGGGTGGCCGGCGTTTTCCATCGCCTCCCACGAGCACTCCAAGAATTGGCGATGTTGAGGGTCCATAATCGCGGATTCTTTCGGGCTAAGCCCAAAGAAATCACCGTCAAACATTTCAAAATTGTCAAGCTTGGCAGCAGCCGGCACATAGTTGGGGTTCTTAATTCGGTGCAAAGGTTCGCCAGCGCGCAGCAGTTCCTTCTCCGAGAGTTTCTGAATGCTTTCGACGCCATCCGCCAAATTATTCCAGAACTCTTGGATATTGTCAGCACCTGGCAAGTGTACGGCCATGCCTACAATCGCAATATCGCCTTCGCTATAGGCGTTACTGTCGTACTCGGAACCCATTCTAGTCTCGCTGCTCAATTCTCACTTTGTTTCGTAATGAGCGAAAAAGGATTTTTTGAGGCGTCATTGGGGAAACAATTGACGGTAATCCTCAATTTTCGAAAACATCGTGTCTCCGTATTGGAAAATAAGCAAGGCAATTGGCCTTATTGTTTCCAATTATTGCACAATAAGGTTGGTGATTTGGTCGGAATACA
>ERZ1047985.2261-NODE-2261-length-12314-cov-4.530386_pt1 | contig 12314 bp, 12 predicted proteins | sample MGYA00383097_ERZ1047985 | MGnify/ENA primary metagenome ERZ1047985 (study PRJEB29581, sample SAMEA5548367) | metagenome | biome: marine; feature: coastal; material: water | depth 50 m | study: Short-term variability in the microbial, nano- and picoplankton...
CGGGGCAGCGCCAGTGTAAAATACGTTCTTGGAGCTTTCTTCGCCCTCATATTGAACAGGGTAGAACAAAAGGCCGTTCAGCTCTTCGATGACAGGCAGAACAGATTTGCGCGACACGGATGTCCAGTTGCCAAAGATCACGTCGACTTCGTGAACGCTCAAAAGCTCACGCGCTTTTTCCGCAAAGAGCGGCCAGTCAGAAGCTGGATCAACAACAACCGCTTCGAGTTGCTTGCCAAGAAGGCCACCCTTTGCGTTTTGCTGATCGATCAGCATCAGCATCGTGTCTTTAAGGGTCGTTTCGGAAATGGCCATTGTGCCAGAAAGCGAGTGCAAAACACCGACCTTGATCGTGTCATCTGCCGCCAAGGCCGAGCCTGTCAAAGCAGCAAAGACAGCAGAGCCAGCGAGCGTTGTTTTTAGAAAGTTCATAAAAGTCTCCTCGCGGGCACGCAGACAAGCCTTGCGCAAAAGCGCTGACTTCCGTTAGCTGCACCCGCAGCGTTACGTTGCAAAAGTGTGGCGGCCGTTTCGAGGTCCAATTCGGCGGTCGTCACACACCCACAGATTTCGTTTCCGGTTTAATTGCAGGTACCACTACCGATTCTGCACTGCAGCGAAAATAGCAAACGCTGCGCTTGGATTTTTCAGAGAAATCGAAAAATTCGCTCAATAATTAAGCATCATATAGTGGATTTGCTTAAAAAAAATGCAGATTGACCTGGTGCCTATATTGATTTTGCCATTTTAGGTGGCGCACCTGCTTTGGCACGGCGAAACAAACAGCATTCTTTAAGGTTAAAGAGGCTGAGCCAATCACCAAGCACGACGTCATAACGCCACAAGCCAACTATGCAGGCCAGCCACGTGCCCGCGGCGAAGTTCGCATAAGCAGCAAAGAGGTCGGCACGCAAAGTGTTCTGGATCGCCTGTACCAATCAGGCTCTGCGCGTTGCCTGTTTCCGCGCAGCGCGAACGCGACGCTCAACACAGTCATTCTGAACACATCAGGTGGCCTAACTGGTGGCGACAAAATGCGGGTGACCGTTACAGCGGGCGTAAACAGCACGCTCACCCTGACGACACAAGCCTGCGAGCGCGCCTACAAAGCCCAACCGGATCAAGTGGCGCAAGTGTGCAATTCACTGAATGTCGAAAACGGCGCGCGACTGAATTGGATGCCGCAAGAAACCATCCTGTTTGAAGGATCGGCTTTGCACCGTCGCCTGCGCGTAAATATGGACGGCAATGCGCGGCTCTTGATGGTTGAACCTGTGGTGTTTGGTCGTGCAGCTATGGGCGAGCAGCTACATAATTGTCAGTTTCGCGACCGTATCAAGATCATGCGCGATGGCCGACTTGACTACATTGATTCGATAAACCTTACGGGGGATGTGTCTGCGCATCTTGCCCTCAGCAATGTCGCGGGCGGCGCTGGTGCAATGGCAAGTGTGGTCCTCGTCGACCCGCTTGCGGAAACGCATTTGGACGACTTGCGTGCGCTGCTTCCCGACACCGCTGGTGCCAGTTTGCTGGCCAAGGACGTACTGGTTTTGCGCCTGCTCGCCCCCGATAGTTTTACGCTGCGCAAGGTACTTGTGCCCGTGCTGCGCTTGCTCAATCACACTGAAATACCCCGATGCTGGATGATTTGATATGAACCTGACTCCCCGAGAAAAAGACAAACTCCTGATCGCGATGGCCGCGATAGTTGCGCGCAAACGTCTTGAGCGTGGCGTGAAGCTGAACCACCCAGAGGCGATTGCGCTTATCACCGATGCGGTTGTTGAGGGCGCGCGCGACGGGCGGTCTGTCGCCGATCTGATGCAGGCGGGCGCGGAAGTTATAACAGCGAGCGACTGCATGCTGGGCATTGCTGAAATGATCTATGACGTGCAGGTCGAAGCGACCTTTCCTGACGGCACCAAACTTGTGACCGTCCACAATCCCATTCGCTAAAGGAGCTGTCAGATGAACAGCCTTTCGATGACCTATCCGACAAACCTAAAGGTGCCCCAATGATCCCTGGTGAGCTGTTTCCCGCGTCTGGCATGATCGAACTGAACCAAGGCCAGACTGTCACTGTGCTGATGGTTGCCAATATTGGCGATCGACCTGTGCAAGTGGGCAGCCATTACCACTTCGCAGAATCCAACGCCGCCCTTGAATTTGATCGCGAGGCTGCGCGCGGCATGCGCCTCGATATCGCTGCTGGCACGGCTGTGCGCTTTGAGCCAGGTCAGCGCCGCGAAGTAAACCTGATCCCTGTCAGCGGAGCGCGCCGCATTTACGGATTTAATCAAAAAATTATGGGAGCGCTCTGATGCCGGCATCCATCTCTCGTGCAGATTATGCTGCAATGTTTGGCCCAACTGTCGGTGACAGATTGCGCCTAGCCGATACCAATTTAATAATTGAGGTCGAGCGCGACCTGACAGCTGAGCGCGCAGGTGCTTCGAGCAGCGAAGGCACAGGTGATAATGCCTTGCTCTACGGCGAAGAGGTGAAGTTCGGTGGCGGCAAAGTGATCCGCGACGGTATGGGCCAAGCGCAAACAACCCGCGCGGAGGGAGCTGTCGATACGGTCATCACCAATGCTTTGATCGTCGATCATACTGGGATCTATAAGGCGGATGTAGGCCTGCGCGATGGGCGCATCCATAGGATTGGCAAAGCTGGCAATCCTGATACGCAACCGGGCGTTGATATCATCGTCGGTCCGGGCACAGAGGCGATTGCGGGCGAAGGGCGTATCCTTACCGCTGGTGGGTTTGATTCACACATCCACTTCATTTGCCCGCAACAGATTGAGGACGCTCTGCACTCTGGCCTAACCACAATGCTCGGGGGTGGAACAGGGCCCGCGCACGGCACGCTGGCGACGACTTGCACGCCGGGTCCATGGCACATCGGGCGTATGTTGCAAGCGGCGGATGCTTTTCCCATGAACCTCGCCTTTGCGGGGAAAGGCAACGCCTCATTGCCTGCGGCATTGGAGGAGCAAGTTTTGGGCGGTGCTTGCGCGCTCAAACTGCACGAGGATTGGGGCACGACCCCCGCCGCGATTGACTGCTGCTTGTCCGTGGCGGACGCCTTGGACGTGCAAGTGATGATCCACACAGACACGTTGAATGAAAGCGGTTTTGTAGAGAACACCGTCGCCGCGATGAAGGGCCGCACGATCCACGCGTTCCACACTGAAGGGGCTGGCGGGGGTCACGCGCCTGACATAATCAAGATCTGCGGTGAAGAGCATGTGTTGCCCTCTTCAACAAACCCCACGCGCCCATTTACGGTGAACACGCTGGAAGAGCATCTTGATATGCTCATGGTCTGTCATCACCTTGATAAATCGATACCCGAGGACGTGGCTTTTGCCGAAAGTCGCATTCGCCGCGAAACCATTGCGGCGGAAGATATCCTGCATGACATGGGCGCTTTTTCGATTATCGCATCAGATAGTCAGGCGATGGGACGTGTTGGCGAAGTCTTGATCCGCACGTGGCAAACCGCAGATAAGATGAAGAAGCAACGCGGCAGCTTGGCGGAAGAGACGGGGGACAATGACAATTTCCGTGTGCGTCGCTACATCGCGAAGTATACGATCAACCCTGCGATTGCGCATGGTATCGCGCATGAAATTGGAAGCATCGAGGAGGGCAAACGCGCTGACTTGGTGCTCTGGGACCCTGCATTTTTTGGGTTGAAACCTGAGATGGTCCTGCTTGGTGGTACGATTGTGATGGCGCAGATGGGGGATCCGAACGCTTCTATTCCAACGCCGCAACCCGTCTATTCGCGCCCTATGTTTGGCGCTTTTGGTCGCTCCGTGGAGAACTCCGCTGTCACATTCGTAAGCGCCGCTGCGCAAGATGCTGGAATTGGTGCGCGGCTTGGTTTGGCGAAGGAGATGCTTGCGGTGAAAAACACCCGTAATATTGGCAAATCCCACCTGAAGCTAAACACCGCCACGCCTGATATCGAGGTGCATCCAGAAACCTACGAAGTACGCGCGAATGGGGAGCTTTTGACCTGTGAACCCGCAGAAGTGTTGCCGATGGCGCAGCGCTATTTCCTATTCTAAGGGGGCAAAGCGATGACTGTTGAAATAATGGCAACTTGCCAAACTGTGCGCCATCATGGGCATTGGAGTGGGGCTATGGATCATGTGGCGCTGAGCTATGATGAACGTTTCTTGCGGCGCAAAGTTTTAACAACGGCCGAAGGACGCGCTGTATTAGTTGATCTAAGCAAAACCACTTCACTTGATCATGGTGATGCCTTAGAAATGGAGGACGGCTCGTTCGTGGAAGTGCGCGCGGCGCAAGAAGAGCTGCTGGAAATTCGCGGCGGCGATCTTACGAGGCTTGCATGGCACATTGGTAATCGTCATACGCCTTGCCAGTTCGAGGGCAGTAAATTGGTGATCCAACGCAACCATGTCATGCAGGACATGCTGCATAAACTCGGGGCGAGCGTCACTGAAATCTCAGCCCCTTTTACGCCCGAAGGCGGCGCATATGGAAACGGACGCACCCTTGGCCACAGCCACTGAAACGCTCACCCTCGCGCAATGGTTCTCGCCTGCGTTTCCCGTAGGGGCGTTCGCCTATTCGCATGGCTTGGAGTGGGCTATTGATAGCGGTTCTGTATCTGACTGCGCCGCTGCACAGGCTTGGATCGCGCAAGTTTTAGAGCATGGAACAGGGTGGAATGACGTGCTTTTCCTGGCTGCGTCCTACCGTGCGGAGGATGAGATCGCCGTGCAAGAGGTAGATGCAATTGCGCGCGCGTTTGCGGCTTCAAAAGAGCGCTTGAAAGAGAGCAATCTGCAAGGTGCAGCCTTTTGCAAAGCGGTCTCTGCTTTGTCGGCGTTCACGATTGAGGGGCTCTCTTATCCTGTCGCTGTTGGCTGCGCTTCGCGATATGCGAACCTGCCGCTCGAGTTGACAGCACAGATGTATGTGCAGAGCTTTCTGAGCAATTTGGTCTCAGTCGCCATGCGCTTGATTCCACTTGGACAATCTGATGGGCAAGGCTTGATCCGCGATCTAACGCCGCTTTGCATCAAGATTGCGGAGACGGCTTTGTTGCATAATCTCGATCATTTGTCTTCTACAACGTTCCTTGCGGACATCGCGGCTATGAAACATGAAACACAATATTCAAGGACCTTCCGCACATGAGCAAAATGAACGGACCTTTGCGTGTTGGCATCGGCGGCCCTGTAGGCGCTGGCAAAACCACCTTGACGGCGTCGCTGTGCGAAGTGCTGCGGGATGACTTTTCCGTCGGTGTGATCACCAATGACATCTACACGCAAGAGGACGCGGAAGAGCTCATGCGCCAGCAAGTTTTGCCGCTGGACCGCATCATTGGGGTTGAAACAGGGGGCTGTCCGCATACTGCTATTCGCGAGGACGCGTCGATCAACCTCACGGCGGTGGCCGAGATGCAAGAGCGTCATCCAGAGATCGACGTCGTCTTGATCGAAAGCGGTGGCGATAACCTATCTGCCACGTTTAGCCCTGAACTCGCCGATATTACGCTTTATGTAATCGACGTTGCCGCGGGCGAAGAAATTCCGCGCAAAGGCGGCCCTGCGATCACAAAATCAGACGTTTTGATTATCAACAAGACGGACCTGGCTCCGCATGTTGGCGCGTCTTTGGAAGTAATGGAGCGGGACGCAAAACGCATGCGCGGCGCGCGGCCATTTGTATTTTCCAATCTGCGCCAACGCAAAGGCGTGCCAGAAATCGTGCGCCTTCTGAGTGAAATTGGTGGTCTTCAGCAAACGCAAAACACCTAACGCACCGCGCACAGGGCTTTACATCTGACGATTATAGAATTGGTTTTAGGGCCAGCATCTTGGGAGGAGTTAAAGATACTGGCCCGTTGCTATGGCGCTCCCTGTTGCAGTTTTTTCCGCCGCCGCATATGTCAGCTCACTTCTGGGAGGAGCGAGAGCTGACATTCTTTTAAAGACTTCTAAGTTCTATCTTATTCGCGCTGCATCAGCTTTGCTGCATGCTCTGGAATTTTCGCGTGAGAAATATCAATCTTTGCCAGTTGATGATCGCTCATACGTGCCAGCACAGAAATTATCCGAGCCGTTTGCGACGCGAACAATGCGCGCGACATCCCAGCGACACATCTTGCCCAAACGCTGCTCGCCGAGGTGAAGGCTTTGTGCCAAATATGCACTACCTCTGTCTGCGCTGTGCAACTTCGTGACGCTACGCTTTGTTCGGTCTTAACTGAACAAACTTTACACCTCATAATTCATGAACTAAACGCTGCTCACAGATCAGGAGCTTTGCATGGCTAAAGACGCATCAGAAGATCCAGTTAGGACCGATTTCATCGAGAAAACGGGTCTCATCACGCAGGCCGAAGGGTTACCACGCATTGCAGGGCGGGTGTTTGGCTTGTTGATCTATGACGGTGACGTTGTTTCCTTCGGTGATTTGGCAACCAAGCTTCAGGTCAGCCGTGCCAGCATCAGCACTAGTATTCGTATTCTTGAAGAACGCGGATTGGTGAAGCGGGTCACAAAGCCCGGTGAGCGTCAGGATTTTTTCCGGCTAGCCGCGAATCCCTACGGCACGATGTTGAAAGGTATCCAGAAGCGGAACCGTTCCATCCAAGATGACATTGCACAGACTATTCAAAGCCTCCCAGCCGACGCGGATGCCATAGGCAGGCTTACGGCCTACGCAGACTTTTACGCCTCATTGGATGCGGCGGTTGCAGTCGCCTTGCGCAAACTCAATTCTTCCAACGACCTAACCACGGGGCAGCAACCCACAGCCCTGAAGGATCAATCAGATGACCAATAAGACTGACACGACGCCTCCAAAGGATACGGCGAAAGACGATGTGGCGAAGGATGCACCCAAGGCGGTGACGCCAGAGGTTAAAATCTCAGACACGCCACCACCGACACAGGACCAAGCACCTGCAAAGGTTGCGGCGATTGTCCCTGACGAAGCACCACAGCGTTTGACATTCTCGTCGGACAAAGGTGCGTCAGGTTCTACCTGGTTCGCGGCGGTGTTAGTCTTGGCCATCGTTGGCTGGATGGGAAGTGGATTTATCATTCCGTCCGAAGACACTGATCCTGTCATCGCCCGCGAAGATCCGAAGCCCGTAGCGGTTGCTGTCACAACATCACTGGCCGAAACGGTCACGCAATTCTATCAGGCCGAAGGCCAAGCCTTGCCTGATCGAGACACCCTGATGCGGGCCGAAACTTCTGGCGACATTGCTGAGGTTCTGGTGAGTAAGGGACAAGATGTATCAGCGGGAGATGTCATTGCCCGTTTTGATCCGACCAACAATGAAGCCGACGCGAACCGTGTGGCGCAAGAATTGGTATTAGCGCAGCGAGAGTTGGAAAATGCCGAGAGCCTGTTGCAACGCGGTGTAGCGACTGCTGATCGTGCGGCGGATGCACGGGCTGCATTGGTTGCAGTGCAAAGTCAAGTGACAGCGGTGGAGCAAGCCGCGAAGTCACTCACGATCACAGCGGCTTTTGATGGTCGCATTGAGACATTGAACCTTGATGAGGGCGAATTTGTATCCGCAGGGACCGAGGTGGGTCGCCTTGTAGACATCACCCCGTTGACGGTTGCCATTCAAGTTCCTCAGCAATCCCTGACACGTCTATCTGTTGGTCAGCCTGCCACGGTTCGTTTCATCACTGGTGAAGAACGTGAGGGAGTCGTGACGTTTGTAGGCACATCTGCTGCATCTGAGACCCGGACGTTCCTTGCAGAGATTGAGGTTGAAAACGCAGACGGTGCGATCCCTGCAGGTATCTCAGCAGAGGTGATTATCCCCACAGGGGAAGTCACAGCGCACTTTTTGTCACCGTCCATCGTATCCTTAAACAACGAAGGCGCACTGGGTATTAAAACAGTTAACGCCGAGAATGTAGTGGAGTTCTTTCAAATCCAAGTCGTGAAGGCGCAGATTGACGGGATTTGGGTCACTGGTCTGCCTGAAAGCGTGGATGTCATCACTGTCGGCCAAGGTTTTGTGAATGAGACCGAGATCGTCGCACCTATGGCAGGAGAACCAAGCTAATGAACGCTATCATTGATTTCGCCTTTTCGCGGTCCCGTGTTGTGGTCATGGCCTTGCTGTTGATCCTATCGGTTGGGGCCTACGCCTATTCTGCCATTCCTAAAGAAGCTAACCCAGAGATACCTTTGCCATTATTCTACGTCTCATCAGGTTTAGACGGGATCAGCCCGTCTGATGCTGAACGTCTTTTATTGGAACCGATGGAGGCAGAATTTGGGTCAATCGCGGGTTTGATGTCGATGAATTCGGATGCGACCGAAGGGTTTGCATCGATCCAGCTTGAATTTGTCCCCGGCGGCGACAACCAAGAGGCGCTTGATAAAGTGCGTGAGGCTGCGGATCGTGCGCAGGCTGATTTGCCTGAAGACGCCCGTGACATTACGATTACTGAGATCAACACAGCCCTTTTCCCGATCATCACCGCAATCCTGTCTGGACCCGTGCCAGAGCGGACTTTGAACGATCTTGCCAACGAAATGCAGGAAGAAATCGAAGGCCTGAGCGGTGTTCTTGAGGTTGATATTGGTGGCCAACGGTTCGAATTCCTTGAGGTGCTGATCGACCCCACAGTGTTTGAAACCTACAATCTGTCATTCGATGAACTAATCGGCCAAATCCAACGCAACAACCGCCTAATCGCCGCTGGTGCCATTGAAACGGGTGCAGGGCGCATTGTGTTGAAAGTGCCCGGTCTGATCGAAGACCTTGAGGACGTGATGGCGATGCCCGTGAAGGTGCGTGGCGATGCGGTTGTGACCTTTGGCGATGTCGCCACGATCCGGCGCACGTTTGAAGACCCGACATCCTTTGCCCGTATTAATGGCCAACCTGCCTTGGCTTTGGAGATAACCAAACGGTCTGGTGCAAACATTATTGATACGGTGGATGAGGTGAAAGCCCTAGTCGAAACCCTGTCCGTCGATTGGCCCGACAGTGTTGAGGTCACTTATCTGCAAGACCAATCCGTGCAGGTCAAAGACATGTTGTCTGACCTTGAGGCCAATGTGATTGCCGCCGTTATCCTCGTGATGATTGTTGTCGTCTTCGCCCTTGGAACGCGGTCTGCCATTCTGGTTGGCCTATCCATCCCTGGTGCGTTTTTGGCAGGTGTTGTTGCGCTTTGGGCCATGGATTTTTCCATGAATATCATCGTGCTGTTCGCGCTGATCCTTGTCGTTGGGATGCTGGTTGATGGGGCAATTGTGACCACCGAGCTGGCAGATCGAAAATTACAGGAAGGCCTGCCGGCCAAACAGGCGTATTCTGAGGCTGCTAAGCGTATGGCGTGGCCGATCATTGCATCCACGGCGACCACATTGTCGGTGTTTTTCCCGCTACTATTCTGGACAGGCATGGCGGGCGAATTTATGAAATATCTGCCGATCACCGTGATCCTGACACTTGCAGCCTCCTTGTTCATGGCCCTGATCTTTATCCCTGTCATGGGCGGTCTGATCGGCAAACGCCCCCCACAATCGGCCAAAGCCAAGGCGGCCCTGTACGCTGCTGAAATCGGTGATCCGCGCGACATGGGTGGTTTCACTGGCGGTTATGTGCGGCTATTGGAATGGGCGATCATGCGTCCTGCTGCGACGCTCTTGTTGGCCGTGGCCCTGTTGCTCGGTGGGTTCAGTGGTTACGGACAATTCGGCAAAGGCGTCAGCTTCTTCCCGTCTATTGAGCCTGACTTTATGCAGGTTCAAGTTCGCGCGCGTGACAACTTCTCAATTTTTGAGCGTGACGCATTGGTCCGGGCCGTAGAAGACCGCATTCTGCCTTACGACGAAATCGCTAGCATCTACGCACGTTCAATCATGTCCGCAGGCCAAGGGGACGAAGAAACGATAGGCACGTTGCAATTGGAACTCATGCCATGGGACACCCGTCGCACTGCCGCAGAGATTGGTGTTGATATCCGTGAAAGTGTGTCCGGCATCGCAGGTATCGACGTGCAGGTGCAAACGGAAAGTGGCGGCCCGACGGCTGGAAAACCAGTGAACCTGCAAATCACAGCCCGCAATCCTGATGTGCAGAACGAAGCGGTGCAGCGAGTGCGCGACATCATGGACGGTCTGGGTGGATTCACCGATGTAACTGATACCCGCCCCGTGCCAGGTGTCGAGGTTTCGATCCTTGTGAACCGTGCGGAAGCAGCACGTTTCGGCGCAGACGTGAGCCTTCTGGGACAAGCCGTGCAATTGCTGACCCAAGGCATCACCGTGGCCGACTATCGCCCTGATGACGTAGATGGCAGTTTGGATATCCGTGTGCGGTTCCCTCGTGAAGAACGCACATTGGCAGAACTTGGCAGTCTGCGTGTGCCAACATCGGCGGGTCTAGTCCCGATCTCGAATTTTGTGACCTTCGCACCGTCAGACCGTACAGGCGTAATCCGCCGTATCGATGAAAAACGCGTGGCTACAATTGAGGCAAACGTCGCACCAGGTATCTTGGTAAACGATCAGGTCATTGCACTTACCGCTGCGTTGAACGCCGCCGATCTACCCGATGGTGTGGAGTTCAGCTTTGCTGGTGAGGCAGAGGATCAAGCCGAAAGCATGATCTTCCTCGTCGGGGCATTTGCAACGGCCATCTTCCTGATGTTCGTGATTTTGGTTTTGCAGTTCAACAACTTCTACCAAGCCTTCGTTGTGATGTCGGCCATCATATTCTCTATCGCAGGTGTGCTGTTGGGCCTCATCGTTACAGGACGCCCATTCGGCATTGTCATGGGCGGGATCGGCGTCATAGCCTTGGCGGGGATCGTGGTGAACAATAACATCGTGCTGATTGATACATACAACGATCTCAAGAGCGCGGGGCAATCGCCACTAGAAGCGGCGCTTCGGACAGGCGCACAGCGTCTGCGGCCCGTGATCCTGACATCGGTCACAACAGCTCTTGGCCTGATGCCGATGGTGATCGGGGTGAACCTGAACTTCTTCACACGCGAAGTTGTCTATGGCGCACCGTCAACGCAGTGGTGGACAGAACTGTCATCAGCGATTGCAGGTGGTTTGGTGATTGCGACGATCCTGACGTTGGTCGTGACACCTGCGATGTTGATGCTGGGTGAGAAACGGGCAAGACGACGTGATCCGACCTCAGCTGTACCTGCCGCATAAACTTTCAAGACGACATTTAATTTTAGAGGCAGAGTGCCGGCTTAGTCCCGCACACTGTGAATTTGCTGAGCATTCGATTTTGCAATTGCAGCCAATGTCCGCAATGCGGGCTGCTAGTGCGGCATTCGAGTACACTCGTGAACGACTTGAATGGGCCGGGAGTGACGTCGGCAGAATCCCGACAGGATCAGCTTCCTGTGTTAAGGGATTTGTCAGCAACGAGCCCAGAATCACCGATGCTGCGCCACGTTTTAACGTCAGCTATGTCCAAAGATACGTGCTCAACTAAACCGGCTTCGCCAGATTTCACAGCGCTCCGAATCCCGCGCATCGTTTGCCTCTAAAGGGCCTGCTGAGCTTAGATTAAATCGGCACTTTTCGCCCCCACTGAGGGCTGTCAGCCGCATCGAATATCCCAGGTAAAACGAACTTGCCGTTGCCTTACGTGAACTGGGCCTCTTGGCGCGAACCCTCTTTGCTCTGGAATGGAGACGCAACCTGGAACTGCGAAAAGGAACAAGCACCAACCTGGTCAGAAGAGAAGCCCGAAACGCTTTCGCACGTGGGGTCCTCCTCAACCAGCTTGGGGAAATGCGCGATCGCAGTTACGAGCACCAGATCAACAAAGCTACCGGCCTCAACCCTTTGGTCGCTGCCATCATCTTGTGGAAAACAAAATATCTGGAAGCCTCGATGGAGAATCTTCGGCAAAACAGCGTGAACATCCCAGACGAAATCGAAAGGCACATTGCGCCGCTTGTCTGGGCAAATGTCGGATTGACAGGCGACTACCAGTGGAACCCGAACACACCGTTCAGCCCAGATCTCTTCGAAAAACATGAATTCCGGGACGCCGCATAAGTTCGATGTTTGTTCGATCGAACCGGACAATAACGACACTTTTATGCAGTGACCCTATTATGTGGCAACCACAACGTTGACCACGGACAGAAGCATCATCCCTACACAGGGAAACACCTCGAACGGCCCGACGCCAATGCGACAGAAACCCATCAGAATTTGTTGGTCTGATGTTTCATTGGCGCTGATGGATAACGTCACGCAGTGTCAGTCTGACGTTATAGTATTATGTTCTTT
>ERZ1047985.2264-NODE-2264-length-12305-cov-14.773143_pt1 | contig 12305 bp, 8 predicted proteins | sample MGYA00383097_ERZ1047985 | MGnify/ENA primary metagenome ERZ1047985 (study PRJEB29581, sample SAMEA5548367) | metagenome | biome: marine; feature: coastal; material: water | depth 50 m | study: Short-term variability in the microbial, nano- and picoplankton...
TTGAAGCCCTTATGGCAGACGTTGAAGCTAAGCTAGCTGAAAAAGACGCAAAAATGGACGAAGTACTTAAGCAGTACAAGTCTGAGTTGGAAGAGAAAAGCGAAGAAATCACTAAAATGCGTGAGTCTAAGCGTGTATTCTCTGATCGTTCAGATAGCTTAAACACTGTCTCTAAGTGGGGCAAAGAGTTTATGAACGCACACCTTCTTGGTGTAATGACTGGTAAGGGCCTTGAAGGCACTGCATATGGTCGTGACATTATTGAAAAAGCTGGTGTAACTTATGCTTCTGCACAGCCTAACATTGCTACTGAAGTATCTGGTCAAATCGAGAAAGAAATCATGCGTGAGTTGAAACTTGCACGTGCTTTCCGTGAAATTCAGATTAATTCACAAGCACAGGTATTGCCAATTCAGCAAGACACTGGTTTGGCTACCTTCCAAACTGGAGCTGCTACAGCTGGTAACTTGCAAACTCGCGGTGGAGCTGCTCCATCTCCAGCACAGGTAACATTGAAAGCGTTCCGCTTGATCTCCACTACTCTCATGGATAACCATGTAGATGAAGAGATTCTTATCAATCTGATGCCTATGCTCGTTGAGTCAGTAGCACGTTCACACGCTCGCGCAGTTGACGACGCTATCTTGAACCACGATGCAACAGGTTCTGACGACTTCAGTGGTTTGATTAAGACAGCTGGAACCAACGTCTTTGATACTTCAGTATCCGCTGCAGCACTTGCAACTACTTCAGTAGATGCAGCCGACTTCTTGGGTGCTCGTAAGCTGATGGGTAAGTATGGTATGATGCCTGAAGAGCTCGTGTATGTTGTTTCACAGAAGCGTTACTACGATCTAATCGCAGATACTGCTTTTGCTGACATTACAGACGTAGGTTCTGATGTTGCTACTAAGCTCACTGGTCAAGTTGGTGCAATTTACGGAACTCCTGTAATTGTATCTGATAACTTTGGCGCAGAAGCTGATAATGCTTGTGTTGGCCTTGCAGTCAACATTCGTAACTTTGCTATTCCACGCCTACGTGGTGTGAATGTAGAGCAAGACTACGAAGTAATGAACCAGCGTAACGTTATCGTTGCTACTCAGTCACTTGGCTTTAACCAGCTAGTTGCTGACACTGCAACTGACGTATCAGTAGTTCGACTTAACGCAGTAGCGTAATAGCTAAGCTATAGAAACGAGGGGGAGTTTATCTCCCCTAAGTTTTTACTAATGGACTTATAGAATATGGCAGATTTAATTACAATAGATGATTATAAGACCGCTAGAGGAATTTCTTCTATAAAAGAAGATTTAAAACTTTCTCCGCTTATACCTTCTGTGAGTCAATTAGTAAAAACTTATTGTGGTAATAGTATATTAGACTATTATTCAACCAATAAAGTAGAGACATTTAATATTGGGTGGAATACTCATGTAGTGCAGCTTACAGAAAGCCCCGTTAATACAATAGTTTCTGTAGAGAAAAGAGATTCCGTTTCAGAAAGTTACAGCACCGTGCCATCAACAGACTATTATCTAGACCAAGCGACGGATAGTGTACTATATGTAACGGGATCTACCTACAAAAACTGGCCTCTAGGGGCAGGAGCAATTAAAGTTACCTATACTGCAGGGTATTCGACTTGCCCCGCAGATTTAAAGTTAGCAGTAATAGATTTGATTACTTACTATCTAAAAGAAGAGCACAGAGAAACAAGAACTTTAGGAGGAGCAAGCATTCAAAATCCTAGCTCTACCAGTTTAAATGATAATGTTGGTTTTCCAGACCATATTAAGCGAGTCTTAGACTTGTATAAAAACTTTTAATGAGTAGTGCTAGCTTACTGGCTTTCCTAAATAGACTCGATAAAGAGATGGAAAGAGATGTCGAGGATTATAGAACAGCAGTGGGGGACAGGAAGTATACTACTCTTACTCATAAAAACCATAAGATACGAGCAGCTGTAAATCTTTTAATTAATTTAAATAATACTGCAGACTTTGATAAACAAGGGAATCAACTTAAAGGACCAGATAATGCCTATATATCTCCTAAAGATCTTAACAAGCGAATAAGAGATTTAACTGAAGATCTCAGGACTATATTCTCTAACTATGCAGACTTGCATAAGGGAGATATACATTATAGAAAGATCCGAGCGGGATGTTCTGTTATCTTTGAAGTATCTACAAATAAAGACGGTTCTATTAGACGTAATTATCGTCAAATACAAGCTTTGTATAGCGTAACATTAAAGAACTGGTATACGGACCTTTTAAAGGCCTTAGGAAGACCTCAGGGTTTAAGAAGAAAAAGCGGAAGCAGTAATAAGATACACACCATTTCTTCGGCAGGAGGTGCTTTTAACTTAACTCATGAAGGAGGAAGTAACGTATTGCATCAAATGAATGATGCCGTATATGGGGCCTTAGACGCCACATATGGTGATGCTAGCAATATGTCAAAGATAGATAGCGAGTTAAAAAGATACCTAGATACTAAAGATTATAAAACATTTCTCGAAATCACAAAAAATGGTAGGCTCGGAAAAGTAGATGTAAGTATTTCTAGTGCTTTACTTAATGCTCAACAAGGCGCGGGAAAACTGGAACAAGGACTAGCTGATAGGCTGCAGGTGGCGTTAAAAAATGCTATAGCAAAGTTAGATGTAACTAATTTGGACGGTTCAGATAGCTTAGAAACCTCTTATCGAAAAAAGTCGATAAAAGCAGTAACAGACCCTTTTAAAGCCATAAAAGGAGCAAAAGTAACAGTAGAAAATACTAAGATAGAGGAAAATACTAAACCTGCAAAGATATCAAGGACTTCTAAAGCAATTGCTGTATCAATGGGGTCCAAATCTTTAGGAAGAAAAAAACAAGTAAGAAAAAATAAAAGAAAACCTTCGCCTCCAAGGAGTACTATGAATGTTAAGTTTTTAATAGGCATATTTAATCAGGAGCTTCCTACTACAGTAGCTAATAATATGGGAGCTCCTAGACTTAACTTTCAAACAGGAAGATTTTCTAGAAGTGTTACAGTTTTAGATATTGCACAAACAAGACAGGGTTTTCCAAGTGTAGGATACACCTACCAAAAAAATCCTTATCAAGTTTTTGAAAATAGTAGTGGATCAAGGTTTTCTAGCACTGAAAGAGATCCCAGAGCTTTAGTAGATGTTTCTATTAGAGAGATTGCCGCAAAATACGGTATCGGAAGACTTTATACTAGGAGATTATAATGGCTAATGAAAGAATTTATACATCTCGCAGAGCAAACATAGTAAATGCGTTAGTTGAACAATTTAAGGGTATAAATGGTTCCGGTAAAATGATTACGGATGTATCCGACAATGTTCATCCCTTTCTTAAGTTCTGGGATGAAATAGATGATTTTCCTGCCCTACATATTAATGCAGGAAGCGAGTCTAGAGATTATCAAGCGGGCGGGTTTAAAGACAGGTTTCTTTCTTTAACTGTTAGATGTTATGTAAACGAAGAAAATGCTCAAGACGCTCTAAACGCTCTAATGGAAGACGTAGAAACAGTAGTCGAAGAAAACTCAAGACTACAATATAGAGATAGGCTAAATGCCCCTCACTTCACACAACAGATCACGGTCGTTAGTATTGATACTGACGAAGGTGTACTAGAGCCTCTAGGCGTAGGTGAAATTGCTTTAGAGGTTCGATATTAGAAAATACTTGCAAGAACAAACGTTCACGTTCAAGTCTTTTCAAGGAACATAGGAGAAAAACTATGGCACAACAACTATATTTTAGTCGCGACTCGAAGATGTTTATCGAGTTTAAAGGTTATGTTTGGGAGGTACCGGTCTTAGACGGGTTTAGTTTCTCTCAATCTACCAACTCAAGTGAGATTACTCTCGCAGAGATGGAATCCTCTACAGGTGCATCAAGGCGAGGACGAAAAGCATTTAACGATTCTTTGTCTCCTGGTGAGTGGTCGTGTTCAACGTACGTACGACCTTTTAAAGCTGCAGCAGGAAACACTGCGGGCACTGCGGATTTATCCGCAAAAGTACACGCAGTAGAAGAACTACTATGGGCCTTAATGATGGGTGCAGATGATTATACTAATGATCTTACCTCTAACGGAGTAAGTTTTTTTGAGAACTCAACTGCAATTCCAATCACAGATACAAAAGAAGGGGAAACTTATGAAATTGTAGCTGTGGGCACAGGTACATCCCCAGCTGCTAACTGGGCAGGTATAGGAGCTCCAGCAGGATTCGCTGCGGAAACAATTTTTACTAAAAATGCCACTGCAGCAACGGACTCTGAAAATACCGACGCTACTGTCAAGCGTATAGTAAATAATCCAACAACTACTGAAAGCAGATTCTCTTTTCACGCTTCTAACTCGTCTACTTTTGAGCCTGCAAACCTGTACTTTGTAATTGGTGATTCAGATCGTAAAGTTATGAAGCTAAAGGATATTACCGTTAATGAAGCTACTCTTGATTTTGACATCGATGGTATTGCTACTATTAATTGGTCAGGAAACTCTAATGACGTAATTGATTTTGGAGCAAGTACCTATACCGCAGCAACAGCAGGCAGCGGCAAAACTATAGGAGACGTTCTTTTAGATAGTTCAGAAAACTTTAGACTATATGTCCATACTACTGCATCTGCAGTCACTCCTTATATCAATGAAGCTATTGATAGTACTGACAACTTTATTCGTAATCGTTTAACTCAATTGACAATTACTACTACGGCAAATGCAGGGACGACCCCCGAAGTTTATGGAACTGCGGACCCAGACAAGGATGGAACTCAAGAATTAGAACTTAGTTATGACTTGACACTGACAGGAGGAAGTATTAGTATTTCAAATAACGTAAGCTATATTACTCCAGAAGTTTTAGGTACTGTAAACGTACCTATTGGTCATGTTACAGGTACTCGTACAGTTTCAGGCTCTTTCACCTGCTATCTAACAAGTGACAGCAATAGTGATCAAGACTCTTCTGCTTTTTATGATGATTTAAGAAGTATTACCAATGTGGTAACAAACTCTTTAAATCTTACTTTTAAGGTTGGAGGAACTACTAGTACTGCTCCACGTTTGGAAGTAAATATGCCTAATTGTCATATTGAAATTCCCACACACTCAATTGAAGATGTAATTTCATTAGAAAGCAACTTCAATGCACTTCCTAGCACAATTGATAATACAGATGAAGTTACTGTTAAGTATCTCGCATCTTAAAATTATCTGATTTAGTTTAAAAGGGGCTTAGGCCCCTTTTTTATTATACCTAGCAAAAATAGTTCTTGACTTTTATTCTCCTATGAACTATACTATACATTAGTCAAAGTGAGAGCTACCTCTCTTAAAGAGAAAAAATATGCCAAGCTATAATTTTAAAAGAGAGTCCCAAGTATTTATAGTAAGCGGAGGACTTAGGTATAAATTAGACGTACAGGACATATCTTTTAGTCAAACATTTAGTGAGCAAAGTTATCCAGTTAAAACTCTTCACGCACAGAATGATGTATTTGAAGGTAGTATTATAAATAAAGCTAACGCCGCTACTTTTTCTTTTACTATACCGGCTATCACAGAGGCAGATTTTGAAATAGTAAGAGATAAATTGTTAGATGCTGGTTCTTTTGACTTATATATTAAAACTTCAGCAGACACGTTTAAACTTGAAACCGCTGTAATTACAAATGGAAGTTTCGGAATTGAGAGATCTCGACCCCTGAGTATACAGATTCAAGGAGAAGCGTCAAAGCTTACTCGAGGAGCAACGCTAGTAGGAACACTTCAAAATAGAAGTGCTGCTATGTCTTATACAGTACCTAAAGTTTCTATAACTTTAAATAGTACTGTGCTAGACGGCGTAACTAGTGTAGCTATGGAATTACAGAATGATATTTCATGGACGCCCTACACTACTGTACATAATGCTCTGACAGTTACAAATGCCTCAAATACTATGTATCCAACTGCATTTGTTCTTTCTAAAAAAATACTCTCCGGTTCGATTACTCAATATCTCACAGATGCTACTGTATCTAATACACTAGACTGGGATACAGACGCGAGTCTGACTATAAGTGCAGGAAATGGTTTAGCAAGCCCTAATTTTAGAGGTTTTTCATTTGGGCCAGCAACTTGCAGTATAACTAATCGAGTAAATACTGGAACGGTGTATACTCAAAATTATGACTGGAGAATGGTAGAAAATGTCTCTAGTTTAGCAACAAAACTTAATTATATAACTGACTGAGGAGGTCAATATAAATGGAACTAAAAAAATTAATGGTGGATACAAAATCTATATGGATAGATTTCCCCGGATTAGAAAATTTTCAAATAGAGGTGTCAAACCTTTCCAGAAAAGAATTAACAGGCTTAAGAAAAAGATGTACTTCTAGTAAGTTTGATCGCAAATCTAGACAGATTGTAGAAAATTTAGACGAAGACAAATTTGTTAAAGAGTTTGCAAAAGCAACTATTCAAAACTGGAAAGGTCTTACAATTGCACACTTAGAAACTTTACTTCTCATTGATACAGATAATCAAGATCCCGCAGCTGAGGTAGAGTATTCGGAAGAAAATGGAGAAATTCTTGTTACAAATTCAACCGAATTCGATACATGGCTCAACGAGGTAGTCTTTGATTTAGAAAACTTTCGTAGTAAAGGAAAAACAAAAAGCCCTGGAAAGGCTGGAAAAACTATTTCAGAATCTTGATACAGGAATGACTCGTGATAAATATTTCACGATGATGGAACAATTAGATAAAGAACCTAAAGACTCAGAAATTCCTCCCGATTGGGAGGATCTTCCAGATGAAATGGTATATGCAATAAATACCTTCAACACTTTAGGGGATAGAGTATACCCAGATATAGGCTTTGTAGGAAAAGACTATACTAATTTAAATACTTATATAGAAATTTACGGAATTGAGGATAGAGGCTTCTTTTTAGAAGTACTGCAGTTCCTTGATTCAAGAGCTATCAAAAAGTCCCAAGAACAACTTAAAAGGGAGCATGATAAGCTAAAGAGAAAAAAATAGTGGCTAACGACGTTAAATTAACTATTAGAGTATCAGATAACGGCTCTCTTGATGTTGTTCAGAAAAAAGCAAAAGCAGCTGCTGATTCACTTGGACGTGTAGGCAAGGCTCAAAGAAACGCTGGAGATGCTGCTGATCATTATCAAAAGAGACAAAAAGGAGTAGGTCAAGCAGGTCTTAGCAGTGCCAAGGCTTTTTCAAAAATGACTACTGGTATTTCTGGGGGGCTTGTTCCCGCCTATGCTACTTTAGCCGCTAATGTATTTGCTATTACTGCTGCTTTTGGTGCTCTTCAACGTGCTCAAGCCACAGCACAATTAGAAGAAGGTCTAAAAATAGTAGGTCAAGCTGCCGGACAAAATCTTCCTTATGTAGCTTCTCAAATAAAAGATATCACAGGTTCCGCGGTATCCATGAAACAAGCCATGGAATCCACTGCTTTAGCAATAAGTGCAGGATTTTCAACAAAACAATTAAAGGAGTTGACTAAAGTCGCAAAAGGGGCATCCTTAGCGCTTGGTAGAGACATGGGAGACGCTTTAACTCGACTAACAAAAGGTACGGCAAAATTAGAGCCTGAAATTCTGGATGAATTAGGTATTCTTGTGCGTTTAGACGAAGCAAGCCAAACGTATGCGGATGCAAATGACAAGGCAGTAGATAGTTTAACCCGGTTTGAAAAGCAACAAGCTTTTTTGAACGCTACTATTGAGCAAGGCAAGAAAAAGTTTGATCTTATAGCAGAGTCTGTAGAAGCAAACCCTTATGATAAACTTGCGGCTAGTTTCGCAGATTTGAGTAAAATACTTTTACAAATTGTAGGTAATGTATTAGAACCTTTAGTATCTCTTTTAGCTAAAAACCCTGTTGCTTTATTGGGTGTTTTAGTTATGTTTGGTTCTACTATTGTTAAATCGATTCTTCCTGCTGTTTCCGATCTGGCATCAAAACAAAAACAAATTGCAGCTCAGGCAGCTGTAATGGCTAAAAAAGCCTCCACTGTTATTTCCACAAAGTACAAAGAAGCTCAGGCTACTATCAAAAAACTAGATTTTTCTATCTCTCCTAAATATGTACAGTCATTAGAAAAGCAATTCAAATCTGGAAAAATCTCCTCAGAAGAGCTTAAAAAATCAATCACTACTTTAAAAATATCAGAGACCCAAAGAAACAAGCAAAATAAAAAATACAGTGGCGAAGCCTTGATAAATTATAAGGCAGAAACCGCAGCTATAGTCCAACAGAGAATGGCCATGGAGGGCCTAGCAGCAGCAGATAAACAAAAGTATACTAAAGGAGCAGCCTCCTCAGAAGCAAGAAAAGGGAGTAATGTAAAAGGTATTACAGCCCGTGGTTTTTCTGAAATGGAAAAAACAACTGGCGTACTCGATAAACTCGCCGTAGCCTATAAGTATGCCGGTCTACAGATGCAAGGGTTGACTGATAGACACAATAAAGGAGTAAAAGGACTTGCACGACTTAAGGTAGGTTTTAAAGCAGCGGCTGGAGCAGCTATGCTAATGGGCTCTGCCCTATTAAACATGATACCTTATATAGGTCAACTCCTGTTTGTGCTCAGTCTTTTGTGGCCTTATTTGGAGAAATTATGGGGTAAGGGCGCAGTTGCAAAAGCGGCTGACGAAGTAAGTAAATCTATGGAAAATACTTCAAAAATAACTGCACAACTAACCGTAAAACTAGGAGATTTACAATCTGCTGAAGAAAAATATATGGCAACCCTTAAAGTACGCTCAGGTTTAATGGAACAAATTAGATCAGGTATGGCCAAAATTGAAGAAACCGCAGAAATTGAAAGAGCGACAAAACTTATAGAGCTAAAAACCAGACAGCACAAGGCAGAGCAAGATGTAATTAATATGCAAAATAAAGGTTTTACTGCTGAGCAAATAGCTCTAATGCAAAAAGTAGCTACAGACGCAAGCGCTGCATATACCGCAATGGAGGAAAAAGAGGTTACAGTTAAAAACAAGATAATCAAAGGTATGCTAAGCGAGCAAGTAATTCGTATGAAGGTCGGAGAGGGTGCTATATATTACGCTGAAGAAATACTGCAATTAGAGAACGAAATAAAAAATTTAGAAGGAGAGGGAAGTCAGACAAAAGAACAGCTTGAAGCACTTGACAATAGGCTTAAAGTAACTACACAAGTATTTAAAGAAACAGAGGGAGTGATAGGAGCCTATGAGGAACTAGGCCGGCTAAGCAGGAAAAATGCAGCTAAAGCACGAGCTGAGGGTAAAGAAGAGATTGATGCTCTTGATGCTATTATTAAAGGAACCGAGAGACTAGGGGAGTTAGGTGCAGGAGACAAGAAAATCCCTGTAAATGAAGCTGATGTAAAAGCTCTTGATAGCATGGGGAAAGCTTTAGGTATAGCCGATGATTTTTCAGGAAGTTTAAAAGAAAAAGCAGTAGAAACCAAAAGATTATATGAAGAGCACTTAGATGTTTTAGCAGAGCAGCCTGCAATAACTAAAACACATCTTGCTTTAGCTTCAGAATTAGGAAAGGTATCGAAAAATAATGCAGCATTAAAACAAGCAGAGCTAGATGCCTCTTTAAGCGCTTTAGAAAGCGAGAAAAAACGCTTAGAATCTGCGTTGGCTATAAAATTAGCAAAGGCAGGCGACGATAAAAACGCACAATCTGTAAAAAAAGCCGCAGCTGAGTTACTTGTTATAGAGCAAAAAATTGCAGCAACTGAAGATGATGGTTTTAAAGTTGGAATAGCTAGACTTAATCAAGAAAAACAAATGCTTGGCTTTACTGATAAAATGCTCGCTTCGCAACAAAAACTTAATAGTATTAAAACTGCTTCTGCACGAAGATCTTTAGAACTGTTAAAAGCCCAACAAGGTCTTTCTATTAGTGCGGCAGACGAACTACAGCTACTCAGAGACAGGAAGAAACTTGAAAATGAAAAAAACGAGGAAGGCGAAAGTTTAAAAGAGCGAAAAGAAACAGCAGCTTTAGATCGTATACGGATTGAGTTTGAATTATTAAATCTTCAGTTTGCACTAGAAAAATCAAAAATAGAAAGACTAAGAGACGAGGATAAGTTGAGTGACAAAGCTGCTGAGACCGCTCTTGACACTATTGATAAACTACGAGGAGGAGTCTCCGGCGCAAAAACATTAGCTGTAGAAGCAAAAAAAGCTGAATTTGCTGATAAAGATGCGGAAGATACAAATAAAGAAGCTTTGTTAGGGCTAAGAATAGCCAAAGAAGCCAGAAAACTAGAGTTAGACCAAATAGATCTTAAAATACAAAACGCAGAGATGCTTGGAGATAGACAACGGGTTCTTGACTTAAGAGACGAGCAACACGAAAAAATAATAACGCAACTTAAAAAGGAAAGAAGTGAGCTGGTAGAAACCTCTGCTACTTATGAATATGATCTGGCGTTAAAAACATTAGAACTTGAGAAACAAAGACTAGCTAAGAGAAAAGAAGATAGAGCCGCTCAAATAGCGACTATAGATAAATTTGCAGCAGCTACTGGATCTGCCACGGTAGCCCAAGGAGCTAAAAATTCTCTGGCTCGTGCTGACAGGGCTGCAAATATAGCAAGCCTGGAGGCAGAAGCAAAAGAAACCGGTCTTTCTGACGAAGACAGACTCGCGAGAGAGGGAGCTGTAGATGCAGCAAAAAAATCAAATATGATCGCAACAAGAGAAGAAGCCTCTTTGTCTATGAATGCACTAGCCGAAGATCTAAGAGCTATAGGACCTGAAGGAGAGTTAATGGCTCTTACTTTAGATGGCATTGCTAGTATAAATACTGCTTTCACTTTGTTAGGTGAAGACGGTGGAAGCGCTCTTGATAAAGTGAAAGCAGGTCTTGCAGTCGTAGGTGCAATACTTACTATGGGTTCGCAGATCCAGAAGCAGGCTTCTGCAGAAAAAATTAAAGCAATTGATTCAGAAATAGCAGCAGAGAAAAATCGAGACGGTAAATCCGCCGCCTCAGTAGCAAAATTAAAATCTTTAGAAAAGAAAAAAGACGCTGCTGCACGTAAATCTTTTGAAACACAAAAGAAAATGAAGATGGCACAAACAGTTGTTGCTACAGCAACCGGTGCTATAGAGGCTTACGCCACAGGAATGTCTATAGGGGGTGCAGCGGGGCCAATTGTAGGTGCAATGTTAGCAGGTCTTGTTATTGCAATGGGAGCGAAAAGTCTTGCAACTATTGCCAGTACTTCTTATCAAGGAGGAGGCAGTTCAGGAGCAGGAGGAGCCGGAACCGGAGCGGCCACCAGTATTTCTATGGGCAATAGAAAAAGCAGTGCAGACATGGCTAAATCACAAAGCGCCGCTGGAGAATTAGCATATTTTAGAGGTCAAGATGGCACAGGCGGAGCCGAAAACTTTAAACCAGCCTTTAGCGGTGCCAAGTATAGAGGTGCCGGAGGCAATGTAGGTTTTGTTGTAGGAGAAAGAGGTCCTGAGCTATTTGTACCTGAAACTCCGGGACGAGTAGTTGCTAACGATGATATCGGCGAAGGCAATGTACAAGCTATAACTTTCAATATTAATACTGTAGATGCCACAGGCGTGGAAGAACTACTAGTTGAACAAAGAGGTAATATTATAGGTATGTTAAGAGACGCGTCTAATTCGTATGGGGAACCCTTTATGGAGAAAGTAGATACTTCTTCAATGACACCAACTCAAGGGGCCGGCTTATTTGGCGGCGGTATAGAACGTGCATACGGAAGCAATACTTTTAAAAGAAGATAAAGGCAGGAGATAAATAATGGCAGGATTTACAAATTTTCAGGATGTTCTTCCCGATCCTAATAATACTATTGGAGACGCGGGACAAGTAGCTGGGACAGCAGGCCCTGGCTATGCTTCCGTAAAACTATCCTCTGAAAACAGCACTATGAGAACTAGAACAAATTCTGGGCGTCTTATCTCCAGAGCTATAGGGTACCACTTATGGAAAATATCTATTGAATATAACCCCATGACCAGAGAGGATTTTCAAAGAATTTATAACTTTTTAATTCATAAACGAGGAGGTTTAACACCTTTTTTTGTTTCTTTACCTCAATATCGTCTTCCTCAAGACAGTGATTTTGCAACTTTTATTGGTACAGCGGGCACAAAAAGTATAAATGCTAGTGGAGCTTTGTTGGCAGGTACTACTTCCGCAATTGTAAGTAATGAAAATAGTAGTTATAACGTAGCTACCCATAAAAGCCCTAAACCAGGTGA
>ERZ1047985.2282-NODE-2282-length-12212-cov-10.319158_pt1 | contig 12212 bp, 9 predicted proteins | sample MGYA00383097_ERZ1047985 | MGnify/ENA primary metagenome ERZ1047985 (study PRJEB29581, sample SAMEA5548367) | metagenome | biome: marine; feature: coastal; material: water | depth 50 m | study: Short-term variability in the microbial, nano- and picoplankton...
AAAAATTGAAAATCTTCAAAATTTTGATCAAAAAAAGATTCATTTTGGATATTATTTTGGAGTTAATAACTATAATTACAAGTTAGATTATAAAGTAAATCCTGAGAAAAGAACTCTTATTGGAGATCAAGTGGGTATTAATGTAGGTTTAATTGGAGATTTGAGATTGAGGAAAAATCTAAATTTAAGGTTTGAACCTGGTTTATACACAAATAAATCAGAAATAGTTTTTTATGAAAGAGGAGAGTTTACCAAAAATACTGACACACTAAGATCAATAAAATCAACTTATATTCATTTTCCCATACTAATAAAATATAGTGCTAAAAGATATAACAATATAAAACCTTATGTCTTAGGCGGATTATCAACATCATTTAATCTTTCAAGTAATCAAAATAGTCCTGAGGATAATAATAACGGTATATTTAGATTAAAAACAAATTCCTTTTATTACGAGATAGGCTTTGGAATTGATTTTTATCTTCAATATTTTAAATTTTCTCCATCGATTAGAGGTGTTTTTTCATTAAAAAACGAAATAGTTCCTGATCTAGATTCCAACAGTCCCTGGACTAGTAATATTGATAAAATGTCTAGTAGAGCTATTTTTATAAATTTTTCTTTTCATTAGATTTTCTAGAAAACTCAGATAAAATAATTCCTAATGAATTTGAAAGGTTTAAGCTTTCAGGATAACTTTTATTATTAAACCTAGGTATTGTTAACTCAACATCAAGTAACAACCTAAGATTGTTAGAAATACCATTAGCTTCGTTTCCAAACACAATAATTCCATTATCTGTGCTAATTTTATTTTCATAAACTGATTCTCCATTAATAAATGTTCCAAACCTATTTAATGATTCTGATTTTAAAAAAGTTGTCAAGTCCAAGTATGTAATATTAATTCGAGACAAAGAACCCATTGCTGATTGTACTACTTTAGGATTATAACAATCTACTGAATCTAAAGAACAAACTATATCCTTTACTCCAAACCATTCACATGTTCTTATTATTGTTCCAAGATTACCAGGATCGTTTATTGATTCTAAACCAACAAGTAAATTGTTTTTATTTAAAGGCTTTTCGTTTGGAATTTTAAAGATTGCTAAATGATCATCGGGATTACTTAAAAAACTAATCTTTTCAAGATCATCTTGTGAAACTTGAATTACATTATTTATACTAAATTCTGAAATATTGATTGAAAATAATTTATGGAGATCAAATTTTGAATTAATAAATTCGGAAACTGATTTTTTACCTTCCACAACAAACATTTTATTTAAATAACGTTGTTTTTTATATTTCAAACTTTTAATCAGTTTTATATCGTTTTTGCTAAGCATTAATAATGATGTATTTTTGAGTTATAATTGTAAAGTGAAAAAATTTATAACAAAAATAGCATTATTTGTAATTACTATTATTACTGTAATTAGTTGTAGTGTGACTAAAGATCTAAATAGGGGCAATTTAATACTTAGATCAAATGAGATTTTTGTAAATGGATCAAAAGTAAAAATTGATTCATTATCTCCTCTTATAGCTCAAAAAAAAAACAACTATATAATCGGCTTTCCTTTAGCTGGTAAATTATATCAATCATCAAAAGAAAATAGTGATTCAATATTTAATAAATGGATTAATAAAAGAGTTAATAAAAAAAAGAGACTTAATTCAATACTTTCAAAAAAGCAAGTTATACAATTGAACAGTTATTATAATGATTTGAATAATTGGAAAAAAAAGAATGGAGAAAAATTGGAAATCATTGACTCTGTAAAAACAAATATTTCAATTGAAAATTTAAAATCATATTATAAGAATAATGGGTATTTTAATTCCAAAATATCTTCAAATACAATTATAGGCCAAAACAATAACAAATTTGGGAAAGTTATATACAATATAAAAACAGGTAATCAATACATTTTAGACAGTATATCAACAAACATTGAGTCTAAAATTTTAAGATCCATATTTAATTCAACAAAGGAAAAATCAATTTTAAAACCAAATACATCTTTTAATACAAAGAAATTTGAGTTAGAGAGAAACAGAATTGATAAATTATTTAAAAGTTCTGGGATTTATAATTTTCAAATAAATTCTATTTCTTTTAAAATAAATTTAGATACGACAAGTTTAAGTTTCAAAATTCCGGTTGAAATAGTAATTAAGGAAAATACTTTGAATAACAAGTATAAAAAACATACAATAGAAAAAATAAACTTATTTGTAGAGAAAGAAGATTTAAATACTGAAATCAAAAAAATATCTAGTTATGACTCTATTAATTTTTATTCTAATTATCCTTTAGACTATAAACCTAAAGTATTGTCAGATTTAATTCTTGTTAAAAAAAATGATCTTTACAGTGATTCAAAAAGGACTGAGACAATTAAACTTTTAAATAAATTCGATAATTTTCAATACCCATCAATTAATTATAATTATATAGACGAAACTAATAAACAATTAGAAGCTAATATATATTTAGTACCAAAAAAAAAATATTCTTTTAGATTTGGTTTAGATCTTAAACATTCAAATATTGAAGATATTGGAATAGCATTTGAGTCATCTTTAATTAATCGAAATGTGTTTAAATCTGGTGAAAAACTAGAATTTACAACTAGAGGAACTATAGGTAAATCTGCAAATACTACCATTTCTGAGTATGGATTTGATATTAGATTTAAATTTCCTAAACTTTTTCCGTCTTTTAGTTTAAAGAACTTTGTTAAGTTAGAAAACAAGCCTGTCACATATTTAAATATTGGAACGTCTAACCAAACTAATATTGGATTAGACAGACAAAATTTTAAGTTTGATTTAAATTATGACTGGTTTGATAAAAAAAACAGAAAAAACAACCTCAGTTTAATTAATATTGAGTTAGTTAATAATAAAAATATTGTCAATTATTTCAATATTTATTCTAATTCGTTTAAATCTGTTAACATTATTGCAAACAGGTATAATACGCCCTCAAATTATTTAGATATTAATAATAACTTAGTCATTCCTAGTGGAATAGATTCATTTATCAACGAAGTCGTTTCAAAACAATTTGCAGTATCAAACGAAGATTTTAATACAATCAATTATTTAAATGATAGAAAAAACAGATTAACATCAAACAATTTAATAATTGGTTCAAGCTTTTCTTTTTCAAATAAGTCGAAAAAAAGTATATATGATAACGAGTTTTCCGAATTTAAATTAAAAATTGAACTTGCAGGAAATTTAACAAATCTCACTAGTAATCTTTTAAATGTTTCTAAAGATGAGTTTGGTAAAAATAAAGTTTTAGGATTGACATACTCACAATTTATAAAAACCGAAACTGGGTATATTAAACACTGGCCAATTGGATTAAATTCTATTATAGCTTTTAGATCATTTTTTGGAATAGCTATTCCATTTGGAAATTCAAACAACATCCCTTTTTCAAAATCATTTTTTGCAGGTGGGTCAAACGATAACAGAGCATGGGAAGTTTATAGACTTGGCCCCGGCAGCAGTGAAGCTTTGAGTGAATTCAATGAGGCAAACATGAAAATAGCTTTAAACATTGAATACAGGTTTAAAATTCTTGGAAAATTAGACGGTGCTTTGTTCACAGATATAGGTAATATATGGAACGTATTTGATGACACAAAAGATTCTAAAAGAACATTTAACAGCCTTAAAGATTTGGATGAAATTGCAATTGGAAGCGGAATTGGCTTAAGATATAACATTGGTTATTTTATTTTGAGATTAGACATGGGGCTCAAAACTTACAATCCTGTACTTGAAACTAGCGAAAGATGGTTAACTGATTTTAATTTAAATAAAGCTGTGTTTAATATTGGTTTAAATTATCCTTTTTAGGACCAGAAATTCTTTTTAATTTAGCGCAATAATCAAAAATTAAAAATGAGTAATCAAATTAAAGGAGGTGTTGCCACAGGTGACGAAGTTCAAGAGATTTTTAATCTGGCAAAAGCAAAAAAATTTGCATTACCTGCTGTAAATGTAATTGGATCAAATTCAATTAATGGAGTTTTAGAAACAGCATCTAAACTAAATGCTCCAGTAATAATTCAATTTTCAAATGGAGGAGCTATTTTTAATGCTGGAAAAGGACTTTCTAATGAAAATCAAAATTCTGCAATTAAAGGCGCTATAGCAGGAGCAAAACATGTTCATGAACTTTCAGAAGCTTATAATGTTCCAGTTATATTACATACTGATCATGCCGCTAAAAAACTTCTACCTTGGATTGACGGATTACTTTTAGCTAGTGAAGATCACTTTAAAAAAACAGGAAAATCTTTATTCAGTTCACATATGATTGATCTTTCAGAAGAACCAATAGAGGAAAATATCTCTATTTGTAAAGAATATTTAAAAAGGATGAGCAAAATTGGAATGACATTAGAAATTGAATTAGGGATTACAGGTGGTGAGGAAGATGGTGTAGATAATACTGATATTGATGATTCAAAACTTTACACTCAACCAGAAGAAGTTGCATATGCTTACGAAGAATTATCAAAAATCAGCGATAAATTTACTATTGCTGCTGCATTTGGAAATGTTCATGGAGTTTATAAGCCTGGAAATGTAAAATTAACTCCAAAAATATTAAAAAATTCTCAAGATTTTATTTCAAAAAAATATAACGTAGAACATAATACTATAAATTTTGTGTTTCATGGAGGATCAGGTTCCTCAGTGAAAGAAATTAGAGAAGCAATAGATTATGGAGCCATAAAAATGAATATTGATACTGATATGCAATATGCATTTATGTCTGGTATTAGAGATTACTTTAATACAAATAAAGATTACTTAAAATCTCAAATTGGAAATTCTGATGGGAATGATATCCCAAATAAAAAGTATTATGATCCAAGAGTTTGGTTAAGAAAAGCTGAAGAAAGTTTTATTTCAAGACTTACTCAAGCATTTGAAGATCTTAATAACGTCAATACCTTGAACTAAATTTGGTTTAGTATATTTGAATAAACATCCATTATATGGCTTGGTTTAAAAGAAAAACAAAAGGAATACACACTTCTACTAAAGAAAAAAAGGACACTCCTGAGGGTTTGTGGCATAAAACCCCTACTGGAAAAATTATTGATACTGAAGAACTAGAAAATAATTCATTTGTTTCACCTGAGGATGGTTTTCATATTAGAATAGGTAGTCAAGAATATTTTAATATTTTATTTGATGATAAGTTTAAAGAATTAGATAAAGATATTAAGTCCAAGGACCCTCTAAAATTCAGTGACAATAAATCATATAAACAAAGAGCTAAAGACGCAAGAAAAAAGACAGGCTTAAAAGATGCCATTAAAGTTGCTGTAGGTAAATCTATAGGGGAAGATGTTGTTATTGCTTGTATGGATTTTAGATTCATTGGAGGATCCATGGGATCAGTAGTTGGTGAAAAAATAAGTAGAGCGATTGACATAGCCATAAAAAAGAAAATCCCTTTAATCATAATTTCAAAATCAGGCGGAGCTAGAATGATGGAAGGGGCAATATCATTAATGCAAATGGCTAAAACGTCTGCTAAACTAGCTCAGTTGGCAAATAATAAATTACCCTATGTCTCATTATGTACTGATCCAACAACAGGTGGAACTACTGCATCTTTCGCAATGCTTGGAGACATAAATATTTCTGAGCCTGGAGCATTGATAGCATTTGCTGGTCCTAGAGTAGTAAAAGATACGACAGGTAAAGATCTACCTGAAGGCTTTCAAACTTCTGAATTTTTATTAGAACACGGATTTCTAGACTTTATAAGTTCAAGAACTGAAATTAAGAAAAAAATTAATCTATATTTTGATTTAATTCTCAATAGACCATTAAGGTCAATTTAAAATTACATATTTATCAAAATATAATCTTATATTTGCCGCGCTAATTAAAAATTAGTTAGCTACATAAAAATCATTTAAAATAATATTGGCATGTATTTAACAAAAGAAAACAAAAAAGAAATCTTCAAAGAGCATGGTAAATCAGAGTCTGATACAGGTTCGGCTGAAGGTCAAATTGCATTATTCACAAAACGAATTAATCACTTAACTGAACATCTTAAAAATAACAGAAAAGATTTTAACACTGAAAGATCTTTAGTGATGATGGTTGGTAAAAGAAAAAGTTTGTTGAGTTATCTTAAGAAAAAAGATATTAACAGATATCGTGAAATAATCAAAAAATTAAACTTACGTAAATAGTTTTTTACACAGTTTTTCATTGGTATTCTACTTAAGACACAACACAACTTAATTAATTTAATGAAAAATATGAAAATCAAAACTTATAATGAATCCATCGATTTAGGTGATGGAAGAACAATAACAATAGAAACTGGTAAACTTGCAAAGCAAGCACATGGTTCAGTAGTTGTTCAAATGGGTAAAGCAATGCTTTTATGTACTGTTGTATCCAACTATGAAGCCAGTAAAGTTGATTTCCTTCCTCTTACAGTTGACTACAGAGAAAAATTCGCTGCTGCTGGAAGATATCCTGGAGGTTTTTTCAAAAGAGAAGCTAGACCTAGTGACGGTGAAGTATTAACTATGAGATTAGTAGACAGAGTTTTACGTCCACTATTTCCAAAAGATTATCATTCCGAAGTTCAGGTCATGATTCAATTAATGTCCCACGATGAAGATGTAATGCCTGATGCTCTTGCAGGGCTTGCAGCATCTGCTGCAATTCAGTTAAGTGACTTTCCATTTGAATGTGCAATTTCAGAAGCTCGTGTAGCTAGAATTGATGGTAAATTTGTTATTAACCCGAGTAGAACTCAATTGGCTAATGCTGACATAGAAATGATGGTTGGAGCTTCTGCTGACTCAGTAATGATGGTTGAAGGTGAAATGGATGAATGTAGTGAAGAAGAAATGGCTGATGCAATAAAATTTGCTCACGAGTCTATAAAAATTCAAATCCAAGCTCAAGAAAGATTAGCTAAAGCAGTTGGTAAAAAAGAAGTTAGAGAATACGAAACTAGTGTTGAAAATGAAGAGCTTGCTAAAAGAATTTATGATGCTTCTTATGACAAATGTTACGATATAGCGAAAAAAGGTACTTCTAAAGCTGAACGTAGTTTAGCTTTTTCTAGCGTTAAAGATGAGATAAAAGCCTCTTTTAGTGAGGAAGAAATTGAAGAACATGGAAAATTAATCAGCAAATATTTTAACAAATCACAAAAAGAAGCTATTAGAGAACTTACATTAAGTGAAGGAATAAGGTTAGACGGTAGAAAAACTGATGAAATTAGAGACATTTGGTGTGAAGTTGATTACCTGCCATCTACTCACGGATCTGCTATTTTCACAAGAGGAGAAACTCAAGCTTTAGCCACAGTTACTTTAGGAACTTCAAGAGAAGCTAACAAAATTGATATGCCATCTTATGAAGGTGAAGAAACTTTTTATCTTCATTATAATTTCCCACCATTTTGTACAGGAGAAGCTAGACCATTAAGAGGAACATCAAGAAGAGAAGTAGGACATGGTAATCTTGCGCAAAGAGGTTTAAAAGGAATGATTCCTGATGATTGTCCTTATACTGTAAGAGTTGTTAGTGAAGTACTTGAGTCTAACGGCTCATCTTCAATGGCTACCGTATGTTCAGGAACTATGGCTCTTATGGATGCTGGAGTTCAGATAACTAGACCTGTTTCTGGAATAGCAATGGGATTAATTTCTGATGGAGATAGATATGCAGTTTTAAGTGATATTTTAGGTGATGAAGATCATCTTGGAGATATGGACTTTAAAGTTACTGGAACATCTGAAGGTATAACAGCTTGCCAAATGGATATAAAGATTAAAGGCCTTTCATATGAAATTTTAGTAAATGCATTAAAACAAGCTAGAGACGGAAGACTCCATATTTTAAATAAAATAACTGAAACTATTGAAAGACCAAATGCAGATGTTAAGTCTCATTCACCAAAAATGGTAACTAGTAGAATTCCTAATGAATTCATAGGACCATTTATTGGACCAGGTGGAAAAGTAATTCAAGAGTTACAAAAAACAACTGGTTGTACAATAGTTATAAATGAGGATCCAGAAACTGAAGAAGGAATTGTAGAAATTCTTGGTACTGATCAAGAGGGAATTGACTCTGTTCTTGCTAAAATAGATTCACTTTTATTTAAACCAGAAAAAGGAAACACTTATAAGGTTAAAGTAATAAAATTGTTAGACTTTGGAGCTGTAGTTGAATATCTAGATGCACCAGGAAACGAAGTTTTATTACACGTTAGTGAAATTGCATGGGAAAGAACAGAAAATGTTAGTGATGTGCTTAAACTTGGGGATGAATTAGAAGTTAAATATTTTGGTACAGATCCTAGAACTAGAAAAGAAAAAGTTTCTAGAAAAGCATTATTAGAAAAACCTGAAGGCTATGTAGAAAGACCACCTAGAGCTCCTAGATCTGATAATAGAGGAAGAGATAATAGAGGAAGAGACAATAGAGGGAAAAGATAATAACTAGTTATTGTAACCTTTTTACAACTTTTAACGTATAATAATTCTAATACAGAATAATGAGACAATTAAAAATCACCAAGCAGGTAACCAATAGAGAAACTGCTTCCTTAGATAAATATTTACAAGAAATAGGAAAAGTTGACTTAATTACTGCTGAAGAAGAGGTTGAATTAGCACAAAAAATTAGAGCTGGGGATGAAAATGCTTTAGATAAACTTACAAAAGCAAACTTAAGGTTTGTTGTCTCCGTAGCAAAACAGTATCAAAATCAAGGTCTAACACTTCCTGATTTAATTAATGAAGGAAACCTAGGATTGATAAAAGCGGCAAGAAGATTTGATGAAACAAGAGGATTTAAATTTATTTCATATGCAGTATGGTGGATTCGTCAATCAATATTACAAGCACTTGCAGAACAATCAAGAATTGTTAGACTTCCATTAAATAAAATTGGATCTATAAATAAAATTAATAAAATGTATGCTTTTTTGGAGCAGGCTAACGAACGTGTTCCGTCTGCAGAAGAAATTGCAAAAGAATTAGACATGACAGTTTCTGATGTCAAGGAATCAATGAAAAATTCTGGAAGACATGTATCAATGGATGCCCCGTTAGTTGAGGGAGAGGATTCTAACCTTTATGACGTCCTTCGTAGTGGAGAATCACCAAATCCTGACAGGAATTTACTTCACGAATCTTTAAGAACCGAAATTGAAAGAGCTCTTGAAACCCTAACACCAAGAGAAGCTGACGTTGTTAGATTGTACTTTGGCTTAGGAGAGAAACATGCAATGACACTGGAAGAAATAGGAGAAACTTTTGATTTAACTAGAGAAAGAGTCAGACAAATTAAAGAAAAAGCAATTAGAAGACTTAAGCATACCTCCAGAAGTAGAATATTAAAAACTTATTTAGGTTAATAATGAATATTATTGCTCCATCAATGCTAGCTTGCGATTTTGGAAATCTTCTTAGTGAGATTGAAATGGTTAATAATAGTGAAGCTAATTGGTTTCATATTGATGTAATGGATGGAGTTTTTGTTCCTAATATTTCCTTCGGAACTCCTATAATGAAGGTTTTAAAAGAAAATGCAAAAAAAACTTTAGATGTACATTTAATGATTGTCAATCCAGATAATTATTTAGAAAACTTTGCTGAACTTGGTGCTGATATACTTACTGTTCATTACGAAGCATGTGCACATTTACACAGAACTGTACAAAGAATCAAAGATTTAAAAATGAAAGCTGGTGTAGCAATAAATCCTCACACACCAATTGTATCATTAAAATCTATTATTAAGGATCTTGATTTAGTTTGTATTATGAGTGTAAATCCAGGATTTGGTGGTCAGTCATTTATAGAAGAAACATATGAAAAGGTCAAAGAACTTAATTCATTGATCAAAAAACAAAACTCCAAAGCCATCATTGAAATTGATGGTGGTGTTAACTCACAAAATGCAAAAAAATTAATTGATTGCGGCGCTAACGCTCTAGTAGCTGGAAGTTTTGTGTTTAAATCAGAAAATCCAACTAAGACAATTTCTGAACTATCCTCAATTATTAATTAAATCGAAAGTTTTTAGTTAATTTAATGCATATTTATATATATGTGTTCAAATTCCATTAACGTTATTGGTGTTATGAGCGGGACATCTCTGGATGGACTTGACATCTGTTTAGTTTCATTTGATAGTGATGATTATTCTAATTTCAATATAATAAACAGTAAAACATATAATTACTCGTCTTATTGGACCGACAAACTTTCAAATGCAATTAACCTAGGAATAAATGAACTTAATAAACTAGATAACGAATTCGGAAAACTAATTGGTGATTATATTAATAAATTTATTATTGAAATTGGAAATCCAAAAGTAGATTTAGTTTCGTCCCATGGCCATACAGTTTTTCATAATCCAGAAAAAGGAATAACCAAACAAATTGGGAATGGTAAAACAATATTTAATAAAATAAACATCAGTTTAATTTGCGACTTTAGAACTCAAGATGTGGAACTTGGAGGGCAAGGTGCTCCTTTAGTACCTATTGGAGACTTAAACCTTTTTAAAGACTATAAATATTGTTTAAACCTTGGAGGTTTTGGAAATATTTCAATAAAAAAAAACAAATCAATTAAGGCTTTTGATATTTGTCCTGTTAACACAGTTCTAAATTATTATTCTAAAAAATTGGGATACCCGTATGATAAAAACGGAAAAATTTCTGAAACAGGGAATGTAAATTATAAATTATTAAGCAAACTAAATTCGTTAGAGTATTATAAAACTGAAGGGCCTAAATCATTAGGAATTGAATATGTAAAAGAAAAGATAATACCATTAATTGATTCCTTTTCAGTTAATAACAATGATGTTTTAAAAACATTTATTGAACACATTACAGAACAAATAAATATTTCGATAAAAGAAAACAAAGAAAATGAATCCATACTAATTACTGGAGGAGGAACTTATAATCAAACTATAATTAAAAAGTTAAAAAATAAGCTAAAATGTGATGTTATAATTCCTGAAAAAGAAATTATTGATAATAAAGAAGCATTAATATTTGCTTACTTGGGACTACTACGTTACAACAATACAGTAAACTGTTTAAAAACTGTTACTGGTGCTAAAAAAAATCATTCTTCAGGAACAATTTTTAAAAGTTGATATCTAAATCTGAGCTATCTAATTTTTGAAGTTTTATGTTTCTCCATTTAACCTTAATTCCACCACCGTCGTGAATTTGTAAAGCAATTCTACCATTGGCTTCACCAATTTTTTTATCAGTATATGAAATCATTTTAGTACCATTTAGCCAAGTAGTAACAGTTTCATCTTGAACTTTCACAGTGAGTTTGTTCCAATCACCCATAATTAATGATGAATCCTTACCCATACTAGGTTTCACAAGCCAACCCCTACCATATGACTCATAAATTCCTCCTGTGTATGAACCAGGTGGAGCTACTTCAACCTGCCAACCGCTTACTGCAGTACCATCAACAGTTGATCTAAAAAAAACACCACTATTTCCATTTGCCTCTTGCATAAACTCAAGATTCAAAACAAAATTTTTATAGTAATCATCTGTACCTAAATAACCATATTCTGCGTTTGGTCCACTTTCACAAATCAACAATCCGTCCTCAACATACCACTTTTCAGTACCATATATAATCCAACCACTTAAATCAGTACCGTTAAATAAGTTTATAGTATTTGCTTTGTTTACTACTGGTTCATTTTTACTTGAACTATCGTTATTGTTATTATAATGATTATGAGTTTCAGGCGAAAATAAGGATAGTGAAGCGCAAGAACAGGTGAAAAGAATAATTAGAGACAATAAAAGGTAGTTTATATTTTTCATTTAATATTAATTTAAATTGTAATTTTAGTGGTACTGGTAAATATAATTCAAATGAAAAGAAAAAACATAAAATCACTATTTATTTTACTTATCCTCATTTTTTTTTATTCAAAAAATTTATATTGTCAATTTGAAGCCGGTATAATCTCAACTCTTGAAGCTACATATCCAGATAAAAACAACATAAAATTTAAACAAACTTTTTCTTACAATATTCCACAAAACGCTGATTTTGAAGCATTGATTTTAATTAAATCCAAATCGAACAAAACATTTACTATTAATTCAAAAT
>ERZ1047985.2285-NODE-2285-length-12199-cov-6.775198_pt1 | contig 12199 bp, 9 predicted proteins | sample MGYA00383097_ERZ1047985 | MGnify/ENA primary metagenome ERZ1047985 (study PRJEB29581, sample SAMEA5548367) | metagenome | biome: marine; feature: coastal; material: water | depth 50 m | study: Short-term variability in the microbial, nano- and picoplankton...
CTGAAATTCCAAAAGACTGGTATAACCTGATTGCGGATCTGCCGGAACCCCCTCCGGCAGTTTTACATCCTGGTACACATGAACCTGTAGGCCCTGATGACCTTGCGCCGCTTTTTCCGATGTCCCTAATTATCCAGGAGGTGAGTGGTGAACGCTACCTTGAAATTCCGGAACCGGTACGTGACATATACAAACAGTGGAGACCTTCACCGATGTTCCGTGCAAGGCGCTTAGAAAAAGCGCTCGATACTCCGGCTAAAATTTATTACAAATATGAAGGTGTCAGTCCTGCAGGAAGTCACAAACCTAATACCGCCGTGCCTCAGGCTTTTTATAACGCAGAAGCTGGGATCAAAAAAATTACAACTGAAACAGGAGCCGGACAATGGGGTTCTTCGATGGCCTTTGCAGGAGCTTTTTTTGATATTGAAGTTCAGGTATACATGGTCAAAGTCAGTTACCAGCAAAAACCCTACAGGCGTGCTTTGATGGAATCTTTTGGTGCAAATTGTTATGCCTCACCTTCAGATAGGACTCAAACAGGCAGGGCTATATTGGAGCAGGATCCTGATTCTCCAGGGAGTTTAGGAATAGCAATTTCAGAAGCAGTTGAAGTCGCTGCGCAGAATGATGATACAAAATATGCATTGGGAAGTGTCTTAAATCACGTTCTGCTGCATCAGACTGTGATCGGTCAGGAAGCAATCAAGCAGATGGAAATGGCGGATGACTATCCTGACATTGTCATAGGTTGTGCCGGCGGTGGTTCAAACTTTGCGGGAATTGCTTTCCCATTCCTCGGAGCACAACTCCGCGGAGGTCAAAGTGTCAGGGCAATTGCGGTTGAACCTGCAGCTTGTCCAAGTATGACACGCGGTCAATATGCCTATGATTTTGGTGATACCGGAAACCTGACGCCTTTGACCAAGATGCACACCCTTGGCTCATCGTTTGTACCTCCGGGATTTCACGCAGGTGGCTTACGTTACCACGGCATGTCTCCGCTGGTAAGTCATGCAAAGGAACTGGGATTGCTGGAGGCAGTGGCCTACCATCAAACTCCTTGTTTTGAAGCCTCGGTCACTTTTGCACGTTCCGAGGGAATTATTCCCGCGCCGGAAACATCACACGCTGTTAAAGGTGCAATTGAAGAAGCCATGCGCTGCAAACGAGAAGGTAAAGCAGAAACTATTCTCTTTAATCTGTCAGGTCACGGTCACTTTGATATGGCTGCATATACGGAATATTTCTCCGGAAAGCTTGAAGATAAAAACTATGATGAGCAAAAACTGTCTGACGCCTTATCAAGGCTGCCTCAGGTTGCTGCATCTTAATTATAGCATGAGGCGGTTCAGGGATAACTCCAAATAAACCTGCAGCCGCCTCTTAATAAAACGGGAATAATGTCAGCTCAAACTTCCATTCTTGATGGCGCTAAACGTAAAATCCAAATTGAACAAACCGTCCGCAGTTTTCTGGAGTTGATGGATGAAAATGAACTTGACTTAGAAGATGGACTTGTAGCCTGGAATATGTTAGGATTCACCATCTTCCAAGATACATATCCGGATGAAAATCATGACGCAATTCAACAGCGCATGAAAGAATTTTCTCAAACTCTTTTTGCTTCATCGCAAATTACCTGAAAAACAGACAACATTAATTTTATATGCGAGCAGTTTTTTTGCGTGTATTTCTATTTTTAAGCGTTTTCACAAGCATAGTCATTTTGTCCGCTCCTCTGCTTCAAGCAGTTGAACCGGTCTTTGTACGTGAAAGTCTACGCGCCCGTGGGATGGGAAATGCTTTTACCGCGACCGCCAACGATGAGATGTTGCTCTTTTATAATCCTGCCGGTTTACGCTCAGTCAGCTACAACATCTATGAAGTTGTAGGATTTAATTTTACTACCAACCAGAGTACGCAGGATTTGGGAAATTCCAGCAGTGGCAGTGCTACACTTGGTAATCTTGCAGGTAAAAAAATCTATGCTGAAGTAAATCTTGGTATCCTGAGTCATATCAATTCCCGCTTCGGTTGGTCATTGTTTTCAGGTGGATTGTTGGACATCCAGGTCAGGAACCCTGTTTTTCCATATCTTGAGTTAAAATCCTACCTTCAAACAGGAATTGCAGGGGGGATGGCCTGGAGTTTTATGGATTATCAACTTGACGTAGGTCTGGGCGCAAAACTTATACAAAGAGCAGGAATTGACACCAAGTTCCATGTTTTTGACGAGGCCATCATTGAGATTCAGGAAGAATCTAAAACCACCAAACTCGAGAAAAAGTTCTCCAACAAAGCAGCCGTTGCACCAGATCTTGGTGCAATCTATCATTTTGACAGTGTCCATAACATGGAACCTAAGGTCGCGGTCAGTTTACAAAATATAGGTGGTCTTGATTTTGAAGGTGCGGGAAAAGTGCCGATGACAATGAATATTGGTGTCAGTACAGAATCCGAGGTCGGCGGTTTTGATTTCATCATGGCTGCCGATTATCGTGATTTAAGCAATTCACAGAATCTGGTTAGCGAAGGCAATATCATAACTACACGTAATTTAAAACTTGGTGCGGAAATGGGCTGGAATAGATTATTTAACGGACATCATCTTTTCTCACTGCGTGCCGGACGTAACGGACCATACAACAGCGTAGGATGGTCTTCAAACTTGTTTGGTTTTAAAATTGATTTTGCAAAATACTCCCAGGAAATAGGGGGCTATGGTGGTGAATTAGAAGACAAACGAACCAGCATACAAGTATCACTTATTTTTTAATTACAATCTTAGTAAAGCAAAACATCTCATGATAAATACTACCTTTGTGATATTAATAGTATCATTTATGTGGTTAAGTGGCTGTGTCACGCAGGGGAGATTAACCTCGTTGACTTTTGAGAAGAGTTTCAGTTATGAGGCTCTTGACTCCTCTATGGAGAAACTCAAGAGTCAATATGAGAGTTCAATTCAGGAGCAGTTGAGTGCTTTAAGGGAAATGCGTTATCTTTCAAAACATGCGGGAGAACCTGGCAAACGCGAAATGGCTTTACGTGCCCTAACTTTTTTCGCTTTTGCGAGTGATGACGGAGATATACGTGACAGGAGCATTTCTCGTCTTGAAACAGTTCTCGAGTCTCCAGAATGGCCTTTACATTTGAAACAAACTGTAATCGACAGTACTATCGATCTTGTAAACGGTGAACTAGGATTTCAGGAAACGCACGATGGAATGATCATGCATTTTGGCTTGAAGTCCGTTCTGCGTGAAGACGCGTTGAAATTTTTACTGAATGATTATGATGAGCTGACTCCGGAACTTCAGTACCACACAGTAAGTGCTCTGCGGAATTTACTGCTCACAGAACCTGTATTGGAGAACTGTCCGGAGAACATCTGTGATGAAGATGTCAGGAAAAACCAGGAAGAATGGGAGCTTGGGCGCGAAGTTAAAGTAATTATCCCTGATAATGCTGATCCAACCGCGGTAGAAGCGGGTGCTTATGGACCTGACACAAAACGTAAAATTCTTGGTGAACGTGAAGATTGGAACGAAGAAATGGACGAACTGAAAGAGATCGTCTGGGACTGGATTGAAGATCGGTTGGAGGTTCAGGACAGTCAGTTTTTAGTTCGAGGCCGCTTAATTCGTTTAGCCGGTGAGATAGAAAAGTTCTCACTGCAGGAAGAAATGGCAAATGATTTTCGTGAACAAGCTTCAGAATGGTCCGAGAATGAAGATATTGCTGTTGATTTGAGACAACTGCTTGGCGCGGCACGTGACAAGGTAAAGCTCTATGGCTTTCCGGCAACTAAATCTCCTGTACCTACAGAGGAAGAATATGCAGGGATTATCAAAGGTCCAGTCAACTTTTTGGAAACTCATCTCGATGCGGTTCTACGCCTGCAACAGGAACGTCAATTAAGCGGTTTTGATACGGGACAACCTGTAATAATTGAGATGGCTTTTACTTCATTTGAAAAAACAGAAGATGATCTGCTTAAACGTGAAATAATGCTGGAAAACGTTACCGCTGCTTTGCAGAATGGATTATTGGTTGACACACAGAATTTGACGAAACGCGTGGTAAAAGCCCTTGAGGGAGAGCTTTCAGAGACAGAACTGGCACCTTTCCTAAAACTTGTAGGAGCATTGTTCACTTCCTTGAAAGCACAAAAACGAAATTCACGTGTTTTATTTGAAACTCTGGTGGAAAAAGCAAATGCCGCGGAAAATTTATCAGAACGCCGACTTTATCTTAACGCTGTACTTGCGGGTGCGAAGGTTTTTCCGGAAGAGGCCAGTTTTAACCTTGCCTCCGCGAGTGACGATGATGTAGTGACAAGTCATCATCTTCAAACTGAAATGCAAAAACTAGAGGAAACTCTTTAACAACTTGTGAAGCATAGAAATGTTTTTACTATCATCCAAAAGAGGCTTCTCATGAGAACGCTTTTCAAATTTCTGCTGCTTTTATTTCTGCCGCTGACGCTGTTTTCCTGTTCGGATAAACAAGGGTCGTCTCAAAGTTGTTCGATTCAGCTTGATAATCAAAAATATTCTGCGGTAGCCACAAATGAAAACTGCACAAATTATGAAAGAGGCAGCGCCTATCTGGGATTAGCAGGAGTTTCATTTGGAAATTTTCTCAAAACCGGAGCTACGGATAACCTGACAAAAACGCTGGGGATTTCTCCGTTAAGTTCCGCTCTTGATTATACAACCGGCAACCGCGGATATCTGACTAGTGCAATTTGTTTGATTGGCCCCAATACTATCGTCACCTCCAACCGCTGTAACGGAAGTTCAAGAACACGCTCGGCTGATGAAGTGGAAATCTCAATGTTTGCCAATATCGCTGATTTGATTTACCTCAACTATGGTGTACTCGACACTGATTCAAACGGTGATGTTTCAAGTACGGAAACAAGTAACTTCACAGCCCTTGACACAAGCGGTGTTAGCAGTTCCGGCGGAGGAACAGCATTGAGCGTCTACAGCCGCTACGAAGTTATTGCGGGCAGTATAACTTATGTATCTAATAACGATCTGACTAAGTGTGTCACTTATACTGACAGTTATGTGGTAGATCCTAGTACAGGCAGTAATTGTGTTTCAAAAGCCCTTGCTGATGGTGTTTCGATAACTGAAATCAGACCTATTTTCAAATTTGATAGCATGACTGACATCACAGGTGGTGGAAATTTAAGCAAAAAAATTGATATGGTTAGTGAACTGAGCAGCATTTCAAATGCGCTTGATGGAGATTTTGCCGAGCTCGGTATAAGCACAGAAAACAGTATGCGTGTGAGTCTTTCAGAAGGACTGAGCAAACTGGACAATGGAGCTAGAGCTAAGGACAATGCTACCTGTACCGCTGTGGGTCTATTTGATGTTATGTACCTACTCGTCCAGGATCCTGCAGACAACAGCACCTCATCGACTGATTTAAAAAGCAAGAATCTGATCCTCCTGACTGATTTAGTCGGTTCTGTTAACAGCGACTTGAGCGTAGAAACAGTCAACGGTTTGACAATGAGCCACGCCAGACTGGTTTATGCTACTGACAGTCCTGCCACAACATATACTGATTCATACGAAACAGCTGAAAGTTCACTTTACTCAGCAATGAAAAATGTCCGCAGTCTTGGTGTTGAAACAACTGTCAAAGGTGACGGTAAGGTCACCTTCCGTGAATTAATCTGCATTGGTGAGAATTAGCATGCAGCTCATAGTTGCAGCTCTTTTTCTGAGTTGTTTATTTTTCCCAAACCTCAGTCTTGCAGATAATCCCCTTTTAATTTTTTCTGGTGATCTACGTGGAGAAATCCAACCCTGCGGTTGTGCGGAAGAAGGTGACATGGGTGGACTTCCACGCAGGCTTACGTATTTTAAGCAGCAGCAGTCTCAGCATGCCAATCTTTTCTATTTAGATCTAGGCAATAATTTTCCGGAACCTTCCGGACAAGGTGATCTAAAAATTAAACTGATTCAAAGCTCACTCAAAAAGCTGCGACCGCAAGCAGTGCTGGTAGGGCCTAACGAATGGCAGAATGGACTGCATGTACTTGATCCGGAAATTCCGTATCTGCTCAGCAATCAAAGCCCCAAGCTTAATTTTCTAACTTCAAAAACAATTCATCAAGCCGGACGACAGACAATCCGCGTCACAGGATATTTATCGCCTAAACTGGTTTACTTTAATCAAAATGAGCAACCGCAAATGTTGCCAGTAAATCCTGAATTGATATCACGCTGGGAAACTGAATTTGCAGAGGAAAAAGCCGCTGTTCGGATTCTCTTATTTCGCGGAAATGCGCTGGAATTGAAAAAATTTGAAGATTCTGCTTTATTCGACCTGATTGTAGTGGGCAGCACAAATGATGACGAGTTGCAGCAGGTGATGAAAATGCGGACCAGCTCCGCGGTCTTCCCGATGATTCCAACAAAAGGCCAGGGACTCTTGAGCGGATATCTATCTGCATCCGGAAAGTTAATTCCAAACAATAATGAAACTGTTACAGCTGAATTATCACTGACCTGGTTGAGGGGCAGCTTTGAAGATGCTCCAGAATTAGCAGAAATATTCAGCAATTATGATGCTGCTGTCAAAGAATTGTTTTTTAGTAATTTGGACACGATGGAAAAACAACGTCTCGAATCTCCTTTTGTCGGCAATCAAGTCTGTGCGGCATGTCATGCGGAAATTGTCACAATCTGGCAAAAAAGCCGGCACGCCCATGCTTTTGCCACTCTTGAAAAAAAAGGCAAACATTTTGACCCGGAATGTTTAGCATGTCATGTTGTTGGACTTAACCCGTGGGAGGCTCCTGAAAATGCTTCTGCTGCAGATCGGAACTTCGAGGGAGGTACAGGCTTCCTGAGTCCGCAGACAACTCCGCATTTGAAAAATGTGCAGTGTGAAAATTGCCATGGTCCAGCACGGGCACATCTTAAAAACAATAAAATCAAACCGGCGAATAATGATCCAAAAATGGTTTGCGTAATTTGTCACCAGGGCAGTCATTCACCAGTATTTAATTTTGAAACATACTGGCCTAAAATCAAACATTGACGGCTATACTAGCTCATCCAGCGGTCACGCTCATTTTTTGCCTGCGTGAGGAGTTCTACTAGCTTTTGCTTATCTTTATCTCTGACTGCATCCTCAAGCGCTGCGAGAGCATTTTTAAAAGTATTTATCCTAAGCAGCAAATTATGACTGTTTTCCAGAAAAATATCTGCCCACATTTCCGGACTTGAAGAGGCAATTCTGGAAAAATCTTTCAGTCCCGCTCCGGAATGTCCAAGTACGTCCGGAGTCTCAGAATTGGCGATTGCCTGAATACTAGCGTATGCCAGCAGATGCGGCAAGTGGCTCACCGAGGCAAACATTTTATCATGAGTCTCCGCGTCCATCTCTGAAACTGCCGCACCCAATGATTCCCAAAGTCCACGCACCCTTTCAACGACATCGTATTCTGTTTTTGCACTGGGTGTAAGGATAAAACGTTTTCCAGAAAAAAGTTTTTCCTGTGCGGCGCATGGACCGAAATTCTCTGATCCTGCAATCGGGTGTCCGCCGACAAAGCGCATTTCTGCATACTCCGGAGCAGACATGATTTTTAATAAAGGAGATTTTACACTGCCTGCATCTGTGACAATTGCTGATGCGGAAAGATGGGGACGTATCTGCGTGAGTACTTCGGCAAAGGCTTTTACCGGAACAGCGAGCAATACCAATTCCGCTTCCCCCAGTTTTTCATCCGGGGCAGCTGCGAGATAATCAACTAAATTCTGCGAGCATATTTCTTTACGGTATGCCGCATTAATGTCGTATCCAATCAACTGCTGCGCCAATCCCAAACGCCGCACATCTCTGGCGAATGAACCTCCGATCAATCCGAGGCCCACAACAGCTAATGCCCCAAACGGTTTAAATCCGGAAGAAGACATTTCTACTGCTCAAGTAGTTGCGGGAGCAGTTCCGGCAGGCGGAGCCAACTTTGTCAAATACACGGCTACAGGGCTGGCGACATAAATGGATGAGTATGTTCCAATCAACACACCAACGAGTAAGGCAAAGGCGAAATCGTGAATTATTTCTCCACCCAGTAAAAATAAGGCGAGTACCACAAGCAATGTTGTTCCGGAAGTAATTAAGGTTCTGCTCAGCGTTTCCGTAATGCTTAAATTGATCGTCTCGTCAAAAGGCTTTTTGCGGTATTTTCCTTGATTTTCCCTGATTCGGTCAAAAACCACAATTGTGTCATTCAGTGAGTATCCAACCACCGTCAGCAATGCAGCAACAACGGTTAAGGAAAATTCTTTATCCAAAATGGAAAACATCCCGATAACGACAAGCACATCATGTACTAAGGCGACAATCGCGCTGACTCCCTGTCTCCACTGGAAACGAATGGTGATGTAAAGCAGAACAAGTCCGAGTGCAATCAAAATGGCCTGTACCGCGCTGATTTTCAATTCATCACCGACTTTCGGCCCAATTGTTTCGATACGCCGAATTTCAAGTTTTGGATGTTGCGGCAGCAGAATTTTGCGTAACTCTGAAGTAAGCTGTTCTCCTGTACCAAGCGGGCTGCCGGTCGGAAGTCCAAGTAATATTTCCTTGTCTGCTGCATCTCCAAAAGTTTGCAGAACAACGTTTTTCATCCCTTTTTCGGCAAAGAACTGACGTAATTGATCCAGATCAGGTGCAGTCGAAAATTGAATTTGCACATTCGTTCCTCCCCTGAAATCAATCCCGTATTTCAAACCCTGGTGCGCGACTATCGAAGCGACGCCCGCAAGAATAAGTAAGCCGGAAAAAACTGCGGCAAGACGTTTATAACTGAGAAAATCAATAAATTGACCTTCTTTAAAATTTAAAAATTGCATAGTCTGTTTAGAGAAAAATCTACAGAGTTAGTTAAATCAAATACTGAGTTTGTGTAATTTTGTTTTACGCAAATAAACTATATCAAAAAAGAAACGTGTCACCACAATTGCGGTAAACATACTGGCAATGATGCCAATTGAAAGGGTAACAGCAAAGCCCTTGATCGGTCCTGTGCCAAACTGCAGAAGCGCGAGTGCAGCAAAGAGTGTGGTAATGTTCGCATCAAGAATAGTGCGGAATGCTTTACCGAAACCTTCCTGAATGGCTGCACGTGGGTTTTCTGTACGTTTTAATTCTTCACGAATACGCTGAAAAATTAAAACATTCGCGTCAACCGCCATGCCGATCGTCAGAACTATACCTGCCATTCCCGGCAGAGTCAGTGTCGCGCCGAACGCACCTAGGATTGAAATAATTAAAATTACATTGAAAATCAGAGCAACTGCCGCAAAAACACCTGCCAGCCGATAATAAAAAATCATGAAAATTAAAACCAGCACACTACCGATCATCAGTGAACTCAGTCCTTGTTCCACGGAATCTTCTCCGAGACTTGCGCCGACTGTGCGTTCTTCACGAATTTCAATCGGAGCAGGTAAAGATCCCGAGCGCAAAACAATTTTTAAGGTATCAGCTTCTTCGACTGTAAACTGTCCGGAAATTGAAGCTTCACCGCCAGTGATGGCTTCACGTATAACCGGTGCTGACTGCACCTTGTCATCCAGCACAATCGCCATGTTACGTCCCACATTACGCCGTGTGATTTTTGCGAAAAGATCTGCGCCAATTGAATCGAAAGAAAGCGCTACGTATGGACTGTTGTCTCTGGAATCAATACGCACCCTGGCGTCACGGATAAACTCACCTGTCATTAAAATCTTTTTATCCAATACATAAGGCCGTTTGGAAATTAGTTTATTGGTTGTCTTATCCCAGACTTCTTGATATTTGACAACCTCCGTCAGCCGGTTGTAAGTATTTGGGGTAGCGTTACTGTTAACAATTTGAAACTGTAAAACTGCCTGTGGGCCAATCAATTCAATGGCACGGTCCCGGTCTTTTAATCCCGGCAGCTGGATTACAATGTTGTTTGCACCTTGCTTCTGAAGAGAAGGTTCACTGATGCCCAAACTGTCTATCCGGTTTCGTAAAACTTCTAAAGCCTGACTAACCGCGCTTTCACGAATACGGTTTGCCTCATCTTCTTTGAGGCTTAAGAAAGTCAGTTCACCCTCCGGCTGCTGATCAAACTGGACAAGAAAACGGTCGTACGGCTCCAGCTCAAGGTTTACTTTTTTGCCGGCTTCCATTTCAACAATCAGCGAACCTGCCGTTTGACGTACCTCTACAAAATCAATCTGTTCGTCAATCAGCAAATCTTCCAGTTCAACTGCTGTACGTCGAATAATTTCCTTGACCGCTTCCTCTACTTTGATTTCAATATCGAGGTACATCCCTCCCTGTAAATCAAGACCAAGATTTACTTTGTTATCCACTGTCTGTGGATCAACTCCTGGTTGATATGCTCTGTAAGTTGGGAATGCGTAATAAAGTGCGGCAATCAAAACGATCAGGATGATGCCTCCTTTGAATTTTATGTCCATGTATTTCGGTTGTAAATTTACAGATTGTGAGATTCGGTTTTACAAAACAAACAAAAATGCTGCTCGGTTTATGTTCAAATATTATGCTCAAAGACTCTGCTGAAATGCTAAATTTAGCTCAGGTTTAGCAAGCTGCTTATTCTTCTTCTTTATCTTTTTTGCTTACTTTTTTAGTTGTTTTCTTCGCAACTTTCTTTTTTTCTTCCTTTTTTTCAACAGAATCATCATCTTCTTTATCCTCTTTGCTTTCAGCAATTTTTTTATCCATCCGGGCCACCTGCTGGCGCTCAATTTGGATTTGCACTTTACTGGCAATTTCAAGGGTGATGCGGTCGTCTCCGACTTTTACAATCGTACCAAAGATACCGCCATTGGTGATAACCTTGTCGCCTTTGCTCAGACTATCCACCATGCGCACGTGTTCTTTCTGCTTTTTTTGCTGCGGACGGATGATCAGGAACCAGAACACTCCAAGGATTAATACAAGTGGGATAAATTGGAAAAAAGGACTTTGTGATGCCGCGTCTCCAGCGGATTGGGCATAGGCGACTGAAACAAATGGATACATGAAAATTACTCCTCAAAAAGTGAATTATTAAACAAACGTTAAAATATAGCACTTCTTGTTAAAAATTTCACGTCTAAATCAACATAAAATTAAATTATTTTTCTCTTAAAAATTGTTGGAATCTTAAAAGCAGCCATTCCTGCTCAAGAGGGAATCCAGTGAAACTGCTTAATATCTTGTGTTCAAACAGTTTTGGTGAGTCTGCAGGAAATAATTTGTGTGAACAGTTCTAGAAAAAATGTCACTGTTTGTTTAATCTTAAACTTGTCAGTCAAGTACAATCTAGGGAATTAAATAGACTCTGCACCTATGCCGGCATCCTGTAGAGGAATTTTCGTAAGCTGGGTTAGGCAAAAGCCGTAACCCGGATACGCTCACTGTGGATTTAAGGAAGAAGTTTTGAACAAAACACTAGAGGATTCAATAACCAGCTTTTTATACAAATATCCGGAAGTCCCACCTAGTACAAACCAAAAAAACGCAGAGGTGACCAAAGACGCAATCGCAAATTGTGCTGAAAGTTCTGCTGGAACATTGCTTTCAAACAAGAAAGGATGTGGTGCACCGATCAAGTGCGGTGCTGCAAGCAAAGCAAGAGCAGCAATTTTTGCTAGGATGGTTTTGCTTTCCGTAAAAAGACCAATGCCGATAGCTGTAGCGATCACGGTGCCGATCCACCAGACTTGACGTGACTCGAGAGCCGCGGCTGTCATTCCAGGAAGTTCCGGAGGAAGTCCTAAAGCGGGAGCTAAAGCAAAAACAGCAAATCCCGCTGCTCCCCAAAGTATACCCGAATTCATATCAACCGTTTTTCCACGCAGCAAAAACACGGCAACGAGCATCAGACTGAAAGCAATTCCGGTAACAATATTTGAAACAGCAGTATAAAAAGTACGCTCCGCCCCATCTCCCGGTGCCCAGTTTTCTGTAGCATGAGCAACTCCAGCATGGTCGTGTGCGGCAGGCAGATTTTCGTGTGGTGTTGCCACTCTTTGGTGCACATCAAGCGCAACTCCATTCAAGACATGAGTATGCGTAATTCCGGAAGCCACATGAGAATGAGGAAGAGCAATTTCAGCTATTTCATATTTTTCCGCCTCAAGGATCAGCGGTGTGACCCTCAGCATTT
>ERZ1047985.2304-NODE-2304-length-12118-cov-14.314847_pt1 | contig 12118 bp, 7 predicted proteins | sample MGYA00383097_ERZ1047985 | MGnify/ENA primary metagenome ERZ1047985 (study PRJEB29581, sample SAMEA5548367) | metagenome | biome: marine; feature: coastal; material: water | depth 50 m | study: Short-term variability in the microbial, nano- and picoplankton...
TAATAAGTTTTGGTTGTTGAGCAATTGCTGTTTCTTCTAATTTATCATAATCAACCTTTCCTGTAAATTCTCCCACATTATAAAAAGAGGTTTTGTAAAGTTTTCCTGAAAAATTAACTGGTGAACCATGAGTTAAATGCCCTCCGTGAGAAAGATTAAATCCTAAAATTTTATCTCCAGGATTTAAACAAGCTAATAGCACTGCTGCATTTGCTTGTGAGCCTGAGTGGGGTTGTACATTAACATACTCAACACCAAATAATTCTTTTGCTCTATCAATTGCTAATTGTTCTACTTTGTCAACAACTTCACATCCTCCATAATATCTTTTTCTAGGGTATCCCTCAGCATATTTGTTTGTTAAGCATGAGCCCATTGCTTGCATTACTTCATTGCTCACAAAGTTTTCTGATGCAATTAATTCAATTCCTTTTCTTTGTCTTTGATCTTCCTCATTTATTAAATCAAAAATTATTTGATCATTTTTCATCTGATATTATTTTTAAATTTCTATTTTCGTAAACGCAACAAATGTATATAAATTTATGAATAGAATTAAGGAACTTTTTGGAATAAAATATCCAATTATTCAGGGGGGCATGATATGGTGTAGTGGTTGGGAATTAGCCTCTGCTGTAAGTAATGCTGGTGGATTGGGTTTAATTGGTTCAGGCTCAATGTATCCTGAAGTTTTAAGAGAACATATCCAAAAATGCAAGAAAGCAACTGACAAGCCTTTTGGAGTAAATATTCCTTTAATTTATCCGAATATTGACGAGCATATTCAAATCATTATTGATGAAGGAGTGAAGATTGTTTTTTCATCTGCAGGGAACCCAAAGAAATACACTTCTTATTTACAAGAAAACGGTATAATTGTAGTTCATGTAATTGCAAATACTAAGTTTGCTTTAAAATCAGTTGCGGCAGGGGTTGATGCTATTGTTGCTGAAGGTTTTGAAGCAGGAGGGCATAATGGAAAAGATGAAATTACAACTATGTGCTTAATTCCTAAAATAGCAGATGAAGTAAATATTCCTGTAATTGCTGCAGGAGGTATTGCAGATGGGCGTGCAATGTTAGCAGCTATGTGCTTGGGTGCTGATGGCGTGCAAATTGGTAGTAGATTTGCAGTTTGTAAAGAAAGTTCTGCTCATGAAAACTTTAAAAATTATGTTTTTGATGCAAAGGATGGCGCAACAGATTTAACTTTAAAGGAAATAACAGCTGTAAGATTGTTAAAAAATGAGTTTTACCAAAACATACAAGAAGCATATCTGGCAAAAGCAACAACTAAGGAATTAAAAGAATTGTTAGGAAGAGGAAGGGCTAAAAAAGGGATGTTTGAAGGTAATTTATCAGAAGGAGAATTGGAAATTGGACAAGTATCTTCAATGATTAATAAAATGCAGACTTCCAAAGAAATTATTGATGAAATTATTGATGATTTCAATAAAGTTAAAAGTCATCTTTCCACTTTGAATACATAAGGTTTTTTTAAGCAAGTATTTTTTTTAGTCCTCTGTTGATTTTTTTTTTGTAAATTTGTAGTTATTATAAATTACATTATGAAAAAGATATTATTTTTATTTTTTGTTGTCTTTTTAAGTTTTTCTTCTCAAGCTTCTCACTTTATTGGCGGTGAAATTACTTGGGAATGCGATAAGGATCCATTAAGTCCAAATTATGGGAAGTATACGTTTTATATGACAATTTATCAAGATTGTGATGGTATAGATTTTAGTACGACTGGTTATGATATAGACGTTCATAACCATCCATCATTATTCTCAATTAATTTACCTTTTGTTTCATCAGTCGATATTTCTCCAACTGGCGTTCCGGGATCTACTCCTTGCTATGATTGTAATAATCAGCCATTTGGAACATTTGGTGCTGTAAAGCAATGGAATTATGCTTCAGCTCCCACGACAATTACCGGAAGTCCATCTGCTGACGGATGGCATTTTACTTGGGGTACATGTTGTAGAAGTGGAAATATAACTAATATTGGTACGCCTGGTAGTATGGATTGGATTGTGCGATCTGTGATGTATCCTTATACTGATCCTAGTGGAACGATATTCCCTAATAGTAATGAGTGTTATGAGAATTCTCCAATTTTTAAAGAAGAGCCAAAAACAATTCTATGTTCTGGTTATCCTTTTTCGTATAGTCACCTTGCTTTTGATGTTGAGCTTGATTCACTAAGTTATAGTTGGGCAGAACCTTTGGATGTCGCATCTTCATATGATTATACCAATCCTAGTTCACAGGCAATACCGTATATTGGAGGTTATACAGTTACATCTCCAATACCAGGTAATCCTACTCTAGATAGTGAAAATGGAGAAATTTCTTTCTTTTCAATGACTAATGGTGTTTTTGTTACAGTTATAAAGGTAGCAGCATTTAAGTGTGGACAATTAGTTGCTGAAGTATATAGGGATGTAAATGTAGCTCTCTTAGGTTGTGGAACCTTGCCAAATGGTGCTCAAAATTCTCCTCCTCTTATTACAGCTCCAGTTGGAAGTCAGAATTGGATTACGACTATAAACCCCTCAACAGGTTTACCATCATATGAAACTACAATTATGGCTGGTGAATTGGTCAATTTTTCTGTAGTTGCAACTGACAGTGATATTAATTCAACTGGAAATATGCAAGATTTATCATTAGAGGTAGAAGGTGGTCAATTAGATCCATTATTAGCACTTAGTAATCCTGCATCCTTTATAGTAACATCTTCATCTCCAGGAAATATTTCAGGAGATTTTGAATGGCTATCTAATTGTGATCATATGCAAGATTATGGATGTGGTAGGCAGGGAGGCGCTTATACGTTTAATATTAAATCATATGATGACTTTTGTCCAGCAAATGGAATTAAAATGGCTACCATAACAATAAACGTTATTCCACCTCAACCCGACTTAAGATGCTTAGCTGTTGATGCCAATGGAGGGGTTGATTTATATTTTTCTTTTCCTGCAGGAGTTATTGATACAAATATTAAGTATGATATATATCATTCTAAACAAATTTCAGGACCTTATTCATTACTTGATAGTATTTTTTATCCTGATACAACTTTTTATCATTCAGGATCAGACGCTAATATATCACAAAGTTATTATTATCTTTTAGGAAGCGTTACTTGTGGAACTAACATTGGGGGAGGAAGTGATTCACTTTTATATTCTGACACATTAAGCACTATTTTAATGCATTCTACAGCAATAAACATGGGAATAACTGCAGATTTAAACTGGAATCCTACTCATAATCCTTTAATACCCTCTTCTTCTACAGATTATGATGTACATTATATAAATGCAGATAATATTGATGCAATCCTTTCTGTGCAACCTGATACTTTTGCTCAAATGGATGGAGATAGATGTGACTATATTCCACAGTTTTATGTAGAAATACCTGATATTAGTGGGTGTGTCTCAAAATCTTCTATTAGTTCAGTAAATTTACTAGATACTTTGTCTCCTGTTACTCCAATTATTGAAGATATTTCAGTTGATGTTAATGGGAAATCAGTTGTAAGTTGGAGTGTCTCTGCTGATAGTGATTTTTACATTGTTTACATACAAGATAATAATGGCGCTTGGATTACTTTAGATACAGTTTTGTTTGGAACTAATAGTTATCAGTTTGTTAACTCAAATGCAACAATTAATTCTGAAAACTTTACTGTGAGAGCTCTTGATAGTTGTGGAAATACAAGAGTAAGATCTGAAATACACAATTCAATTTATTTGGTACAATTAGTTGATGAATGTGATCATTCGGTTCAGCTAAATTGGAATGATTATATTAATTGGAGTGGAGGTACTCATCATTTTAATGTATTCATAAATGAAATAGATGAGAATGGAGTAGTGATTTCTGATGTAATTACAGTAACAAATGCTACTGAGTATTTGTTAGATGGTTTAACTTCATCATCTCAGTATGAGATATATGTTGAAGCTTATAATTTTGACGCTTCTTTTGTTGCGGTTTCTAATCTTTTAGACTTTAATATTTCATTGGCAGCTAAGCCTAAGTTTCATTACATTGAGTATGTCACAGTAAATCCTGACAATGGTTTTATTGAGTTAAATTGTTATGTTGATAATCAAGGGGTGATTGATCATTATGATATTTATAGAAGTAAAATTGTTAATGGAGTTGTAGTTGGTTTAGATCTTATTGATAATGTAACTTTTAACGGAACATCATCTGTTCATTATATCGATAATGAGGCATCTACTTCTAATTATTCCTATTTATACAAAACTTACCCTGTAGATACTTGCGGTATTACATTAAATGTTCCGCCAGTTGATGATCCGGCTTATGCTAATGATATTTCATATGCTCAATCAATATTGCTAGAAGTAGAAGTGAATAAAGATTATTCTAGTTTTCCTGGCTTAGAAAGTGATTATACAAATACAATTACTTTTAATGAGTATGATAAATGGTTAGGGGATGTTTCAAAATATGAATTATTCAGATCTATTAATAATGAACCTTTTGTGATGTTGCCTATCAAAACTTGGGATATGGATAATAATTCAAATCAAGAATTAGTGTTTATTGATAAGGTAACAGAGTTTGGAGAAACAAATGGTAAGTTCTGTTATTACATAAAGGCTACTGAAGGTAATAATACTCCTTACGGGTCAGTTCCTGAAGGAAGTTTATCTAATATTGTATGCATTAGCCAAACTCCTAATATTTTTGTTCCAAATACTTTTACTCCAAATGGAGATGAGCACAATGAGGTGTTTAGGCCAATTGCGTATTTTGTTTCTGAAGTTGGTTATTCTTTTTCTATTTTTAATAGAAATGGAAGTGAGATATTCTCTACTAATGAACCATCAAAAGGGTGGGATGGAACATATAAAGGAAGTAATGTGCAGAATGATAATTATGTATATCATCTACAATACATAAATTCAGATGGAGAGTTAACACATAAAACAGATGCTTTTAACCTAGTAAGATAAGTAAAGCTTAAATAATAAAAATAGTCCCTTTTTAAGGGACTATTTTAGTATATAAATTGTTAATTTTGCATAATTTTTAAAATAGTAATTATGAGTAATAAAGTATTGAGGGAGGGTTTAACTTATGATGATGTTCTAGTTGTTCCTGCATATTCGGAAGTATTACCTCACATGGTAAGTACAGCTACTAAATTCACTAAAAATATAACGCTAAATGTTCCAGTAGTATCTGCTGCTATGGATACTGTTACTGAATCAAAAATGGCGATTGCTATTGCACAGGAAGGTGGAATTGGAGTGCTTCATAAAAACATGAGTATTGAAAGTCAAGCGTTTGAAGTTCGAAAAGTAAAAAGATCAGAAAGTGGTATGATTTTAGATCCTATTACTCTAGGGTTAAATGCAAATGTTGGTGATGCTTTTAGAATGATGCATGAAAATAAAATTGGAGGTATTCCTATTGTAGATGAAAATATGCATCTTCTAGGAATTGTTACTAATAGAGATTTACGCTTTGAAAAAGATATGACACTTTCTATTAATGAAGTAATGACATCAGAAGGAATTATTACTACTGAATTAAATGACCTTGAAAATGCTGAGGATATCTTAAAAGAAAATAAAATTGAAAAATTACCTATTGTTAATGCTGATAATAAATTAGTTGGGCTAATAACTTTCAAGGATATTATTAAAAACAGAATGCGACCAAATGCTTGTAAAGATAAGTATGGTAGATTAAGAGTTGCTGCTGCTGTTGGCGTTACTGGAGATGTTCTTGAAAGAGTAGACGCTTTAAACAATGCCGCAGTTGATGCAATTATTATTGATACTGCACACGGGCATACAAAAGGAGTGGTTGATGTTTTGAAGAAAGTAAAATCAACTTACCCTGGTTTAGATGTTGTAGTTGGAAATATTGCAACTTCTGCTGCTGCAAAGGCTTTAATTGAAGCCGGTGCTGATGCTGTAAAAGTAGGAATCGGACCTGGTTCAATTTGTACAACAAGAATTGTAGCAGGGATTGGTGTTCCGCAATTGACAGCTGTAATGGATGTAGCTGAGGTAACTCAGAAAAATAATGTTCCTTTAATTGCAGATGGTGGAATAAGGTATTCAGGTGATATTGTAAAAGCTTTAGCGGGTGGCGCAAATACTGTTATGTTGGGTTCAATTATTGCTGGAGTTGAAGAAGCACCAGGAGAAACAATTATCTTTGAGGGTAGAAAGTTTAAATCTTACAGAGGAATGGGGTCTATTGACGCTATGGAGAAAGGATCAAAAGACAGGTATTTTCAAAGTGGAGAAGTTGACGCTAAGAAGTTAGTTCCTGAAGGAATTGTTGGTAGAGTTGCTTATAAAGGAACTTTAGGTGAAGTTATTCATCAGATGATTGGTGGGTTAAGAGCTGGAATGGGTTATACTGGCTCGTCATCTATAGAAGAGTTAAGTAAAGCAGAGTTTTTAAAAATAACTGCTGCTGGTGTTGCTGAAAGTCATCCCCATGATGTGACAATAACTAGAGAAGCACCAAACTATAGTAGAAAATAATAAACTAAAATAAAAAAAAATGAAAAAAGTAGGATTAAGTATATTGTTAGGTGCATTTGTTTTAATTTCAAGTGCACAAGATGTATTAACTATTGCAGATGATAACATCTCATTAGGGGAATTTAAAAATGTATTTTATAAGAACAATCATAATGCTGATATTTCAGCAGATTACTTAAATGAGTACATGGAATTATTTGTGAAATTCAAATTAAAAGTAAGAGAAGCGCAAGAATTAGGACTGGATACTATTCCTTCATTTGTTAATGAGCTTGATGGTTATAGAAAGCAATTGGCTAAACCTTATTTGAAGAATGAAGAGTTTGATGAAAACATGCTTACTGAGGCTTATGAAAGAATTAGTTTTGATGTAAATGCAAGTCATATTTTAATTGCAGTTGATGAAAAAGCAACTGATGATGCAGTAAAAGTTGCTGAGCAAAAAGCAATTACAATAAAGAAGGATATCTTAGATGGAAAGTTGTCATTTGGTGATGCTGCTAAGCAAAACTCTGATGATAAATCTGCTGTTAGTAATAGGGGTGAATTAGGGTTCTTCACTGCTTTTATGATGGTTTATGATTTTGAAACTGCAGCTTATACTACTAAAATTGGAGAGATTTCAAACCCTATTAGAACAAAGTATGGGTTTCATTTAGTAAAAGTAAATGATAAAAGAAAAGCTGTTGGGCAAGTAAAAGTAGCTCATATCATGTTTAAAACAGGGCAGGGAGCTGATGAGAATAAATTAAATCAAGCAAAAGAGAAAATTAATAAAGCACTTCAGTTGTTAAATAAAGGAGAGGATTTTGCAGATGTTGCTGAAAGATTTTCTGAAGATAGATCAACTGCTGTAAAAGGAGGTGAGTTACCAGCTTTTGGAGTTGGAAAAATGGTTCCTGAATTTGAAAATAATGCATTCGAACTTAAAAATATTGGAGATATTTCTGTTCCATTCAGAACAGAATATGGATGGCATATCATCAAACTTATAGAAAAAGAGGAAATGCCGTCATTTGATGAGTTGAAAGTTGAATTGAAAAGAAAAATTGAAAGAGATAGTAGAGGTGATTTAAGTAAAAAAGCGCTTTATAAAAAATTGAATGATATTTATAAAGTAATAAATAAGCCAGCTGTTTATACTTCTTTCAGAAAAGGAGCTGCAAATTCAGTTGCTACAGGAACTTTTGAGAAATTAAATAATAATAAAACTTTAGTTACTATTGATGGAATGAGTGTATCTATCAATAAATTCTCAGAATATATTCTGGCTTATCAATCAGTAGGCAGTGATATTGATGCTATGTATATTGATTTTGTAAATGAGGAGTTATTGGCTTATGAAGAGAGTAAATTAGAAGAGAAATACCCTGAGTATAAAGCTTTATTGCAAGAATATAGAGAAGGGATATTGCTATTTGATTTAACAAATAAAAAAGTATGGACTAAAGCTGTTGAAGACACACTTGGTTTACAAGCATTTTATGATGCTAATAAATCTAATTATACATGGGAAAAAAGAGTGGATGCTACAATCTATAGCTGTATTAACTTAACAACTGCAAAGAAAGTAAAAAGAGAAATCTACAAAAAACATAGGGGAACAATAACTAATTCAGATATTTTAGTTAAAATTAATAAAGATGATGCTTTGAGTTTGCAAATTGAAAGTAACAAATTTGTAAAAGGTGCTAATAAAAATATTGATGCTATTGAATGGAAAACAGGTATATCAAAAGATATAGTGTTAGAAAACGGATCGTATATTATTATTGATGTTCATGAGGTTTTAGCTTCTGGAACAAAGGAATTGTCTGAATCTAGAGGAAAGGTTATTTCTGATTATCAGACAGCTTTAGAAAATGATTGGTTAGCTTCACTAAAAGCAAAATATGCAGTAACTATTCATACTGATGTTCTTCATTCACTTATTAAATAGATGAATATTAAGCAATTATTTGTTTTTTCAGCAGTAGTTTTATTGCTAAGTTCTTGTTTTAATAATAAAGAAGGGAGAATAATTGCTAGTGTTAATGAGAAGGATTTAATGCTTGAAGAAGTGTTAGAAGAAATGCCTATACAAATTGAAGATTCTTCCTTTTTTGTTGAAAGATACATGAATGATTGGATCCGTAAACAATTGATGATTTATCATGCTGAAATAAATTTAAGTTCAGCAATTCAGAATTATGATAAACAGATAAAAGAGTATAGAGCTTCTCTATTAATTTACGCATATCAACAAGAGTTAATTAATCAGAACTTTGACACTTCTATTTCTTTAAAACAAGTTACAGATTATTACAATCAATATAAGGATGAATTTAAGCTACGTAAAAACATATTTAAAGGTAGATTTATTGTGGTTGATAGATCAGCTCCCAAATTAATTAACCTTAATAAGTGGTATAAATCTAATAAGGAAAGTAGCTTAGAGGACTTGAATGATTATTGCCAACAATTTGCAAAAGAATATTACTTAGAGGATGATAGGTGGCAATATTTCTCAATTTTCAATCAGAAATTACCAGAGTATATTATAGAGGAATCTTATTTTTTAGAAAATACAAAAGGAGTTGTGTTTGAAGATGATAATTTAAGATATTATGTTTTTATCAAGGATTACCTAATAAATGGCAGTATTAGTCCGTTAGAGATGGAGCAAGAGAAAATAAAAAATGTGTTATTAAACAAAAATAAAATTGAATATTTGAAGCAATTGGAAGATGAATTGTATCAGAATGGTTTAGCTTTGAAAAAAATTAAAATTTACTAAATGAATAGATTTAAAAACCTGTTATTAATTTCACTTTTTGCTATTGGAGCAAATGCTCAATCAATTGATAAAGTTGAAGCAATTATTGGTGATGAAATTGTGCTTACATCTGAAGTAGAATCACAGTATTTACAGTATTTGTCACAAGGAAACTCAAAATCAGATGCAATAAAATGTGAAATTATTGAAGATTTATTATTTCAAAAATTATTAATAAATCAAGCAAAATTGGACAGTGTAGTTGTAACTGATGAAGAGGTTGATACTGAAATCACAAAAAGATTAACATACTTTGAGAGTCAATTAGGTTCTGTTGAAAAAGTGGAGGAGTATTTTGGTAAATTAAAAGTAGAAATAGAATTAGAGTTAGGCAAGGTAATTAAGGATCAATTTTTAGCAGAGAGAGTTCAAAGAGGAATTTCATCTGATGTAAAAGTTACTCCTGCTGAAGTCCGTGAGTTTTTTAATCAACAAAATGATGCTGATATTCCTGTTGTTCCTACTAAAGTAGAAGTTGCTCAAATTATTGTTAAACCTGAAATATCAGAAGAACAAAAAGATAAACTAAGAGATAAGTTGAACTCATTTAGAGAGCGTGTTTACAAAGGAGAGGACTTTAAAATGTTAGCTACTTTATATTCTGATGATCCTGGCTCGGCTACTAGAGGAGGAGAGCTTGGTTTTGTGAATAGAGGTGATTTAGTTCCTGAGTTTGAACGAGCAGCTTTTCGTTTGAAAGAAGGTGAGATTTCTGAGGTTGTTGAATCTCAATTTGGTTTTCATATTGTACAGCTAATTGAAAGGAGAGGAGAGCAAATTAATGTCCGTCATATTTTGCTAAAAACTAAGGTGAGTTCTACTGCACTTTATAATGCAAAATTAAAAATTGAAGAAGTAGAAAAAGAATTAAAAGCAGGGACAATTACTTTTGATGATGCGGTTGAAAAATACAGTGATGATGAAAGTAAGAATAATAATGGTTTGCTTCTAAATCCTAATACTATGTCAACTTTACATGCAATAGATGAGATGTCTCCAACTTTAAAGTTTACAGTAGATAACTTGGAAGAAGGAAGTTTTAGCTCTCCTGCTGTGGCTCAAATGCCTGATGAAACCAAAGCATACAGAATATTAAAGTTAAATAAAAGAATTGAAGAGCATAAAGCAAATCTAGTTGATGATTTTTCAATGATTAAGGATTTTGCAATTAACATAAAAAAGCAAGAGGAGTTAATGAAGTGGATTGCAAAAACAATCTCAAATACATACATTAAAATTAATGATGATATTTCTGCTTGTGAATTTAAAAATAAATGGGTAAAATAATATGAGTAATGAAGTAAAATCAGTAGATGAATTTATTGTAAAATACAATGAGTTTAAAAATGAAATTGCAAAAGTTATTGTTGGTCAAGAAGAAGTTGTTCAGCAAGTATTAATTTCAATTTTTTGTAACGGACATTGCCTTTTAGTAGGTGTGCCTGGCTTGGCTAAAACCTTACTAGTGCAAACTATTGCTGATTCATTAGGGCTTAATTTTAATCGTATTCAGTTTACGCCAGATTTAATGCCTTCTGATATTGTTGGTGCTGAAATCCTAGATGAAAATAGAAACTTCAAATTTGTGAAAGGACCTTTATTTTCTAATATTATTTTGGCAGATGAAATTAACCGTACGCCTCCTAAAACCCAATCGGCTTTATTAGAGGCAATGCAAGAGCGATCAGTTACCAATGCGGGTACTCGTTATGCTTTGGATAAACCTTTCTTTGTATTGGCTACTCAAAATCCTATTGAGCAAGAAGGAACTTATCCTTTACCTGAAGCACAATTGGATAGGTTTATGTTCAATGTACTTTTGGATTATCCTAGTTATGAAGAGGAATTAAAAATTGTAAAACAAACTACAGTTAAAAATAATGTAAGTTTAAATACAATTATGTCGGCTGAACAAATTATGAAATATCAAGAGGTAATTACAAAATTACCAGTTACCGATAATGTATTGCAATATGCTGTAAGTCTAGTGGCTAAAACAAGGCCAAATTCTGATAAAGCTGCTGATGTAGTAAAACAATATATCGAATGGGGTGCTGGTCCAAGGGCATCACAGTTTATGTTGATGGCTGCTAAGTGTCATGCTGCAATAAATGGAAAATATGCTCCTGATATTGAGGATGTAAAAGCAGTTGCAAAACCTATTTTACGACACAGATTGGTAAAGAATTACAAAGCAGAAGCAGAAGGAATGAGTATAGATCAAATTATCGACTCAATTTTATAATGATATTACCAATAGTTGCTTTTGGAGCGCCAATTTTAAGAAAAAAGTGTGTAGATATTACACCTGAATATCCTGAATTAGAAACCCTTTTAGCTAATATGTGGGAAACTATGTATGAGGCTAGTGGAGTAGGACTTGCTGCACCTCAAATTAATAAAGCAATTCGTTTGTTTTTAATTGATACCACTCCTTTTGTTGAGGATGAAGAAGAAACAGAAGAGGTAATTGTAAAACAGACATTTATTAATGCTAGAATTATTGAAGAAAAAGGAGAGGAGTGGGACTTTAATGAAGGTTGCTTATCTATACCAGATGTAAGGGAAGATGTAAGTAGGAAATCAACTATTACGATTGAATATTTTGATGAGAATTTCAAAAAACATACTGATACTTATGATGGCTTAACTGCCCGTGTTATTCAGCATGAGTACGACCATGTTGATGGAATATTATTTACAGATAAGATTTCTGCTTTACGTAAAAGAATGATAAAAGGAA
>ERZ1047985.2308-NODE-2308-length-12109-cov-6.985233_pt1 | contig 12109 bp, 6 predicted proteins | sample MGYA00383097_ERZ1047985 | MGnify/ENA primary metagenome ERZ1047985 (study PRJEB29581, sample SAMEA5548367) | metagenome | biome: marine; feature: coastal; material: water | depth 50 m | study: Short-term variability in the microbial, nano- and picoplankton...
TCTGCGCCAAGTTCGTGCAAACGATGTGCAAATGCGATCATTGGCGTAATGCCAATGCCACCCCCCATGAGGAACGTCTTACTGGCGTTTTCTACGAGTTCGAAATGATTGATAGGTTTACTGATAAAGACCCGGCGGCCTTCATTAAAGATCCGATGCATCATCTTTGACCCACCGCGACCTTCGTCTTCGCGAAGCACACCGATTTGGTACTTTGAGCGATCCTGCGGGTCACCGGACATCGAGTATTGCCGAAGGAATTCGGGTGTAACCACGACATCCAAATGCGCGCCTGCGCTCCATTCCGGCAAGTCCGAGCCGTCAATGGCCTCAAACTCGTATTTGGTGACGTCAGGCGTCATCTGGTCAACGTTCGAAATTCGCGCCGTAATGACGGGGGCATCTTCAAAAGTTGGATATTCGTGAAAGAGGTCTTTGATATCGCCTGCGCTTAAGCGCTTTTTGTAATCTGCTGCAGGGATCAAATCTTGATAGGCTTGAATGCCAGCCTCTCGGTCCATTGGGAAGGGATAAGGCCAGGGATGCGGCGCAAGGTTTGCGGGATATACCGCCAACGTTTGGTCCTCATACTTCAAATCAAGGTCTTTTTGCAGTTCTCTGCGGTTGGCTGGTTTGGCGGGTGCTTTGTAGCCACCGTCATCTTTCAACTCCAAGTCCCACCACCATTTTTTGAGGTCGTTTAACCCACCATTTCCTATCTTATCGTCAAGTTTTGTGAGAGCAGGCGCCGCCGTGGGCACATTGCTGGCCAACCATCGAAACGGTTTTTCGGCAAATATTCCTTCGAGGTTCCAAGGGCAGGTTTTCATACACCGCCCACACATCGCGCCGCCTTCGGTCGTGGTGCGGTAGGTCGTGCACTTCTGGCTGTCTGATTTCCATATTTCGTAGCCGTTGAACATCAGCTTTGGACCCGCTGTGATTGCCCCAGATGGGCATTCGCGGGCACATTTGTTACAGTTTTCGCAAAAGGCCTGCAGGCCAAAATCTATTGGCTTGTCATGCGCCATCGGCATGTCTGTCGTGACAACGCCGGACTTAAGCCGAGGTCCCAAAATGGGATTTAGGATCACTTCACCTATACGACTGACTTCACCCAAACCAGATAGCAATAACAAAGGCGGTTGAAGCACTTCACCGTCCATCACTGTATGGGCTTTTGCAGAATACCCTAGGTTTCGGATCTGCTTGGCGATTACGCCGCCAAGTAGTGAAAACCGCAAATAGGCTCGCATGGACTGAGATACCGCAATCCAGTCGTCGCCCGAGGCGCCATCCATAGTCTCGAAGCCCTGATCGATAATCATGCTAATCGCCTGATCGTGAGGAGGGGTCAGTTCAGCCCCAGTCGCATCATGCGAATACCATGTCCAATCGGGGCAACGCGATATTCCCACGGCGTCAGCACCTAGGAAATAACTTGCTGCCTTTACGTTTTCGGCGTTTCGTTGCGCCTCAGTTGGTTTGGGTGTGTTTGGCTTAGGATCACCATCCTGAAGCAGCACAAACGCGCCCAACATTTTTCGTTGCGCAAACGCCGGAGCCGCCTTTTTGGCATACCACCCGCCCGTCGCTGCATCTTGAGCCTTCTTCCCTAGATCTCCAAATTGGGAGCGCGCAAACATATCAGCCCGTTTTGGCACACGGGCCACGCGTTCTTCGTCAATAAAGGTCGTGGGTTCTTCCACACGTTTCAGTTTTTCAAACGGATGCCCGCCGTCGGCGTAGTTTCTACTGGCAAATAGATCGCGGTTTGTGGCGTTCTTTTGCGTGTCCTTGCCAATCCACCAACCCGGACCGCTTGTGATTGACCATGGTTGTTCAGATAGCGGGGCAAGGGGAGCATCTACGGCCATCGCAAAGTCCGTAGTCACTACGGCAAGCCCGAAATCTTCGCCGATCCACGGGGCTGTCAGTTTGCCGGTCTCAGAAGTCGCAACTCCGGACGCAACGGCCAATTTTTTCAAATCAACATCAGATGTTGTCGCACTGTGGGCGCGGGCGCTGAAGCCGAGCAAGTGAAGATAGCTGGAAAGAATAACAGCCGCCTCGGTCGCACGAAGGGCGGCACGGTGCGGTTGAGCATCCATGATCCATTCAGAACCAGGTTCGGAAGCCTTTGGCGGCCGCGTGTTTTCAAAAAGAAATACGATGGCTTGGGTGTGGCCGTCGATATCACCCAATGGGGTTTCAATCGAGTCCTTTAGACTGGCCATGATCTGGTCGATACCAGAGGCCAAAGTTTTGGTTTGCTTGGTCCGAATGTCGTGGGCCAATCGATCAATGTCTGGGTTCCGCGTTTTTTCGGCCAACATAGTGTCATTTGAAAGCTTACAGATACCCATCAAAGAGGCGTCCTGAAAGTAGCCGAACGCCTTGATGTGATCGGAGCGCTCAGTTTCGCCGTCGGGAACTTCGCCGCGCACAGGGTTCACGATGCCATCACGAATGGCGTCCATCATGGCTTGGTATTCGCCCATTGCATTCACAAGCGAGTGGGGCGTGTCTAGTCGACTGAAACTCAACTGCTCTGAGGGCGGAATGGTATCTAGAACAATCGCTGAACTTGCGCGTTTTAGCTTCTCAAGCGGGTAAGGACCTAAGTGGAAGGGTCTCTTTTTGCCCGAGAAAAATCGCACACCCATTGTACTTCCTTTGCCAATTCGTAACCGAGATTTTTGAACCAAATCTGATTGAGGCCAATAGAGTCTGAAAGCCACCTCTAGTCAATTCCGTAGGATCCAGATTTCGTAGCGCTACAAAATGGCCGAAATCGGTAAATCGACCCTTAGAAATGTCGCTAATATGCATTTTGCTTGAGGGAAAATGCATTCTAGATTCTACTCAACAAGAAGGGAACTCACTGATGTCTTTTGACCCGCCCATTCAAGATTCAGATACCGCATTCATAAACAATGAGTTGCGCACTGATCCAGACACAACAAGCGTCGCAGGATTTGTTCCTGGCCCCGGAATTCGCAAGCTCGAATTGAAGTTTAACATTGATCACCTTCGTTCAGCGCTTGCCGAGTGTCTAAACCGTGAAGAATTCCTTGGGGATATGCAGGATCAAGGCTTTGCAGCGCTTCCCCTGACTCAGCGGCCCGGCCAAGTCGAATGGACATCGAACGATCTTAGCGGGCGGTATTGGCTGCGTGGGGATGAGCGATATGTCGAGGAACCTCGTGAAGATCTCGTGCCAGAGATTGATTTTAGTGAGTTCAATCCAAAGTTTCGCGGCACATATTTTGAGCATGTTCATCAGGAACTAACAAAACGGTTTCCAATAGGGCGTACCCGCATTCTGTCCAAGGGGCTATATAACTGCAACTCATGGCACCGCGATCCAGAGCCTAGATTGCATATCCCAATTGAAACCAACCCTGGGTCGCTTTTCGTTGTCAATCACCATGTGACGCATATGCCCGCCGATGGATCGGTTTATTTCACCGATACGCGAGCGTACCATACTGCGCTAAATGGGGGCGAGACTCGCCGCGTTCACATTGTTGCAGCATTGGCTTTCAAACAAAGAACCGAGTGATGCCGAGGATTTGAAATGAGTGCAAACACATCAAAGACGCGTGGCCGCCGTAGGCGCACTGCCTCGGAGCCTTTGAAACGCACGGTCAATTACCATGACTTGCAAAGCCCGTTTACAACAATGGATGTGTTTTCCGCTGACCAAATTAACGCCATGCACAACACTGCGTTGCGAACGTTGGAAGAGCTTGGAGTTAGGGTCCTGCTGCCCGAGGCCGTTGAAATATTCCGCAAGGCTGGTGCGCGTGTCGTCGATGACATGGTCTACATTGGTCGCGATTTGGTAGACGCGGCCTTGTCCAGCGCTCCGAAATCTATTTCTGGAAGGGCAGGTGTTAAGGAAAAAGACCTGACGTTAGCGCTTGGTCGAATGATGTTTCAGCCAGGAGCTGGCGCGCCTCATGCAACGGATCTTGTGCGTGGACGCCGACCCGGAACGGCGCAGGACTATCGTGATTTCACAAAACTGATCCAGAATTTCGATGTGCTGCAAATGCTGTCACCGTCGGTCGAACCCCAAGACGTGGCGACAAATGTCCGGCACTATTTCACAACCGAAACGCAGCTGACGCTGTCCAACAAATTCCCATTCGTGTTTTCACGCGGGACGCCTCAGGTCACGGAGTCGTTTGAAATGATCCGTGATTTTCGCGGTGTGTCGGATGAAGAGTTCGCCAGCAATCCGCATTGTTACACAATCATAAACACGAATAGCCCTCGCACGCTGGATATCCCGATGGCGCAGGGTTTGATCGATTTTGCCAAACAAGGGCAATTGTCCATCGTAACGCCGTTCACACTGATGGGGGCGATGGCGCCGATAACGGTTGCTGGGGCAATCACCCTTAGCCACGCCGAAGCACTGGCAGCAATAACGCTGACGCAACTGGTAAAAGCCGGAGCACCCATTTGTTATGGGACGTTCACTTCAAACGTCGACATGAAATCTGGCGCACCAGCATTTGGGACACCATCACATTACCAAGCATCCTTGGCAGCGGGGCAATTGGCACGTCTCATTGGGTTGCCTTGGCGCTGCGCTGCAGGATCAGCGTCGAACTTGAATGATGTGCAGGCAGCAAACGAAAACCAGTTTGGTTTGTGGGGGTCTCTGATGGCAGGGGCGACAGTGATCATTCACTCGGCGGGTTGGCTTGAAGGTGGTTTGACGGTGTTATTTGAGAAACTCATAACGGATGTAGAAGTTCTCAACATGATTGCAGAGCTGTGTGCGGGTCAAAAAGCTACCGCGGATGAGATTGGCTTTGAAAATGCGCTTTCGCACGTTGATCCGAGTGGCCACTTTTTCGCCGCCCCTCAAACGATGGAGCGTTACAACACTGAGTTTTACGAACCTATTATTCATGATTATGCGAATTTCGGCACTTGGACTGAGCGGGGCGCCAAAGATGCCAGCACACGCGCAACTGATGTTTGGCAACAGATTGTAGCGTCAGATACGGGTGTCAATGTCGATGGTGATAAACTTGAGGCACTGCAGGCCTATATCGCAAAGCAGACAGCCAAGGGTGGGGCCGAGCCGGAGAGTTAGACAGTGGCCAGTTTAGGGATGGGATTGAGAATATGACAAACGTAGACGGCAAAAATATTCTGGTCATCATCTCGGACGAGCACCGAAAAGATGCGATGGGGTGCGCTGGCCACCCGTTGGTGAAGACCCCTAATCTTGATGCCTTGGCCGCCCGAGGGACTCAGTTCACCAACGCCTACACACCTTCGCCAATGTGCGTTCCTACGCGGGCTAGTATTGCTTGCGGGGATCATGTGCACAACATTCGCCATTGGGACAGTGCAACACCGTACGACGGTCAGCATCGAAGCTGGATGAGACAGCTTCGCGATCAAGACGTTGAAGTCACCTCAATCGGGAAGCTACATTTTCGTTCTGAAAACGATGACAATGGGTTCTCCGAAGAAATCTTGCCCATGCATGTTGTTGGCGGCGTGGGTTGGGCGATTGGTTTGCTGCGAGAGGATCCTCCGGCTTATGATTCAGCCTCAGAATTGGCGCAAGATGTAGGCGTGGGGGAAAGCACCTACACCGACTATGATCTTGCGATCACGAAAGCCGCGACAGACTGGGTACAAAGGCCCGCGCGTCTGGAAAAGCCGTGGGCGGCCTTTGTTTCTCTGGTCAGTCCGCACTATCCACTGACCGCCCCGCAAAAGTTCTACGATATGTATGACCCTGCCGAAATGGACCTACCGATAGCTTATGACAAGCGCGCAGAGCCAGAACATGCCGAGCTTAAAAACATCGCTGAGTTTTTTGACTACAATCGGTTTTTTGACGAGCAAAAAATGCGTGAAGCCAAGGTCGCTTATTACGGTCTTACGAGCTTTATGGATGATTGTGTTGGGCAAGTGTTAAGCGCCTTGGAGGAAAGTGGCCAAGCAAAAAATACGGTTGTGATCTATGTTTCGGATCACGGAGATATGCTGGGCGATCAAGGATTTTGGACAAAGCAGGTGATGTATGAACAGTCCGTCGGCGTGCCCATGATTGCAGCCGGACCGGGGATTCCTGTGGGACGGAAAGTCTCAACCGGAACTACGCTACTAGATATTGCGGCGACGGCCGTTGAAGCAACTGGTGTGGAAGACGACGCGCGAAGCAACGCTCTGCCCGGGCGGTCGCTACTGAAAATCGCGAACCAGCCCAACGACCCGGATCGAACAATCTTTAGTGAATACCACGACGGCGGATCATCGACCGGAACGTTTATGGTCCGATGGGATTGCTGGAAGTTTGTCTACTACGTTGGGCTTTGGCCCCAGTTGTTCAATTTAGGCGACGATCCTCATGAACTGACAAACCTTGCTGTCGAACGGCCAACCGACCCAATGGTTCTGGAAGCATTGGCAAAAGGCGAGGCACGGTTGCGTGAAATTTGCGATCCCGAGGCGATCAATGAACAATGCTTCAGTGACCAAAGTAGACGCATAGAAGACCTCGGCGGGCGAGAGGCCTGCATCAACGCCTATGTTTTCAACCACACTCCGACGCCAGAAGAGCAAAAGAAGCTCTGAGCGAGTGGTGTTTTCGTAGTTGAAATCATTGACTAAATTGATCGCGAAGCAGGTTCTTTTGTACTTTCCCCATCGTGTTTCGTGGCAGCGCTTCGAGGAAATGATATACGCGTGGATGTTTAAAGCGTGCCAATTGTACCCCAACGGCTGTTTCAATTTCTGCCTGAGTTAATTTTGTATCGTCCAACACTATTGCGGCAACGACGCTTTCGCCAAAATCTGCATGCGGAATGCCAAAAACCGCGCTTTCCAAAACACCGGCAACATCGTTGATAACGTCTTCAATCTCTTTGGGGTAGATGTTGTAACCGCCCGCGATAATCAGGTCTTTTTGACGGCCAACGATAGTCACGCGCCCTTCTTCGTCCATAACCGCAAGGTCTCCGGTAATGAAGAAGCCATCTTCGCGGAGTTCTTCGGCGGTTTTTTCGGGCATCTTCCAATAGCCTTGAAAGACATTGTCTCCGCGGATTTCGATTACGCCAATTTCGTTTGCGGGAAGGGTTTCGCCCGTTTCCGGAGACGTGATTTTGACCTCAGTGTCGGGTAAAGGATATCCAACGGTGCCTGCTACGCGGTTTCCCTCATACGGGTTTGACGTGATCATGTTCGTTTCGGTCATTCCGTATCGCTCAAGTATGCGGTGTCCGGTACGGTGCTCAAAGGCTATGTGAGTTTCAGCAAGCAACGGTGCCGATCCAGAGATGAAAACGCGCATGTTGGCGGTTACCGCCTTGTTAAACGCAGTTTCGCTCAAAAGGCGGGTATAAAACGTGGGGACGCCCATCATCATCGTTGCCTTTGGCAATGCCTCAAGCACAGCATCTATATTGAACTTTTCCATCAGACGCACTTTGGCACCGGCCAAAAGAGACGTGTTCATTGCCACAAAAAGCCCGTGGGTATGAAAAATTGGCAGGGCGTGAATCAACGTATCGCTACCGGATATTTGCCATAGTTCACACAAAGTCTGAGCGTTCGACAAAAGGTTTTTGTGGCTCATCATCGCGCCTTTTGATCGGCCCGTGGTACCTGATGTATATAGCAAAGCAGCTAGATCATTCGGACCGCGTGCGGCGGTCTGAAACACTTCAGCCTTGGTGTCCGCAGTGCGGGTTAAGCTGGCGTTTGGGCCGCCAAGCGTCAAGGTTTTTGCACCAACTTCTGCGGCCAGAGTGGTCATTGCCTCTTGGTCTTTGGGGTCGCAAATGATCAGTTTTGGTTCTGCGTCTTCAACAAAATACCGAACTTCGGCATCAGTATATGCGGTGTTTAGCGGCAGGTAGACCGCCCCAGCTTGAAGGGCCCCGCCGAAAAGGGCGATTGTGTCATTTTCTTTTGGGGTTTGAACAATAATCCGATCGCCAGGTTCAACACCATTGACTGCGAGCACGTTTGCCATTTGTGCAACGCGGCAGGTGAACGCGTGGTAGCTAATCTGCCGTCCATCATCGCCCTCAAGAAAAGTCGAGGTATTGCCGACATGGGGCGCTATAAGGGCGTCATAGAGCGTGTTGGTCACGGGAGCGTTTCCTTGTCTGGCGCTTGGGAAGTTAGTAATAGTACTAAGTATTGCGGTGAAGCGTCCTGCGCAACAGGATCGACGTCTGGAATCGAAGTACAGCCATCATTTCGGACAAGAAATCGAATTCGAACGGCGCTTGAAGATTGTGTGCGTAATCGCAAGGCTGAGGTGCTCGACTAATGGTATTAGCGAAAGCCAACGCTAATTGTTGCGATGTGGCGCCCTTAAGATACGCTCTCTGAATGGCGTTTCTCGATTCTCATGGTCACAAAGTATTGCTCGCCACTTCGATGGTCTCGATGGTCTCGATGGCACTTGGCTCAATCCATGCGTTTTCGGTCTTTTTGATCCCGCTTGAAACTATGTATGGTTCCTCGCGCGCTAGTATCGGTCTCATCTATTCCTCTAGTCTCGTATTTTTGACCTTAGCCGTTTTGCTTGGCCCGCTGATCTATTCCCGCCTGAAGCCTGCAACGATCTACTTTTGGGTCGCGGTTATCGGGGCTTTGGGCGTGATTGTTGCCGGGATTGGCGGATCCTTGGCGCTGGTTTGGCTTGGTTATAGTCTGATATTCGGGATCGCAAATGGGTTGGGATACGGTTTTGGGCTTCAATACGCTGCTCGCGCGAACCCAGACAAAGCCGGCCTTGCAGTTGGAGTGATCACAGCGGCCTACGCGTTAGGAGCAGTCGTTGCGCCGTATGGCTTTGAAGTTACGCTCAACTTCGGAGGGTTTCTGGCAGCAATGCTGGCTCTTGGCGCCACTCTTTTGGTCGTCAGCATTTGGGCAGCGTTAGTTGTTGATAAATTTGGTGTGCAATACGCAGAGGCGGGGCTTAAGACGGCTAGTTCGAAGCTTTCACGTCGCAAGCTATCTATCCTTTGGTTTGCATATGGAAGTGGGGTAGCCGCTGGGTTGATGGCCATAGGCCACGCCGCTGGGATTGCCATGGGCGCTGGACTTTCTGGCTGGCAGGCTGCATCTGTGATTGCCGTCTGTAACCTTGTCGGCAGCCTGGTGTCAGGTTGGTTTGCCGACAGAATGTCACATCGCTTTCTTCTTTCGTCGTTGCCGATAATCAGTGCGTTTGCACTGCTATTGCTTGCTGTTGTTCCGACCCAATCGTTCGTGTTGTTGGGCCTGTTAGGTTTCGCATACGGAGGCACGATAGCAGTCTATCCAACAACTATTTCTAGGATATTTGGCGTTCAGAACGGCCCGCGGGCCTATGGCCGTGTATTCACAGCTTGGGGTGCCGCGGGTCTTTTGGCGCCGTGGTTCGCTGGGAAAATTTTTGATGCATCGGGCAGCTATGCGCCAGCGCTTTGGATTGCTGCTGGGCTAAGTCTTTTGTCTGCTATCGTCATCCAGCAGATTTTCCGAGACCAATATATATGACATGGCCGCATATTGGCTTTTTGCAGATAGTGATGTGCTGGGTTTATGTTCGGTTCAGCGCACGAAATTGAGGATGCGCTGAACCGAGGGTTGCTAAGGGAGTAGCCTTAGTTCTTTAGATATTCTTCGATGCTGTCATCCAACGCGTCTGCCCAAGGTGTGTGGTGCTTGGGCGCCATTGTGCCTGTAATAACAGACTCATAGCCATTGTTGCGGAACGTCATGATGTTCTCTTTTTTGTGGCCTTTCCATGCTTTGAAAGCAAGGCACGCACCTTCGACATTGAAGCTAGGATAATCAGTTTCAGCCGTAAGCTCTTTGATGTAGTCGCCCTGATACCAGATCGCATCGTAGTCATCAGCGCCTGCATCTTCACGTGCGATGCGATCGTTTACATCGGCAACCATGTCTTCTTTCGAAGGAAGGGCAATTTTGTCCATGATGGCATCGCGAACCCACCAAGCTTGTGCGTCGAACATGTTGAATGTGAACCATTGGTCCTGCATGCCGACATAGAACATATCGGGCTCATCCACATAGCAAACGCCCTTGTAGAGATCAGCGGTCGCCAAGCGGTTTGCCGTTTTTAGGCGAAGGCTGTCAGGTAGGAACGAGAAGTGGTGACGGTAGCCGGTGCAAAGAATAACAGCGTCAACGTCTTTGGATGTGCCATCTTTGAAGTAGGCAGTGTTTCCGTCGACATGCGTCAGCAGAGGAACCTCTTGCCAGTTGTCAGGCCAATCATAACCCATAGCAGCCGTACGGTGGCTTACAGTGATCGATTTGGTGCCGTATTTCCAGCACTGCGATCCAATGTCTTCGGCAGAATAGCTGGTGCCAACGATCAGGATGTCTTTGTCTTTGAATTCCAATGCATCACGGAAATCATGAGCGTGGAGAACGCGGCCTTTGAAGCTTTCAAACCCAGGGAAGTGGGGAACGTTTGGTGTGCTGAAGTGACCGGTGCAAACAATGACATGGTCAAATTCTTCGGTATAGGTTCGGTCATTCGGCAAATCGCAAACAGTCACGGCAAAGCCGTTTTCTGTTTTATCAACCCATCTTACTGCCGTGTTAAACTTGATCCAGTCGCGCACGCCGGCCTTAAGGACTCGTCCTTGAATGTAGTCAAACAAGACCGCCCGTGGTGGGTAGCTGGCGATTTGCTTGCCAAAATGCTCTTCAAATGAGTAGTCGGCGAATTCCAAGCCTTCTTTCGGTCCATTTGACCAAAGATAGCGATACATCGAGCCGTGAACAGGCTCGCCATATTCATCAATGCCGGTGCGCCAAGTGTAGTTCCACAGACCACCCCAGTCTGATTGTTTCTCAAAGCAGACGATCTCGGGGATGTCTTCGCCATTTGCTTTTGCCGACTGAAAAGCTCGTAGTTGAGCAAGACCAGATGGTCCGGCGCCGAGAACGGCAATGCGTTTAGTCATAGTACTCTCCATTGGTTTGGACCAAATTATATTTTGGTATTTTTGGTTTGAACCAATCATGTATATTGGTCTAATGTTTGTCAAACATAATTTTTTGAGATGTGTTTTATTTTGATTGAATGACGACGTGGTTTCATCCGAGGGTACTAAACAATGAAAAACTCAAGTTTTGCACAGTATTTGGCCGTCGTAAGCCGCCTTCCTCGATTAGAGCAAACCGCAGAAAAACCGTTGAACATCGGGTTTCTTGCACCCCTTTCCGGTGCGGCCAAAAGCTGGGGATTGCCTGGTTTAAATGGGTGCCGCATCTGGATCGATTCGGTGAATGCAGCCGGTGGTCTACGCATTGGGACGCAACGGAGGCACGTTAATTTGGTGGCGTTCGATTGTGAGGACGATCCCGAAACGATGCTTCAAGGCGCCAAAAAGCTAATCGAGGAAGACGGCGTTCAGTTTTTGATGACGCTAGGAGGGGAAGCCCTGCAAGCCATCCAGCCATATATCAATCAACAACGAGTGTTGACCTCTACGCTTTTACCCAGCGACCTTTCGCCAGACACACCCTATCTGATTGCCCCAAGCGAGGTGCATCCAGTTTACGCCGTTACTGGAGTAGAGCACCTGTGCGCGCGAAATAAGCCCAAAACGGTGGCACTTTGTGCCCAAGATGACGCAATGGGATTGCCGTCGTTGGCAACGTACCGTGCGGCTTTTGAGGTCGAAGGAGTCGAAGTTGTCTCAGAGGTGCGCTACGCTGCAGAAGGCGAGGACGCGGGCCGTATTGTCTCAGAAATGATGCAGGATGCGCCGGATGTCATGTGTTGGTGCACCAGTTATAAGCCCATGGTCCATGCCCTAACAAAAGCGGCATATGACGTGGGATTTGAGGGTCAGTTACTCTCGTGCACTGCGGATGGATATCAGGAAATGATTGCCAACACGTCAGCCGAATTCATGGAGGGATTTACGTTCCAATTCCCAGATTTCGACGACCCAGCTTTGGCAGATCAGGCATTTTTCTTTCACAATCCTCGGCAGTTTTACCTTGAGTACAACAAACGATTTCCCGGATCTTGGAGTGCGGTGAGTTGGGAATACGTCGCAATTTTGGAAATCTGGAAAGCAGC
>ERZ1047985.2320-NODE-2320-length-12046-cov-5.376282_pt1 | contig 12046 bp, 15 predicted proteins | sample MGYA00383097_ERZ1047985 | MGnify/ENA primary metagenome ERZ1047985 (study PRJEB29581, sample SAMEA5548367) | metagenome | biome: marine; feature: coastal; material: water | depth 50 m | study: Short-term variability in the microbial, nano- and picoplankton...
GGGAGTTTCGGAATTTTCCCCTGCCTCGGTGGGCTCACCATGCTCACGATTGGAACCTACACGCTTTTAGCGTCCCTTATTCCAATCATTGCTGGGGGCGTCAAAGGCGTGAGTTTGCAGGATGCAAAGCATGCTCGTAAGGTCGACACGAATGTTTTGTTAGAGTGCCCGCACTGTTCGACTGAAATTCAACTTCCTGCAGATGCCAGTGGACTTTTTGCTTGTCCGAGTTGTGAACAGGAATTCGAGTGGAACTAACGCCTCAATCAGCGAAACACCTGCTGACATCATCCGCTGTGATGGGCCCTTCGCCTCGTTCAAGAATCGCCTTTGTTTCGTGGTCCACCACAAACCAGTGCAATGTGTCTTCGTTTGGAATCTCCAAACTGCGTCGAAACATGTCCTTGTCGAGGTAGACCGTGATGGTTCTTGAGCGAATGATGGGATCTTTGAAGGCCGCCCTCATGATTCCGTCAAGTCGCATTTGTCGGAATTTGGAGGAGGTGCGAATGACCGGCATCTCAAGCACGTGGTGGCTGTGGTCAACGCCGGCTGCTTGCAAGGCTGCCATCGACTGGTTGACCAGAGGCTGGTGCCATTGTTGAAAGGCAGTGATGACGACTAAATTCTTGCCTGTGAAATCATCTGGGACAATTTTTGTTTCCTTGTGGAGGTTCCTTCCGGTGACGGAAGGAAAGACGGTTGGCATGGCTGTTTGGCAGCGTTTTTTGCTCTTAACCATTCGTACAGAACCGCTGATGTCAAGGTCGCTGGAATTTTATAGACTGGGTGAGAGCAACACCCGATGCACCATAGCAAGCCACTCTTGTTCCTGGTGCTGCTTATGTGTGCACCGTTGGCTGGATGCTTGGAATCATCTGACGGCGAATCGGTGCTTGATTTGGTGGTTGAGCATGCGACAGACAAGGGCATGATCATCGAAACATACGATGACGGGAACCTGATTTCGCTTGATCCAGTGGTGATTGTTTTCGATTTTTCACAGACCACTTCGTCCTCAGCACTCACGACTTTCGGCCTTGCATTGGAGGGTGGGGAGCCTGTTACGATGGATGCCAGTGAAGGGTCGAGCATCGCCTATTCATTCGACGAACATGGCGTGCACAATGTGTCCGTGTTTGCCATTGACGCAACCGGTGCAACGCAAAATCAAACGGTTCCTATCACGGTGGATTTGCGCATCGAATGGTCTGAAGATGGCACGAACGATCCAATGCCGTTGCCGTTTAATCCCACGCCAAACAACGGCGGGGTTCACCCATTGATCATCGAAATCAATTCGACGGTTGAAAACCCAAGCCTGATTGATGGCATTGGTGGCGGTGGACAGACGGTGCAATTTTCGTGGAACATCGTCGACGAGCTTGATGACACCTGTCAAAGCAAGAGCGGGCAGGCGGAAGACGGAAGCGAGGATACTTGGAACACCGTCCATTTCAACACATACTTGTTGCACGAATTGAGAATCGTTCCCGAAGATGGTCAAGATTTCTTGAACATTCAGCAGTCCGTGACCATCCTTTACAACAGTGATTGAAGCGATTTTTCCATTCTCGCAGGCGTTTCAATGACGGGTGCGACGCATGGAAGTCGTGTGCTCAGCCCTTCGGTTTGGGTGGGTCCTTGCCCTGTTGTGCAAGGGGGTTCTTGAAATAGGGGAGGTTTGTCGCAGGCTTGCAAGTGGGGTAGCCCCCGCAATACACACCCCCAAGAGTTGATCCCATGGCAAAGAAAGTAAGTGCAAAAGCACGTGCAGCAGCACGTAAGCAGCGAGACAAGTGGAAGACAAAGCGCTGGTACACGATTCGTGCACCTCGCAATCCATGGGAATTTAAGAAAATTGGAGAAACAATTGGGGAGTCCGATGAGCACATCATGGGACGAGTGTATGAAATGACGCAGCAAGAATTCAACGGTGACTTCACCAAGATGCACGTAATCCTTCGATTCCGTGTCACCGAGTGTGTTGGCCAAGACGCCTTGACCACATTCATCGGTCACCACCACCAAACTGACCACATCCGCCGACAAATCCGCCGATACCGTGGAAAGGTCGACGATGTCGTCGATGTCGTTTCAACCGACGGATACCTCGTTCGATTGAAGCCACTCATCATCACGCAGAAGCGTGTTCAAACTTCGATCAAGCAGGCAATGCGAGCCAAGGCTCGTGAGTTGATTGTTGCTTTCGCAGCAAAGTCCACCTTTGCCAAGATCCAAACCCAAATTTTGGACGGAACCCTTGAAGAAGAATTGCGCAAGGCAGTCAAGCCAATCTACCCTGTGAAGAGCGTCGCAATCCGCAAGAGCCAACTCTTGCAATCTGGTGTTGTTGCAGACAGTGGAAAGTCACTGGATGAAATTCACGCAGAAGAAGCTCGAAGCGATGCTGAACTCAAGGCAAAGAAAGCCGCAGCACTTGCATCGGCCATGGAAGACGAGGAAGAAGAAGGCGACGACGCCCCCTCCATCCTTGACGCCGCTGAAGCAATGGAGCCAGCGTCTGAGAAGACCGAAGCACCAGCCGAAGAAGCACCAGCCGAAGAAGCCGCTCCTGAAGAAGCACCTGCAGAAGAAGCAGCACCTGCCTCTGAGGTCGACCACAGCAGCATGACCGTTGCTGAGTTGAAGGAATTGCTCAAGGCCGCAGGAAAGCCTGTCTCTGGAAAGAAGGCAGACTTGATCGCACGCCTCAACGAGTGAAGCCCACGAACTTCGGTTCGTTCACATGACCAGCGAAAGCAAGGTCCCCGACATCAAACAGCCATAGGGTTGACATAGACAAAGGGCGAGTGGATGAACATGGAACGATTGGGCGTCATTGGCGGCACTGGACTCATTGACATGACCTTGGGTGAACAACTTGAGGCGCATGGATTGATCCTGTCTCAACGCGACGCCGTGACGGTGGAGACACCGTACGGTGAAGTACCATTGACTTGCATTCAGCTCAGCCATGGCAAGGTCAAGAAAGAACTCATTTTCTTGCAACGCCACCATAACGATGGCGCACCAAGCCGACCGCCGCATAGGATCGAACACCGAGCCAACATGCGCGCTCTGTTTGATGCAGGCTGTGAAGCGGTGATGGCGGTCTGTTCAGTGGGCGCGATACCAGAAGATTTCCCACCGGGTAAAGTTGCTCTTGCGAACCAATACATCGATTTCACTGGTCAGCAAAGCACCTTCCATGACGATACAGCAGTGTTCACATCGGTCACTGATCCTTTTGATGCAACCCTTAACACAGCGCTCGAGTCAGTGCTTCGTGAGTCCCAAGGTTTTGGAGCAGACGAACGCATGCACTACACCTATTGGCTGGCCCAAGGACCCCACTTCGAAACAAAAGCAGAGATTGACGCCATCGATACGCTCGGGGGTCACATGGTTGGAATGACCATGCCTCGAGAAGTGAAGTTGGCCAAAGAACTCAGCCTGCCGTATGCGGCTGTGTGCATTTCTTCGAACTGGGCAGCTGGCCGTGAACCCGGCAATGCAAGCCAAGATTTGGATCACCACAGCGTGTCCTCGCAAGCCAACAGAAGGCTGGCACCGGTGTGGGCATGCATGCTTCACCTGCTCACAATGTAGGCATCGAAGGCATTAACCTCCTTCGATGGAACGCCACATCATGCAAGGAAAGAGCGTTGAGGAATGGATGGCCCATGAGCCACAACATGAATGGGATGTCATGATGAAGAAGGTCGCAGCCTTTCATCACAAGCATGACTTTGAAGCGAACAATGGCCACGACATGGGGTACAGGATTGCACTGACGGTCGAGGAACTCGGGGAGTTTGCAGCGGCGGTGACCAAAGGGAAACCGTTAGAGGATTGCGCAGAGGAAATGGCGGATGTCATGCTGTTGATGATGGGCCATGCTGTGGCAATGGAGATTGATTTGAAAGCGGCTTTTGAGAAGAAATACGCCACCATTATGCAACGTCCTTCGCGTCAAGGTCGACTCGGTTTGCGGGTCACTGAGTACTCGCCGGATGAATGATCAGCGAATCCAATGCTGGAAGGTCATCGGGTGTTCGTCCCTTGGACCTGCAGGAATGTGTCGCTCACCAATCAGGTGGAATCCCTCATTTTCCATCGAGGGTGCAAACGTATCGGCCCCTTCAACGGCTGTGTGGACAATGGTTTTGTGAATCTCTTTGGTGTGTTCCATGAACAGGGCATAGATTTCGCCGCCACCAATGATCATGATTTCCTCGTCTTCACCAAGCGCGAGGATGGCTTCGTAATCGAGCACCTCGACGTCATCACGGGTGCTTCTTGACATGACGATGTTGCGTCGTCCGGGGAGTGCCTTTGGCAGGCTGTCCCATGTCTTCCGCCCCATGACGATGGTTTTCGACATCGTGACTTGCTTGAAGTGTTGCAAATCGCTGGATTGCCGCCATGGCAGGTCACCATCTTTTCCAATGGCGCCTTGTGTGTCGCATGCAAAAATCATTGTGAACATCGGAACGCCTCACACAGCAATTGGTGCAGAAATATGCGGGTGGTGTTCGTAGCCAACCACTTCGATGTCGTCGTAGGTGAATCCATCGATGGTCGTCACATCAGGGTTGAGTTTGAGTTGAGGGAGTGCCATCGGTTCTCGACTGATTTGCAGGTTGGCTTGCTCAAGGTGGTTGCTGTAGAGGTGTGCGTCACCCAGCGTGTGGACAAAGGCGCCAGGCTTGAGCCCGCAGACTTGCGCCATCATGTGGGTAAGCAACGCATAGGAGGCGATGTTGAACGGGACGCCAAGGAACACATCGGCGCTTCGTTGGTAGAGTTGGCAGTTGAGTTTGCCATTCGCCACATGGAATTGGAAGAAGGCGTGGCAGGGCATGAGCGCCATCTCATCCAGTTCACCAACATTCCAAGCTGAGACAATGATTCGACGGCTGTTTGGATTGTTTTTGATCATGTCAATCGCTTGCTCGACTTGGTCAATGATTCGGCCGTCTTTTGCTTCCCAGCGGCGCCATTGTTTTCCGTAAACGGGTCCAAGGTCTCCATTTTCATCAGCCCATTCGTTCCAGATCCGAACACCGTTTTCTTGGAGGTAGGCAACGTTGGTGTCGCCTTTCAAAAACCAAAGCAATTCATGGACGATGGACCGGAGGTGCAACTTCTTGGTGGTGACCATCGGGAAGCCCTTGGCGAGGTCAAACCTCATCTGATGGCCGAACACAGAAAGGGTCCCTGTACCTGTTCGGTCACCCTTCTGCTCCCCTTCATCGAGGATTCTTTGAATCAGTTCATGGTACTCTTGCATGGACTCACCACACCTTCGTTGGAACGGAGGCTCTTGAGGGTTCTTGATGCCCATGTTCAAAGAACCAAGAACAAATCGTCCTCGGAACATTCAGGCGCTTCGAGGTAGCGTTGAATTTGTTCGCCGCTGTATTGAACCAAGTGTTTCTCCATGGCCGGCTGAATCAAGTCGAGGTTCCAGCCACGGCAGACATACCATCGCCGACCCATGGTCGCAAGGATTTGCAGTCCTTCCATTGGTTTGCCTTGCAGCAGGCATTTGTTTGACGCGTCAATTTCCGAACGGTCTTGTTCTGTGTAATACACATGATCTTCGAGGTTGTATTCGGGTGAATCTCGGGGAGCCAATGCTTTCTTCCTCATCGTGCTCGGCGTTTTGCAAAGGGGCCAACCCATGTTTCCAAGCAGCACAAGACTGACCATCGAATCTGTAGATGGTGTCAACACATCGGATTTTTGCCTTGCCACACAAACTGACTTTTGTGCCATCATGATGGTAAGGTGTGGATCACCGCCGAGGATTCTGACTTTCATGGATTGAAAGATGTCGACGCTGATGCCCGGCGGGCCGTCATTCGAAACGAGAAACGGACGAGACGAGCGGGTGTCAATCGACCAAACAGGTGATTCTTTGACGATGTCCATCAAGAGGCAGAGGCCTCTGAGTTCAGCAGCAATTTGTTGTTCACAGGCTCCTTCGATTAAATTGAGGGGCCCAAGCGGGGTCGCTATAGGTTTCACCCAAGCACATCATTCGACATTAATTAAGCGATGAAATCAAGGTGCGCCCAATTCGTGCATGCTCTTCATCAATTGGTCGGTAAATTTCCGATACAATTGAGCCAACTGCGCCCTGATTTCATGGTCTTCGAGCGTTGCGATCTTCTCGAGATCCTCGCTTGTGACGGCCCCACCGTGTTCGTGACCAAGCCACTCAAGCCATGTTACGCCCTTGCCGACGTTCATTGTGATCCTTCGGTAGAGGCGTGGCCACTTATGCCGTTGCGGTTCCATGACATCCCGTGTGCCTTGCAGGGCAATGGGAACAACAACCGCATGCGGATAGGAAGCAGCAAGTCGGGCGGCACCCGTTTTTCCGGGGAGCAGGAAGGGGGCTTCGGTGCGCTTTGAGCGCGTGCCTTCAGGAAAGATTCCCAAGGCTGCATCTGCTTCCAGTACATCAGCAGCGTTGGACAATGCTTGTTCGCCACCTTTGTCTCGTTTCGTTTCAATTTGGCCAGTTGCTCGCATGAGCGTGCGCAGGGCCGCGTTTCGGAAGTGCCCGTCCTTGGCTAAGTAGCGAACGGGCCTTCGAGAAGCGGCGATGACCATAATCGGGTCAACATGGGAAAGGTGGTTGGCCGCAAGAATCACAGCGCCTTTTCGAGGGATGTGGTGCACGCCGGAAATCTTTGTGTTGACCAGTGGGCGCAAGAGGGGCGAGTAAATCCATCGTAGGATACCGTAACTTGGTGTCTTTGGCATCTTGACGCCAGTGGTCGGAATGCGCCAATGCTGTTCAAGGGATTGCCATGCTGTTGCAAGGCCCTCGGCATGCTCCATGACCCATCGGGGCGCATAAGGGGACTTATGACTTGCCGCACGATATTCGCCGACACTCCCGTTTTTATCTCACACAACTGAATGCGGGGTGGGTGCGAAGAATCAAAGCATCCCGGCATGAGGATGAGCCATGAACGAGGGCCCACTTTCCTCCTTTCATCGCATTCTCACAGCGAGTGTGCTGATGTGCTTGGTGAGTGTGACGTGGAGTCCAGTCGCCCTTGCAGACACGGCTTGGAAAGAAGACGGATGGCTCACCACGACGCTTGCTCAAGACCGTTTGGACCTTGGCGACGAGTTTGGTTGCTACGGCATGCTTGGCCTCACATGGCAAGCAGACCCCGGTGCAGTTGCCCTTGAGTGCCGGAACTACATCGAAGACCGCGTCAGCGCAAGCATGTGGGGTGACACGCCGATCTCCACCTATACGCCGGACGGTCTCACCATGTCGCAACACACCACGATTGCTGGTCAAGGCTTTGTGATTCATGGTGACGAAACTGGCCTCAGCACCACCGCTTGGCACAACGCCACCGATGAGCCAACCGACAAATGGGACTGGTACAACCTTGGGCGCCGAGGCGGCTCAATGGAGCAGTTAATCGGTTCAGTCGAAGAAGTTCAGGCAGCGGTTGAGGAAGGGGGCCTCGTCAATTTGTATTGGATTGGTCGGGTCAACGACGCCACCATTCGCCATGACAGGGACATCAGCGCCTACCTTGAGCAGGCGCCAGATGTGTGGTTGACCACGTGGGGCCAAGCTTGGTCGTATTGGACCGTCGGTGAGTGCTATGAATTCAGCCATTCCGTCCGAACAGAAGGCGAGCAGTCCATTTTGACATTTGAGTCACTTATCACAGAAGAATGCACGGGGTTGAACCCTGAAGCATGGAATGTTCCAATCACCTGGCGCATCGATCTTAACGGCGCAGCGGTTGATTCAGTGAGCGATGAAGCGGGCTCATTGGCGGACATCACAGGCGTTCGTAAGAGCGCTGAAGGATACGCACAAGCCGATGGTGAATACCTCCATCTTTCGTTGGTGAACGGCCACGCCGTCGAAGTGCGCTACAACGGTTCGGATTCGTACGACATCATCGGGCGTTCTTCATTCTTCAACAACCACTCCACTGCGGTCACCATTGCGGCCCATGAAACGCATGATTTGTTCAAATGGTCCAAACGGTTTGTCGATGACGACCATCTTGTCTTTACGTGGCTTGTGGAGCCTCGAGAAGGGCTTGGTGAATCCTCATGGTTGCGCTATGCGGCTGTTGGTGTTGGCATCAGCACCATCGTTGCGATGATGTTTGTACTCAAGCGAGAGGGGCTCGGCCCGCTTGCAATTCGCAAGGAATGAACGAACTCTAAATCTGGTTGAGAATCAGAGATTATGTGGTTGCTCAAGGCGAGTGGCTTCTTTGTGAACGATTGCATTCAAGCGGTGTCATCGGCTCGGTTTAGCACCCATTCAAACAACGAATCGAGGCTCGGGCGAAGTGCAATTGCATCCTTTGTGAGTGTGTATTCAACGGTTGCAGGGACGGTTGCGTAGGCCTTTCGAGAGACCAATCCTGAGGCTTCGAGTTCCGCGAGGCGTCGCGCAATTGTGGTCGAAGATGATTCAACTCGTTTCTTGATCTCTGAAAACCGCATTGGAGAAGGATCGCAGTTCATGACGTACAAGATGTTGAGCATTTTCGATTTCGAAAGCATCACTAAAAGATGATCCACATGCGTTCTGGCAGATTCACACATGGCTTCCATTCGCTGCGATTGTGCTTGGCTCATGGCTTTTGTAAGTACCATTTTGTTATTAGGGGGCAGGTTACAACATTGTTACAAAAAAACACCTTTGCCACTCTGTGGTTTATCTACCAAAGGACGAAGCCACCGGTATGACCGCTCATCCAAATGGCAAAACCATGAAGACAATCAGCTTCGCAAAGCACGGAAAACCAACTGAACTGAAGAAAACAGACGCCGCCTATCCTCACGGATTTGATGCTTCGAACAACGTCGTCATTAAAGTCCACGCAGCATCTGTGAACCCTGTTGACAAAGCCCTGCTTGCTGGCGATTTGAAAATGGTGCGCCCCGTGGCTGCCTTCCCTCACGTCATTTGCTACGATGTGGCAGGCGTTGTTGCTGAAGCAGATCAAGCCGGTACTTTCTCAGTGGGCCAACCTGTGTTTGCTCGACTCTTTGGGAATGCAAAAGATGGAAAGAAAACACCGTGGTACCGTGGTGCAATGGCAGAATTCTGTGTTGCTGATGTGTCCAATGTGGTGGCAAAACCCGAGAATCTCACCTTTGAGGAAGCAGCATCCATTCCACTTGTTGGTATGACGGCGCTTCAAGTTCTGAAAACTTCAGGACTCAAAGAAGGCGATTCCATCTTCATCTCAGGAGGCGCCGGCGGCGTCGGTACAATGGCGATTCAACTCGCAAAGCATGTCTTCAAGGCAGGCTTGGTCGTTACTACGGCCTCCAAGGGAGAGAAGGAAAAGTTGTGCAAGAGCCTCGGTGCAGATGTTGTTCTGGATTACAAGAGCCAGAAGTTCGACGAAGTCTATGGCGGGAACGATGCAGACAAATTTGATGTGTGCTTCGACACGACGGCTGAAAGTCTTCACATGGCAGCGATCACCAAAAAAGGTGGACAGATTGTGTCCATCGCTGGCATGCCAACCCTCGAAGAAATCCGCCGAATTGGTGGAACGGCTTGGATTCTCAAGCTCTTTTTGAAGCGCAAAGAAAAGCGTAAGGAATTCAAAGCGGCCGCAGCAGCCAACGCAAGTTGGACCTACCTCTTCCTTTCACCGAGTCAAGAGGATCTTTCGGCTCTTGCAAGCCACCTTGCGAGCGGTGCCGTGAAACCAGTGCTTGATGGCGTCTGGGACTTCCATTCCGAAGATTCCGAAGCAGGTTGGCAAGGGGCGTTCAATCGCTCGTTTTCAGGCCGTGCAAAAGGCAAGTGCGTGGTCAAGATTGTCGCTTGATTGTGGATGGCACAACCCGTTTGGAACTTCCTGAAAGATCGGCTCCCATGAGGGGTGTGAGGGTGCCGTACTCTGAATCAAGGCCTGTGTGCATTGACCTTGTGAGTTGCATGAATCATTGACTCATCCAGAAATTATGTGTGTGACTCACAGGCCCGCCTATTGATTTATCAGCGATGTATCGGAGGTTTTCCTCTTGTTCGGTGACGATGTCACCGTTCATGATGGTCAACTGAATATGACACCCTTCGCTGCAAATATCGGCTCCATTTTCGCTGAAGGTAATCAGTTCATCAGCGTTCCATACGCCGTCTTCAACTGATTCTGTGATGAGGCAATCACCGGGTGAATTTGAAGCGAGCCTGCATTCGAATGTGGGGCTGCTTTCGTCCTCAACGTCGCCAACAATCATTCGGAACCTGTAGTGTTCGCCTCCGTCCTGTGCCGCCGTGCCATCATTGAACTTAATCGGCGATGTGCTGTTGATGAGGATCAATTGGACAATCATATCATCCACCTCTTCTGTTCCAGTACCAAGTCTGTCGAGGTCATATGTACCCTCATGCACACCGCCGAACGGTAGCAGGTCGCTCACACAACCAGCAAACACCATCGAGGCAATCATCAACGTCATTGTCAAATTCTTCACAGTCATATGTTCCCCTGGTGAAACGCTGGATTAGTCTTTTCGATTTGATTCACGACCCGTGCCGCAATCCAAAACCCCTTGCTGCAATTCAAACCACGGCCCCTTTGGCCGCCTGTCTGTGCAGATGCTCCACACTTATTATTTCAAAATTATATTGCCAAGGGTTTCATGTAGGTCGTTCTCGAAATTGGCGCGTGCAAATCCCAGACGGAACAGAATCTGCCGAAGTCGCTCTCGAACCACTTTCGGGAGATGTTGATCGAATCCGTAGCGTTTGAAATCCATTCGCGTGAAAACTTCATTGACAAGACGAATTCGAATCCAATTGAATGAAATGGAATGAACGCTGATTCATTTCAAATTGTGACATATCGAATGTGGTTCCAGTAAAGTTACCTTCTGCGATTAATTGCCATGGTTCTGAATTGTTGTTGACCATGCCCCAATGTTTCCAAGTGTAGGTACAGGAGGCAATCAACCCATCGACTGAGAGATTAACAGTATCGTTTAATTCACTAAAATGGTTGGGTTGACTTGCATCTTCATCGACGTATCGTGAAAGTAATATGTTTACTTGTGAACCATTTTCAGATTTTCCAGCCAAAATATTAAACTCGTTTGAATCAAGAGTCTGTGAAGGGAAACCTCCTTGGTTTTGTAGCCTAATTGGGGTATTAGTAACCATTTCACCGTAAACGGTCCAAGTAATTCCAGGTGGCTTTATTCGCCCATTGTCCTCCCAAAAGGCAGTTCTCGCCGCAAAGAAATGGCCCATCCTGAGGGTATTAACTTCATAACTTGAATTTCCGGCATTCCCCTCCCATAGATCGTTATAGATTGTTAAAACGCTGGTCAAATAGGCTTGGCTAGAATAACTGTGCGCATAAACTGGGATATTTCGATTCCATTCGCTAACGTAAACGGGAGTGTTTTCTGAATAGCCATATTGTTTCAAAAACACTCCAATCGAATCTGTTTCGTGAGCGAAGATTAATGTTGTTTGGGAGGGGTTTATCCTGTACAAGTGGACATAGACAGAATTTATTGGTTCATTGTTTTCTTGAGCTAGTTCCATAAATATTTCAGAAAAATTGATTGAATTTTCTCCTAATGTGATGGCTGCTACGACATCAATGTCATCACCAAATTCCTCGATAATCGCTGAGTTTACCTCATGAAAGAGTTCATAATATTGTTCCGCAGTACCGTTCCAGAACTCGTTTAAATACGGTTCATTCCAAACTTCAACCACATCAAAACTATCAAAATAAAAGCCATCATTCCACCCCTCTCGATAATGCTTCAATACTTGGACTGCCGCTTGTGCAAAAACTGTGAAATTATCCGGTGGACTCCGCCAATCAGGGCAATCTTGGTAGGTAGGGTATGCTTTTGGATAGCCCAACCGCCAATAGGTGCTTGTATGCGTTGTTGCCTCAGCCGCTTGTACTCTCTGGTCAGTTATAGTGAAGTTATAATTTGAAGGATCAAGAGGGTCATATCCCTCATAAACCGGCACTCCATCTTCGTCAGCGTG
>ERZ1047985.2321-NODE-2321-length-12041-cov-5.704906_pt1 | contig 12041 bp, 7 predicted proteins | sample MGYA00383097_ERZ1047985 | MGnify/ENA primary metagenome ERZ1047985 (study PRJEB29581, sample SAMEA5548367) | metagenome | biome: marine; feature: coastal; material: water | depth 50 m | study: Short-term variability in the microbial, nano- and picoplankton...
TTCTCAAGCTGTTCGGGCGTCATCCCGATACCCTCGTCGATTATGTCAAAGACAATCAGATCACCGGCGTTTGAAGGCTCAATACTGGTCTTGACCGTCAGCGTGCCGTTCTCAGTGAATTTTGCAGCGTTCGAAAGTAGGTTGAACATGTTTTGACGAATCTTGGTCAGGTCCGAATGGATGGTCTCAACCCCTTCGCCAATCTCAATCACAAGTGTGTTGTTGTTCTTATCGACCAGCGGCTTGATCGTGTTCGAGACGTCTTGCAACATGTCTGCAACCGAGATTTCCTCGATATAAAGTTCAATCTTGCCGACTTCGATCTTGGACAAGTCCAAAATGTCATTGATTAGACCAAGAAGGTGCTTACCGGCGTTTTGAATCTTCTCAAGGTCGGGGATGTAGTCTTCGTTTTCATCATCCTCGGCGTCGTCAATCAGCAACTCAGCATAGCCAATGATAGCGTTCAGAGGGGTCCGAAGTTCATGGCTCATGTTTGCCAAAAACTGTGACTTGGCACTGTTAGCATCAACGGCCGAGTCCCGGGCCACGCCCAGTTCCTTTACCAATCCGTCCAGTTCTTTTTCGTGCTCTTTCAGCTCTGTGATGTCGGTGAAGGTCGAAACGATACCACCCTCGCCCGTCTGGTAACCTTCAGACTTGAACCACTTTCCATCTAGCAAAGCCGTCGAGGAACGCGTCGGGTTTTCACGGCGTTCACTAAGAATGCCCTCAATCCATTCGTCACGCGTTTGGTCGCCAAAGTTCTTTTTCTTCGTGTTGCGCACGATGCTCTCAAAGCGGTCACCCAATTTTGGATCATGCCCAATGGAATGCATAACGTCCAAATATCTTTGATTAAACAAAACAAATCGGTCGTCAGAATCAAACAGAACGAAGCCCTGCCCGATCGCTTCGACGGCGTCGCGAAGTCTGCTATGCGCAAGCTCGGATTCCTCTGCAAGTTTGTTAAGCGTTTCTTCATTCTCTTTCAGCTCGGTAATGTCTGTAAAGACCGACACGTTGCCACCGTCGCGGGTGCGAAAGCCTTCGGCCTTATACCAAGCGCCATCAGGCAATCGGTTTGTTGAATTGCGCGCCTTGTCGGACTGGCGCTCTTTCATGACATTTTTCATCCATTCTTCACGTGTCAGGCCACCGAAATCTGATCGCTTTGTTGAAATCAAAATTTCCGAGAACCTTTCGCCAACAACCGGCCTACGAGCGAGGACTTCAATCATGTCACTGTATTTCTGGTTGAACATGACAAACCGGTCTTCTTGATCGAACAGGGCAAACCCTTGCCCCAGCGCCTGAATGCCGTCGTGCAATCGGGCATGGGCCAATTCTGACTGGCGCGCCATTTCTGCCAATTCTTCCTCTTTTTCCTTCAGCTCGGTTACATCTGTGAAAATCGAGACCGTTCCGCCGTCACTGGTTTCATAACCTTCAGCCCGAAACCAAGTGCCGTCGTTTTGCTTGCTAATGCTATCACGGGTTTTCGTTTCACGGCGTTCGTCGAGGATGCGCTGAATCCAGTGCTCCTTATCTTCCATACTGTCGGGGATATAATTCACCTCAGCCGTGGCGCGCATTATCGATTCAAAGCTGTCACCAACAACAGGATCACGACCAAGGATTTTTTTCGTGCGTTCAGCGTATTTCGAATTGAACAAAGCAATGGTGTCGTCCTTATCAAACAGAACGAAACCCTGACCAATCACCTCAAGCGCATCGGTCATGCGCAAATGCGCTAGCTCGGCCTCTTCTCGGCTTTTCTTCACTTCTGCTTCAGCGGCTTTTCGTTCCGCAACCGAGCCCAACTGAGCCCCTACGTGCTCAAGCGTTTTGATAATTTCAATGTTGGCCGGTGAGACATCGTGCGAGAAAAACTCAAGCACACCAATCACCTGAGAATTGATCGTGACCGGAAACCCCATGCCGGCTCTTAGACCGGCTTGGCTGGTGAACTCTGCGCGTCGAAAATCATCGTAAGTCGATAGGTTTTCAATCCAAACCTCACGCCCTTCGGCAAGCACGCGCCCAGGTAAACCGGACACATCACCAAAACGCAGGTTTTCAGTTGCCGCACCCAGGTCAGATAGCTTTGACGCGGTCTCAATATGCCATATCCCGCTGGGAACGAGGGTTTCTTTCCCATCTTTTCGATCAACCACATAGGCATGACCCACTGGCCAGTTGGTGTAATTGCAGATCTCATGAACAGCCGTCTGAAGCGCGCCCTCGAAGCTTTCAGCGCTGTTGGCAGCGAGCACAATATTCTGCAGCAATCGTACCGAGGCGGTCCGCTCGGCGACCCGTCGCTCTAGCTGCGCGTTGGCGGAAAGCAATGCGCTTTCAGCACTAATCTCGGCCGTTATATCCCGACCGTAAATGTTAACGTACTCTTCGCCTTCGATCGGTGAGAATGTGAACAAAAAGGTCTGATCGCCGCTTTCCAGATTAGTCGTTTTGAGTTCCCGCGTGCGCATAGCTTCGCTTGCGGTGTTGGCCAGCATTGTGCTTAGCCGCATTTGGGGACCCTTCTCAACGACACCGGGGATAGTTTCTGAGGCCACGTTGCAAAACAAAAGATCACCATTTCCTAGCGACCGCATGACCGGATACGGGTTTTCATTTGGAAATTTGTTCAGGTCCGCTGCTTGCTTTTCGGCTTTGCGCATTTCCGTAACATCGCGCCCGTAGATGTTGATGTAGTCAAACTCATGCACGGGGATAATTGCCAGTTCGACAACGGCGTCACCGGTCTCAAAATCTATGCGCGCTTCAGCCCTGTCTTTGTAGCATTTCAACGCAATTTTCACGACGCTCTTTTCCATCGCCTCAGACTTGGGATCAATCAGATCATGGAGAGTACGAGAAAACTTGTTTGCGTAGAGCACTTTGCCATTTGGATCGATCCGCATGACCGGGCTACTGGATTCATCCGGCAGTCGCGCGAGCCCTTCAATATCCTCATGAGAGCCAAGTCTGATCTTCTTTTCGCTAGGCGCCATGATTCAACTCCGTTGTTGATGAGCAGCTTGGGCCAATATATACCAGCTTTTCGCGCAATTTGGGTTGGAGCGTTGACGCTTCAGATGTCATTCGTTTTCCTCCCCTATGAGAAAACTCTTTGTTTTTTAGACAAATATTCCACAGAATGGATTAATTGTTAAGAACGATTGCTGGATGACACTGGCAAACATGTGGACGGGACGAAGCTTTTGACAACAACCGACGAAAATATCGGCGCATCTTCTATGATCGCCTGCGAATTCGTAATTGGCATTACTGGCCACCGTGACCCGGTCAAAGATGACGTGATCGCCCTGAAAAAGAGCATCGTGCACGCCTTGGGCAACGTGCGAAACAAATTCAAGGATTTACCGGTTCGGCTGGTGACTGGCTTGGCCGAAGGCGCCGACACGCTGGCAGCAGAAGTGGCTTTGGACATGGGATTGCTGGTGACGGCGGTCCTTCCTATGCCACGCGCTCTTTACGAACAGGACTTTCGCGGTGCGGCCCTTGAGCGTTTCAATGAGCTTGTCGATGACCCGCGTATGGAGTGCTATGAGGTTCCCTTGGTGGATGGCAACGTCGGCAAGACGGAACTTTCAGATGCAGACCGCGTCGTGCAATACGAAATGCTCGGGGATTTCCTCGTGCGGCGCTCAAACGTGCTGATGGCGCTTTGGGACGGGAAAACACTAACCGAAAAGGGTGGAACGTCTGACGTTATCACAACCTATTTGGCGGGACGTGCTCAACATCAGGAACCCGTGATGCTGCCCTCGGGCAATATTCACTTTGAGGATTGCGGCGAGCTTGCGATCTGGATCAAAACACCGCGCGCATCTGATCCAAAGTCGGTTGAAGCAGGCGCCGCGGCGTATCTGGTCTCGGACGCTTCGGGCGCCTCGTTTCAAGAGATGAAGGACATACCGCAGACGTTTATGGACCGCTGGTCGGGTTTTGAAACCTATGCACGTGATCGGTTCTCCGATTTGGCGGCAGATCAAACTGCCTGGCCATTGGCCCAGCACGATGGCTTTGGCGAAAGTGCACAGGCCCAAGCAATTAACCGAGAGTTTTTGCGTGCCGACCAATTGGCGATGGCTAATCAAAAGAATTCGGACATGTTGTTCAAGGCGTTTGGACTGATTGCGGGCGCGATGGGCTTGCTTTTCCTCGTTTACGCCAAGCTTTCTGCCGTAAAGATCTACCTCGTGCTTTATGTGGCGCTGTTTGTTGTCGGCTATCTGTTCTTTAAGCTCAGTTCTTCGCGCCACTGGCTTGGCAAGCATCTGTCCTATCGTGCTTTGGCTGAAACCATGCGGGTACAGTATTTCCTATTGGTTTCTGGCGCAGGGGATCGTTTTAGCGTTCGCCGTGTGATGAGCCTGACCAGTGTCGATCGCTTTCAGCGGTTTGAGTGGCTGCCTGACGCTGCCCGCTGTATGGAACCTGTGACCTTTGAAAATCACAAACCCAGCGCAGAGAAAATGAAAGCGGTTCACGATTATTGGATCGACGATCAGAGCAAGTATTTCTCAAAAAAGCTGCATCAATTGCACCACCAGCATGAGCGTTTAGAGGTGATCAAAACCGCGCTTCTATTGGGTTCGGTTCTAGGCGCGCTGGCACTTATTCTCTTTAAATATGAGCTCAAGAAAATGGGCATGGGTGGTTTTGACGCCAAAACCTGGCTGGTGTTCTTCATGGGTTTGCTACCCTTGTGGCTGGCAGTGTGGGAACTCTATCAGGGCAAAATGGCCACCCGTGAGCTGATCTGGCAGTACGCCAACCAGCGTCGATACTTTGTAGCCGCCCGCGATCAGATGGTTGCTTGCACGACCCAAGAAGCCAAAGGCAGGATCGTGTCGGATCTTGCTGAACGGGCCTTGGCAGAAATCTATCTTTGGTCCGCACACCGCTTCCACCGCGAGCATGAGCCGCCGGCGGCAGGTTAACCCATGTCAGAGCTTTCGCCCGAAGAAACAGCCTTTAAGTCTCTCTTGTCTGAGCTACGCCACGACTTGCGCACACCCATCGGCCACATCATTGGTTACGCCGAAATGATCGCAGAAGATTTGGATGACGAGATGGCAAAGATGCTGTCGGGTGATCTTGAGGCGATTCAAAACGCTGGCCACAAAATGCTTGGGTTGATCGACCAGCACTTTAACGCCGCCAAAACCTCGGCTGATGAGATTGATTTTGTCGACGCGCAGTTCCAGCTGCGCCTGCAATTGAACCATATTTCTGGCTACGCTGAAATGCTGCGCGAGGACGCTATTGAAGACGGGGTCGATGACATCCTTGGTGATCTCGATCATATCACGACGGCGCAGGCGACGGTTTTACAAATGGTCGAAAACATCGGCCCGCATTTCGTTCAGAGTACCGCCAAAAAAGCACGCTCAAAGATAGACATAGCACCCGATAGTCAGCCCGCGCCGTCCTCAATTTTTGGCGTGGGGGGCGAAGTGCTTGTTGTCGACGACGACCCTGCCAACCGAGAGCTTTTGGCCCGAAGGCTTGCGCGCAGCGGATATAGTTCGACCTGTCTTGAAAGCGGAGAAGCCGCGTTAGATGAGCTGGCGAACCGACGCTATGATCTGATTCTACTGGACCAGAAGATGCCCGGCCTGTCTGGCCTTGAAACCCTTGAGATCATCCAGAATTCGGCGCGTCTTCGCACCATTCCCGTCATCATGCTTTCGGCGGCTGACGATTCAGAGCTTATGGTGCAATGCATCCTGCACGGTGCCGAGGATTACGTGGCCAAACCCTTTAACCCGATCCTATTGACTGCACGCATCAATGCTTGTCTCGAAAAGGTTCGGCTTCGCCAAAACGTAGCCCGCCAGCTTCGTGTGTTCATTTCTTCACCTGGCGATGTGATCCCCGAGAGGCTGATCTGTAAAACGATCATCAATCGCCTAAATGAAGAATTTTCAGGGCAGGCTTATCTTGTCCCGATCCTTTGGGAAGAAGAGCCCCTGCTGGCCTCTGATACGTTCCAAGCGCAGATACATCCACCACGTCAGACTGATATTTATATTGGCATTTTGTGGTCTCGCATCGGCTCTCCGCTGCCAGATACGATCACGCGGGAAGATGGTACGATCTACGACAGCGGCACGGCATTCGAATTTGAAGACGCGCTGCACGGCTACAAAGAAAATGGCCATCCAGAGATGCTGCTCTACCGCAAAAGTGGCGCACCGGTGCTTTCGTTGGCCGATAAAGGCGAAGTGATCGAACGGCTTGATCAGATTGATCGGCTACAAAGCTATGTAGATCGTTTCTTGATCGGTGAAGATGGTAGTTACGTTGCCGCCTTCCATATGTTTGAAGACGGTGCCAGTTTTGAAACTATGCTGGAAATGCACCTGCGTAAGCTGGTGGAGCGAGTGTTGCTTGATGGCGATGCAGATGAAAACACCGCCTGACTTGTCAATGCACACTGCCATATGCAAGTATTTCGGGAAGCGAATGGGGATAGAATGACTAAAATTTTGTTGGTCGAAGACAATGAGATGAACCGCGATATGTTGTCTAGGCGACTGAAAAAACGCGGGTTCGAAGTGACAATGGCCTTTGATGGCAAACAGGGTGTGGACATGGCAACTGCCGAGCCGCCAGACCTGATCCTTTTGGATATGAGCCTGCCCGTGATGGACGGCTGGGAAGCGGCCAGTCATTTGAAGGCGAACGATAAAACAAAAGGCGTTCCGGTGATCGCGCTGACCGCGCATGCCATGGCGGGCGACAAAGAAAAGGCGCTAGAGGCAGGCGCGGATGATTACGATACCAAACCTGTGGACCTTAAGCGCCTACTTGGTAAGATCGACGCGCTTTTGGGCGCATAGCGACCGCACATCTTAGACATCAGGAGCGCACATTTGGACGCTGAGACCATCAAGGATGCAATGCTTGCAGGAGGCGAGAATTGGCGCGTTGCGCGCACCCATTGCCGTGGACCTGAGGCCCCTTTGTCCAAAGGCGATTACTCAGAAAAGCAGCTAAGCGAGCGGGATCTATCCGAGTGCGACTTTACCGAGTCTGACTTTTACGAGGTCGATTTTACCCGGGCGAATTTAAAAAAATCTATCTTCGTCCGCGCCGACCTCACCAGCGCAAAGATGCCCCAAGCCGCGCTGTACAAGGCCGATCTTACTGGGGCCATTCTGCAAGAAGCGACGCTTGAAAAATCAGACCTGTCTGCATCCAATTGCAGAGGTGCTGACTTTCGCGGCGCTGATCTTTCAGGTGTCAATTTCACAGGCGCCGACCTGCGCGAAGCGGATTTTTCACACGCTGATTTGACGGGGGCGAACCTAAGCCGCGCAAATATTACCGGCGCGAAATTTAACTTTACACAAATGTCCGATGTGAACGTCACACACCTGATTTACGGCAACTACCGCGAGATGGTGGGGCTTTACTACGGCGTGCGCGGTATCGATTTAATCTACGGAAACGCAATCTATCTGCGGGATGCCAAAGATCAGGACTACATCGACACGCTGCATCAGGTGCTATTGGACAAAGAGCCCGGGATGTGGCGGGCGCTGGATCTATTCCTATTCAAGTCTTGGGGCCTGATCGACCATGGGCGCAGCCTGCTTAAGGTCGCCTTTTATGCCTTTATTATTGCTACGTTTTACGGCCTAATCTACTCGATGGATATGATCTATGACTGGCAGATCATGGATTATTCAAACTCGGCCAAAACGTGGTTTACGCCGTTCTACTATTCGGTCGTAACCTACACCACGCTCGGTTTTGGAGACGTAACCGCCGATAGCCTATTTGGCGAGATTTTCGTGATCAGCGAAGTTATCTTTGGCTACTTTACGCTTGGATTATTGCTGGCAATTCTGGCCAACACCATTGCACGCCGAAGCTAGTTTTCTGCCGGCGAGGCAAAGGGGGCTCTGCCCCCTTTGAACCCCCCGAGGTATTTTGGGCAAGATAAAGACAATTGGGCATCTCTTTCTGAGATATTTTGGAACTGGGGCCTAAGCCCCACTTTCGAAACCCTATTCCGGTGCGCGTGTCGGCTCGCCAAATCTATTTCTAATATGTCCAAGGATTTGATCGCGGGACTGACGATAGCTGGCCAGCTTTGCTTCACGGGATTCACCCAATCCTGACGGATCTAGAATTTGCCAATACTCAACCTCGAGATGGAACAATCGTGTCAAATCGAGTGCACGCCTTTGCGATGCTGGTGACAGGGAAACAACCAGATCAAACGAAGAGAGGTCGTCCCCCCATTGTTCCATTTCATCAAACGATCGCGTTCTATGACGCATGAGTTCCACGCCAATCTCTTGGCACACGGCGATCGCGAAGCCGTCGATCTCAAGATCGTTTTTGACGCCGGCTGACTGAACATAGACGTCCAACCCATAGAGGTTTTTCATGATGCCTTCGGCCATGGGTGAACGAATGGCATTTTGGTCACAACAAAATAGGACCGATTGTGGAAGCTCCACCGTCACACCCTAGCCCCCGAAATGCAGGACGCAGACAAGGGTGAACAGGCGTCGGGCTGTGTCGTTGTCGATCTCAGCCTTGCCCTCTAGACGTTCGGTCAAGATGCGGGCACCCTCGTTGTGGATACCCCGCCTTGCCATATCAATTGTTTCTATCTGGCTTGGCGGCAAGTTTTTCACGGCGTCAAAGTAGCTTTCGCAGATTTGCCAGTAATCCTTAACAACCTGACGAAATGGCCCAAGAGAAAGGTGGAATTCAGCCGCGGCTTTTTCTGCTTCGGTTTTAATATCAAACACCAGCCGCTTTTCACGGATCGCTAGACCAACATTGTAGGGTCCATCGGGCACAACTCGGTCGTCGCGCTTTGGCAGCGTGAAGGAGTTTTCCTCCATTAAATCAAACATAGCGACTTTGCGTTCCTGCTCAATCTCCGGTGTGGGAGGTGGCAAGGTTCTGTCGTCCAATTCGATATGCGCAATACGAGTCATGGGATTCCCTCGAGGGTTTGTCCCGCCCTAATTACCGCAGCGCAGCATTTCGGGCAACGATGGAATCGTTCGATGTTTAGTCGTTGAGCTTTTTCAATCGCGCTGTAACCGAAAGGCCATGCGCCTCGAGGCTTTCTGACTCGGCTAGGATTTCCGCCGAGGGGCCAATTTCACGCAACGCTTGGGGGGTCATCCGCGACAAAGTCGTACGTTTCAGGAAGTCCATAACCGATAGTCCAGAGCTGAATCGCGCAGACCGCGCCGTTGGCAGAACGTGGTTGGGGCCGCCGACATAGTCTCCGATAGCCTCGGGCGTCCAAGCGCCTAGGAAGATCGCGCCCGCATGGTCGATCATTTCGCCCAGCGCATCAGGGTCACCGACGCACAACTCAAGGTGCTCAGGCGCGATCCGGTTCGCCAGTTGGGCTGCCTGTTCCTGATCCTCAACGATGATTACCGCGCCATAGTCACGCCAGCTTGCGCCAGCGATTGTGCGGCGCTCAAGTGTTTCAAGCCGCTTTTCGACAGCCTTCACCACATCATCAGCGAATTTCTGATCCGTGGTGATCAACAACGACTGGGCACTTTCGTCGTGTTCCGCTTGCGACAGCAGATCAAGCGCAATCCAATCGGGGTCGTTGTCCTCGTCCGCGATGATGAGGATTTCCGACGGGCCTGCGATCATGTCGATGCCGACCTTGCCAAACACACGCCGCTTTGCTGCGGCCACAAAGGCATTTCCCGGTCCGGTGATCTTATCGACTGGTGCAATTGTATCGGTGCCATAGGCCAGCGCCGCCACAGCCTGTGCCCCACCAATACGGTAAACCTCATCCACGCCTGCAATACGTGCCGCCAATAGCACCAAGGGGTTCACCACCCCGTCCGGCGTTGGGCATGTCACGGCAAGGCGTTCAACCCCCGCCACCTTGGCCGGAATGGCATTCATCAGAACAGAGGAAGGATAACTCGCCAAGCCACCGGGTACATAAAGCCCCGCCGCTGACACAGGGCGCCAACGCCACCCGAGCATCGCGCCGTTGGGCTCTTCCCATTCGCGGTCTTCGGGCATTTGGGCTTCGTGGTAGATACGGATACGTTCAGCCGCGAGCTCCAGCGCCGCGCGCTCCTCAGCAGGGACTTTCGCGATCTCAGCGTCGATTTCCTCTGGCGAAAAGGCCAGCTTGTCGGCGGTTAGTTCTAGCCGATCAAACTTCGCCGTCAGCTCAAGAACAGCCGCATCACCCCGTTCCCGCACATCTGCAATGATGTCGGCCACGATAGCATCCACGTCCGGACTGTCCTCGCGCTTAGCAGAAAGAAGCGCCTGAAACCGCGTCTCGAAATCCGCGTCGGATGTGTTGAGGAATTGAGGCATGTGTCCGTCCTACATTGGTTGAGGCGGATGTAGCGGGAAACAGCTTGGTGCGCAATGAATGCGCACCCTTCATTCCTGCGGTAGGGTGTGCATTCATTGCGCACCTGTCCCACAACCCTTGACTTATCCCCAGATTTGCCGCAAATGCGCGCTGAACGCCGCGCTGCCGCGTGAGCTTGCTGCGCCCCAAGACGGGCCATCGGCGTCACCTACCAATCGTTCCCCATCACGCAGGGTTCTAGATGCGACGGTCAGTCATGCGGGATACGCCCGTGTGTCCGCAGACCCGCACCACCCTCGTTACAGCTGCGCAATCCGCGTGGCTGCATACCCGTTTGCCGGTCCAATACCGGTACTGAAAAGGACGTCAATTTGTTTGACTTTGATATGCTCGGCCTCGCGCCGGAACTGAATAACAACCTCAAGGCTATGGGCTTTAAAGAGCCAACCCCGATCCAGAACAAGGCCATTCCCTTGGCGCTTGAGGGTCACGATATCATGGGCCTCGCCCAGACCGGCACCGGTAAGACGCTGGCCTTTGGTTTGCCGCTGATCAACCAATTGCTTGAAGCGCCAGCCCGGCCCGAGCCTAAGACCACCAAGGCGTTGATCCTTGCCCCAACCCGTGAGCTGGTGAACCAGATCGCAGACAGCCTTAGGGTCCTGACAGCCAACACCCGCGTGCGTGTCACAACTGTAGTTGGCGGCCAGTCCATCAACAAACAGATCGGACAGATGAACAAGGGGACTGATATCCTCGTGGCGACGCCGGGACGTTTGATCGACCTGATGGAGCGCGGCGCTATTCGTCTAAGCGAAGCACGTTACCTTGTGCTGGATGAGGCCGATCAGATGCTCGACATGGGTTTCATCCATGCTTTGCGCCAGATCGCCCCGAAACTAGGCACGCCGCGCCAAACGATGCTGTTTTCGGCGACTATGCCCAAGCAGATGGAAGAACTGTCACGCGCCTATCTTGAGAACCCACGTCGTGTGCAAGTTGCCCCACCCGGTAAAGCCGCTGACAAGATCACCCAGTCGGTGCACTTCATGGAGAAAGCCCGCAAGCTGTGGAAGCTCCGCGATATTCTTGAAAAGAACCCGGGTGCTTTGACGCTGGTCTTTTCGCGCACCAAGCACGGTGCTGAGAAGATGAAAAAGGGTCTGGTTGCAGACGGTTTCAACGCCGACTCTATCCACGGCAACAAATCCCAAGGACAACGCGACCGCGCAATCGAGGCGTTCCGTTCCGGCGAGACAACGATCCTTGTGGCAACAGACGTCGCTGCCCGCGGGATCGACATTCCGGGCGTGAGCTTTGTGATCAACTTCGACATGCCAAACGTGCCTGACAATTATGTGCACCGTATTGGCCGTACCGCCCGTGCTGGACTTGAGGGCGAAGCGATCTCGTTCTGCTCGGCGGAAGAGGTTGATCTGTTGTTACAGATCCAGAAAGTCATGAAGATGGACATCCCAGTGGCAAGCGGCACCTGCCCCGAGGCTGTGAAGCCCGCCAAGAACGGTGGCAATCGTCGTGGTGGCAATCGTGGTGGCGGAGGCGGTGGCCAGCGTCGCAGCAACAGCGGAGGCGCGCCCAAGCCAGCGGGTGGAGCACCTGGTGGTGGCAACAAACGCCGTCGTCGCCCACGTCGGGCCGCTTA
>ERZ1047985.2325-NODE-2325-length-12030-cov-7.558998_pt1 | contig 12030 bp, 8 predicted proteins | sample MGYA00383097_ERZ1047985 | MGnify/ENA primary metagenome ERZ1047985 (study PRJEB29581, sample SAMEA5548367) | metagenome | biome: marine; feature: coastal; material: water | depth 50 m | study: Short-term variability in the microbial, nano- and picoplankton...
AGAAGGGTTTTTGAAAAATAAAGACCCCGACATGAGTTTCGACGAAATTCGGGCCGCTGGCTATATTGCGGGCGTTAAAGACGTCTCGATCGACGTCCATCGCGGTGAAATGTTGGTGATCATGGGGCTTTCTGGTTCAGGAAAGTCGACCTTGGTCAGATGTTTCTCGCGTCTACATGACATTACCGGCGGAACGATTTCCGTCGAAGGGCAGGACATTATGCAACTGCCAGAAAAAGAACTGATTGAACTGCGCCGCTCAAAAATGGGCATGGTGTTTCAATCGTTTGGATTGTTGCCGCACCGTACGGTTCTCGACAACGTCGCGTTCCCGTTGGAAATGCGTGGGCAGGATCGCCACACGCGCCGTGAACGCGCCTTAGAAGTTGTTAAGTTGGTTGGTCTTGAAGGGCGCGAAGAGTATTTCCCGCGTGAATTGTCTGGCGGCCAACAGCAGCGTGTCGGTATCGCGCGCAGTTTGGCGATTGAGCCTGATATTTGGTTCCTCGACGAGCCGTTTTCGGCGCTCGACCCGCTTATCCGTCGCGAAATGCAGGACGAGTTCCTCCGTCTGCAAGAGTTACTGGGCAAAACCATTGTGTTTATTACCCACGACTTTGACGAGGCGCTTCGTCTCGCGGACAGAATCGCGATCATGAAGGATGGCGCTGTTGAACAGTGCGATACGCCGGATCAAATCGTTATGCATCCAGCTACGGAATACGTGCGTAAGTTCACACAAGAAGTCGATAAATCGCGTGTTGTAACAGCCCGTGTGTTGGCGAATGAAAATGCGACGGGAACAGGCGATCCTGTATCGGCGAATGCGTCGGTCAGGGATTTGGCGTCACTCCTTATCAACGATACCCGTGATGTTTTCCCTGTGGAAGATGAAGGAAAAATCATCGGGGGTATGTCGCGTCAAGAAGGGCTAGACGTGTTGCTAGAGGCGAACTGATGTCAGATATGCAGTTAAAATCCAAAGGTCGTCGCTGGGTGCCAAGCAACAAAGTCGTTCTTGGTCTGTTAGTTTTCGCCCTTGTCATTACCCTTGCCAGATACGCTGGGCTTTTGCCTGAAGCGTTGCACAGGCTTCCAGAGCAACTTGTGCCGCCACTTGCTGGCGTTCTCGATGTGATTTTTAATTTTGTGAAGGATGACCTTCATCTAATTGATTTGACACGTTTTTTTACAGGCATCCTGCAATGGATGATCGATGCCAGTTCTAACATCTTCTACGGTAAGCGCCGCTGGCCAAATCTTGAACCTATCCCGTGGACATCTTTGGCCGCAGTCGCCGGTGTTGTTGGGTATTATCTAGGTGGTTGGCGTTTAGCGGCACTTGGTGCTGGTACGTTCGTTTGGACCGCGCTGATTGGTCAGTGGAAGATTGCAATGGAAACCCTTTCGGTGCTTGCTGTAGCGGCGCCATTGGCGTTCATCATTGGCCTTTTACTCGGAATATGCAGCTGGAAAAGCAAGCGTGTCGAAATGGCATTGATGCCGATCCTATCGCTTTTGCAGACTATCCCGTTTTTCACATACCTATTGCCTGCGGTTATCTTCTTTAAGGTTGGCCCGACTGCGGGTGCGGTTGCGACGACGATTTACGCAATTCCGCCAATGATCTTGATGACAACGCTTGGTTTGAAAAAAGTAAGCCCTGAAGTTGTTGAAGCTGGCAAGATGTCCGGCTGTTCGCGTTGGCAAATGCTGCGCTACGTCTATCTGCCTTCGGCGCGAACCGAGATTTTGGTTGGTGTGAACCAAGTTATAATGCTCAGCCTTGCGATGGTGGTTCTGACGGCGTTCATCGGAATGCCTGGACTTGGTGCCAAGCTACTGGCGATGATGGGCAGCTTTAAACTTGGTCGAAGTGTTGAGATCGGGATTACGATCGTTTTGGTCGCCGTGATGCTTGATCGCTTGTCAAAGGCGTGGGTCGTCAAACAGCCTGTTCACTTTGAAAAGGGCACCAGCTGGGTGGTTCGCCACAAATACCTCGTGTTGTCGTTCGTTGCGTTTTTCGGATGTATGATCATCGCTCAATTCTGGGAGATCGCTGCCGAGATTGGACGCAAGCAAGATTTCAGCCAAGGTAAGGCGCTTGATGCTTACGTCAAATATGACTTGCTTCAGAACCCAGTGCTAAAGGCCGTCACCTATGGATTGCGCGTGTTCATGAACAACTATGTTCTGATCCCGTTTAGAAACTTCCTCCTTTCCATACCAATGCCAGCTTTCATCGCGATTGTAGTTGCGATTGCGTGGCAAATGGCTGGTCGAAAACAAGCGTTGATAGCGCTGGCCTTCTTTTCATGGGTTGCATTGTCGGGATGGTGGGACCGTTCGGTTATCACAATCTACTACGTGCTAACGTCTACCGCCGTGGCAGCAATCATCGCAATTCCTCTTGCGGTTTGGGGTGCAAGCCCACCAGCACAACGCATCGATTTTTCCCGAGGGATAAACGTTGATTTGGTTGTTGGTTTGATCAGCTTGGCCTTCCGTCGCCTTATCATATTCGTAGCTTCAATGATCGTTGCTGGCGTTCTTCGCTACATCCTTTGGTCACTGGGAGTATTCGGTGACGCAGAAGTACTTGGAACGTCCTATACTCTGACGTTTTGGGCGATCTTCGCGGTTAGCTTTTACGTGATGTGGCGTTTCCTTGGGCAAATGATGCGAGATACTTTCTTGCTGTTGGCTGCAGACACCGCGCAGACATTTCCTAGCTTTGTGTACCTTCTTCCAGCGATTATGCTGTTTTCGATCACACCAATCGCTGTGTTGTTCGCGATCATGATTTTCGCAATGGTGCCGCTGATCCGCTACACGATTGAAGGTCTGCGCAATGTGCCGCCTGAAATGCTGGAATCGGCAGACATGTCTGGCTCGAACAGAATGCAGAAGCTTTGGTTCGTCCAGTTTCCACTTGCATTGCCGACCATGGCAGTTGGGTTCAATCAGGCGCTTATGTTTGCATTCTTCATGACAATGATTGCGGCTTACATCGGAACCGTGGATCTGGGGCAAGAGTTGCAACGAACCCTTGCGGGTACGGATCTTGGCAAGAACTTTGTGCTTGGTCTCAATGTTGCGTTCATGGCGCTCAGCTTTGATCTGGTGATCAACAAATGGGCGGCAGACAAGAAAAAGATCCTCGGTCTGGATTAAAGAGCTAGGTAGCCGACGCCCGCGAAGGCTACCAAGCATCCCCCCCATTGTGAGAGGGTCAATTTTTCTTTGAGGAATGCCCAAGCAAATACGATGGTAAGAAGTCCAAACATTGACGATGAAACGGACGCATAGTGCTCGTTTGGCAATCCACCTGCCTTGATCACACTAAACAACGCAATCCCGTCTGCGATCCCCATGGAAATCAACCACGGCAACGCTGACCATCCTGGCCAAAACTTGGCGCGCAGGATCAATATAATTGCTGCAGTCAATACCACGGCAATCATCCGAGTTATAAGTGTGGCCGGTATTTCGTGAATGAGTTTCGCGGCGGTTTGACCTGTGGTGAACGTGGCTGCAAATCCCGCTGAGGCGACCAATGACAGAAGTATCGTTGGTCCCAACGGGGGGAAGTCGTCGGCCTCATCTCTCGACAATCCTGCCACGATTGAGACGCCAAGAATGATGGCTATCACAGCTGCCCACTGGAAAGCCGTAACGTGGGTTCCGCTGTAGACAGCCCATCCGACCGAAAAAAGAGGGAAGGTGGCGATCAACGGGGCAACGACTTTGACCGGGCCACGCTGGAACGCATAGTAAAGCGCGAAAGTTGCGACGACAAAGGCCACTCCTGAGATCGCTGAAAAACTCAGCCCCGATACCTCAAATGATATTTGCGGACGATAAATTGCCAGAAGCCCAGCGTGAAATATCAAACCCGTTGTGAGCACAGTTATGATGCAAGCGGTGACCGGTGTTTTTTGGCTGAGGAAACGTACGCAAATATCATGAAACCCCCAGCATAGGGCAGCCACAAGGCCAAGTGAAAGTGCGCTCATGTGAAGGCCTTTTTTTTAATTGGGATAGGCCAAAAGCCGCGTCGCCATATACCTAGCATAGGATTTGGCCTTTACACTCGAATTGTTTTCCGGCGGATGGCTGAGAAAGACCAAAAAAATGGCAAGAAGTGCGTAAGAAGCGTGTCAATTTTATTGAATTCATTTGCCGTCTCCATGAAAGCTATATATTCTTGGCATTAAATAAATTTTCCGCTCATGCAAATAACGGAGCCGCGGATGCTTGATGATTATCCTAACGTAATAGCAGGGCCACCAAAGCCTGGCGTGATTGTGCAACCTCGTGTCTTTTCACTGCCTCAGGGCACCGAAAGATATGTCGTCGAGGGATGCGGGGCTATTTTGGTTCCGATCTCAACGGGCGACCACATCACCATCATCAATGATGAAGGTGGACAGCGGTGTGAGTTGCTGGCCATTGGTGAGAAGGGCAAATCGGACCCGTCAATACTTGGCGCGAACGGGCAGGGGGCTCCGACGGGTCTGCAACATCTTCTGGTCAGTTCTGACGACTCTCTTCGAGGTTTCAGGATGGGGTTGGACGCAAGAGGGATCGACGTTTCTTCGGCAACTGCAATTCATCTATTCGAGTCTACAACGCCGGCAAAAACCGAGCAGTCCTATACGGCACAACGCGATGGCACAATGATCGTTGCCGCGCCGGGCGGAAAAATGGATGCCGAGCTGCAGGACACTTCGACGCCACTAACCGTTATGGTGAAGCGGTCAGTCATTAGGCCTAACGTGCGTTTTGAACTTCCGACACCGCTGGCCGATCCTTTGGACGAGGTTCGGGTTCACACACAAACAGCCGAGTCTTTCTTCGTAAAGGCTGGTGACTACATCCAAATCATCGACGTTGATGGTCGCCAATGCAGCGACTTTGAATGTTTTAGCGCGCGCAAGCTCGACAAAGGGATCGAGCATGCGTTGGACGTTACAACAACAAGAACCTTGATGGGGCATGCCTACCCAATGCCGGGTTTGCACGGCAAGTATTATGATCAAGAGATGATGCCGCTCGTTCAGGTTATCCAAGACACCTGCGGTCGACATGATGCTTTTGCTCTGGCCTGTGCGGCTAAGTATTACGACGACATCGGCTATCCGGGTCATGTAAACTGCTCGGATAACTTCAACGGTGCTTTAGAGAAATTCAACATCAACCCGCGTGCGGGCTGGATGGCGATCAATTTCTTCTTCAACACTGGAATTGACGATCACGGCGTCATGTACACTGACGAACCGTGGTCGCGCCCGGGCGACTATGTGTTGCTCAAAGCGCTGACAGATATCGTTTGCGTGAGCTCTGCCTGCCCAGACGACACCAGCGCTGCGAATGGTTGGAACCCAACTGACATTCACGTTCGAACCTATTCGGGCAAAGAAACATTTAAACGATCTATCGCGATCCGTACGACACCAGATTCGGAGCCTAAAATGACCAAAAACACCGGTTTCCACGACAGCTTTGCTAAGCACACACGCAATTTTATCGAATACAACGGCTATTGGTTGGCGAACTGTTTTGCTGCAGCTGGCCCCATAGAAGAATATACAGCCTGCCGCGAATCCGCTGTAATCATGGACCTTTCGCCGCTTCGTAAGTTTGAGATTAACGGCCCAGACGCCGAAGCACTTTGCCAGTATGTCTTCACCCGCAACATGAAGACCCTACCTATTGGCGGCGTTGTCTACACGGCTATGTGCTATGAGCACGGCGGTATGATCGACGATGGCACCGTCTTCCGTTTGGCACGTGATAACTTCCGTTGGATTGGTGGCTCAGACTATGGCGGAGAGTGGCTGCGCGAAGTTGCCGAGAAAAACGGACTGAACGTTTTGATCCGGTCCTCGACAGACCAAATGCACAATGTTGCCGTACAAGGCCCAAAGAGCCGTGATTTGCTGCGTGAACTTGTTTGGACCGCGCCTCACAATCCAGCTTTCGATCAAATCGACTGGTTCCGTTTCTCACCAGCACGCCTACGCAACGAAGCCGGAACCCCGTTTGTTATCAGTCGGACTGGATACACAGGCGAATTGGGATACGAAGTCATGTGCCACCCGAAGGACTGCGCCGAAATATTCGACGCGATTTGGGAAACAGGCCAACCATATGGTCTAAAACCGATGGGCCTTGAGGCTCTGGATATGGTTCGTATCGAGGCTGGCCTCATTTTTGCAGGCTATGATTTCAGCGATCAAACGGACCCGTTCGAGGCGGGAATCGGTTTCACCTGTCCACTTAAGTCGAAGACTGATGACTTTATTGGACGCGACGCTTTGATCAGGCGCAAAGAAAACCCAATGAAAAAATTGGTAGGCTTGGACATTGATAGTCAGATCGAAGTTGGTCACGGCGATTGCATACACATCGGACGCGCTCAGATTGGCGAGGTTACCTCGTCCATGAGATCGCCCAAACTTGGGAAAAACATCGCTATGGCGCGAATTGATGTTGCACATGCAGAAGCGGGTACTGTCGTCGAGATTGGAAAGCTCGATGGACATCAAAAACGGTTGCCCGCAACCATTCGCAAAGACTTGGCCGCATTCGATCCCAAGAAGGAGCGTCCAAGGTCATAATGCAGGCAATGCTTGATAAAATAGGTGGTGAAGAAGCGATTACAAAAATTGTGACGCGCTTTTACGACTTGATGGAAACCCTACCCGAAGCCCATGACATTCATAGGCTTCATTTTCGCGGCCATGGGCTAGACCACACCCGAATTGAACAGTTGAATTTTATGATCGGCTTTCTGGGTGGTCGCCAACATTATCGTGAGAAACATGGGCACATGGATTTACACGATATTCATGCACACGTTCCGATCAGGGCCGAAGATGCCGAAGTCTGGCTTAAAACATGGGATCAGGCTTTGTCCGAATGCGGCGCCAGCGGAGAAGACGTCGATCGGATGCGCAGCATCGTAGCGCGTGTCGCAAGAAAATTAATCAATGATGTCCCTGATTGGCGAATAGAGACAGTGTGATAAATGAAAGGTCGGCAGTACTTGCATAGGTATTGCTGCGCGTGGCACGCTTGATGTCTTTGACGATCTTCTCGCCGGGGCTCTTCGTTGTCTTTCTCATCGTCCACTCCTCAGTGGTTACGATGAACAACAAACTCTCGCTAAGCAAAACTGCCGCTCTGTCTCAAAGGCCGTGACGGGATACAGACCACTTGTAGTAGATGCCCTGAGAGATGCCTTCACGCCGGCAAAGCTCAGCGATACTGTCCTCGCCTCGCAGGCCGTCCAAGACGATCCTGATCTTCTCTTCAGAAGAATAATGCTTGCGCGTGGCGCGTTTGATATCTTTGACGATCTTCTCGCCAGGGCTCTTCGTTGTCTTTCTCATCGTCCACTCCTCAGTGGTTGCGACGAACAACAAACCCTCTCTTAGAAAATTGCACTATTTGGACCCATAAGCGCTCATCCCAGACAGCGGGAATAAAATTCTACAAAAATTGTACAAAAAACAAACAATTTAGACACAAGTCTTAGGTATTGCTGTTCGTAGGCAACAAAAAAGGTATTCAAATGAACCTTCTAAAAGCGTACGCTAAACCGTACTTACTGACTAAGAAGTTTAAGAAGACGGAAGATAGTGTTCTGAACTTTCCCATGTCTGTAAAGGATTTCAAAGCAAAATCAGTTGCGTGTGTCGTAAGTTGCGAAAATTCTTTTGTAGGCATGCGGAACTCTTTGGAACTTCTGGGTTTCGAAGTCGCTTGCTCAACTAGCATGGCTGCAACTTTTGAAGCCGTTATTGAAAGTCCTAAGGACTGGGCATTAGTTTTAGTGCGGTTAGACCAGCCTATTGACGAGGTTGGGATGGAAAAATACGTCCGTAATTTGCGACTGCTGGACACAAACATTCCCGTTGTAGTAGTAGCAGAGAAAGGCGGGTCGCCAATGCGAACCGGAGCACCCACTCTTATAGCAGATTTAGCAGTAAAAGAGCCTAGGTCAGTCATGGAACTCTCCGAAGTTCTAATACGCGCAGTGAGCGCACGAACTACATGGGGATCAAGTTTCAAACACTACAGGCGTTACGCTTCATAATAATAAACTTGAGTTTCTAATTCGTTCCTAAATACCACTCACGAGCGATGCTTGCAGTATATCAGATGATAGAAGTCAATCCGATATGCTCTCCTTAGGCTAGTTTAGGACTACATCCTGAACTAGCCTATTTTTGTAAAAAATATCAACCATTAGACTTCTAATATAACAATTTATAAAGTGATTATGGATGGTAAATACTAATATTTCGCTGCTTGAAGATGACATAGAGTTAAGTGAAGAGATTTGCGAGTTACTTGAATCTCGAGGCTTCCAAGTCAGATGCTTTAGGACGATTTCGCAGTTTTCTAACTATAATAACTTGCAGGACTTTGACCTATTTATTATTGACCTTACACTTCCAGACGGTGATGGAATCGATGCCATAAAAAAAATTCGCCATAGTTCAAAGTGCGGAATAATAGTACTATCTGGAAGAATCGATCAAACTACTAAAGTTCTCTCGCTAGAGCTCGGTGCTGACGATTACATCGAAAAACCCATGCAGCCATTCGAATTTATTGCAAGAGTAAGAAGATTACTTTTGCGCACACAAACGCCATCCAAAACATATGAGGATAATACCCCAAAAACAATATACAACTACGAAAATTGGACGACCGACCTGAGCGCCCGCATGATGACAAATAGTTGTGGATACGCAGCAAATTTAACTAAACTTGAGTTTGATCTTTGGGTTGTATTTTTGCTTAATGAAGGTGTTGCGTTAAGCCGTGATCGGTTGATCTATTTGATAAGAGGCTATGATTGGGCTGGTTCAGACAGATCAATTGATGATTTGGTTAGTCGACTTAGGAGGAAGACAACGGTGGATGGGCAAAATATGGGAATTAAAACAGTACACGGAGTTGGATACTGCTTGGAAAAAAGTGAGGTTCAGGCGTCTAAGGATTCTGCTATGTAATTTTTACTCTGGCCACTGACTGGGCAATACTTGAGATAAATCCTATGGGCCTCTACTAAAGAAAATTAGTGCAAAATTTAATATCATGATCCATTTTTCAACCGTCTGTCCTTTAAGTGTTCAGCACACGTTGAAAATTTTTGACGTCAAGTGGTTTTTTTAGAAAACCACTAATACACAAAGATTTATCACTAAAATCATCTTCCAAGTGCCCAGACATTAAAAAAATTCTAAAACTTCTGTTTTTATACTTTTTTTCTATATCACGTACCAATTCTAGCCCGGACTTACCTGGCATTTTTAGATCTGTAAATACTATATCAATTAACTTAATATTTTTATCTAATATATTAAGTGCCTCATCCGCATCAGAAGCCATATAGACTTTATGGCCCAAGTAAGTTGCGAGTTCGAATAATTCTTCCAATATTCGTTGTTCATCATCGACAAAAAGCAAATTCATATTATTTCATCCGTTACAGGTATTTTAATTTTGAAGTTTGAGCCATTTGACACGCTTTCGTAAGAAAGACTCCCTTTAAGATCTCTTATTATACCATAGCTTACAGACAGCCCGAGCCCAGTCCCACTACCAATTTCTTTAGTTGTAAAAAAGGGTTCAAAAATACGATTTTCAATATTCCCTTTTAATCCTCCTCCATTGTCTATAACTTCGATTACGGCCATGTTCTCATCTATCGAATGACGTAAAGTTATTTTTTGCTCAGTGGGATTTTTTTCCACGACTGCGTCTCGAGCATTAGAAATTAAATTAATTAATACTTGCTCAAGCAGAATTGGATGACACTCTATTTTAGCGCTACTAATTTTATCATATATTTTGATTACATTAATACCGTTTACCCGGAGCTGTTCATATATTAAATCTAAAGTACTATCAATTATGTCGCTTACATAAACAATATCAGGCTTCTCTGTGGGTTTTCGACCAAACATACGCATGTGATCTATTATTGCCGTCACCCTAACTGTCTGTTCAACAATACGTTCTATTTTTTTTCCCAAATAATCTGTTTCCAGTCTACCGGCATCCATTCTTAGTTGTATGTTAGATGCTGCTAATCTGATAACGTTAAGGGGTTGGTTTAGTTCATGTGCAACTCCGGTCGCCATTTCTCCTAGGGTTGCAAGCTTTGAGTTGTGGATAACTTGTGATTGAATTACTTTCAATTCAGTAATATCTTGTCCAACACCAACAACCCCTACAATTTTTCCAGACGCGTCTCTGCGGGTGGTCGAATTCAGCAAGACGTCGACGCGGTTTCCAGCGGCTGTAAACAGTGGAAACTCATAGTTCGCGGTTTCATTTCCCTTAAGAGCGTTATCAAGAACTTCCTTAACTGAACTCTTATAGTCATCCGTAATAAACTCAGAAACAAGGTCCTTGCCCATGACCTCGTATCGAGAAAAACCAGTTATGCGTTCCGCTGTTTGGTTCCATTCATTGACGTTTCCTTGTGCATCAATCCCAAATATTGGGGCGTTTGCGGTGTCAATGAGTTGGGTCAAATCGTCTGCGACAAGCTGTTGCTCTACCCGTACTTGATTCAATTCAGTAATATCTTGTCCAACACCAACAACCCCTACAATTTTTCCAGACGCGTCTCTGCGGGTGGTCGAATTCAGCAAGACGTCGACGCGGTTTCCAGCGGCTGTAAACAGTGGAAACTCATAGTTCGCGGTTTCATTTCCCTTAAGAGCGTTATCAAGAACTTCCTTAACTGAACTCTTATAGTCATCCGTAATAAACTCAGAAACAAGGTCCTTGCCCATGACCTCGTATCGAGAAAAACCAGTTATGCGTTCCGCTGTTTGGTTCCATTCATTGACGTTTCCTACTGCATCAATACCAAATATTGGGGCGTTTGCGGTGTCAATGAGTTGGGTCAAATCGTCTACGACAAGCTGTTGCTCACGCTCTATATCATTAAGCCAGCTGGCAATCAGTCGAAATTCACTTATATAGCTATTACTCAGGAAAAAAGACCTTGATGAACCCTCATTAGGAAACTTAATATAGTCCTTTAGATCTAACGAAATCCTACTAGTTAAAAGTTTCGATATACCATTAAGTAGAAAAAATAACAGGAACGCGGTAGCCACAAACACCGACAAGATAGCAGATAAATAAGCAAAAAATTCCTTTAAAAAAGGTATCGTACTATGCTTAGCTTCCAAAACAAACAAATCGGGCGTAGAACTTTGAATGTAAGAATCTATGTGTGAGTTCGTCCATTCGTCAACCGAATTATAAAGTATACTAAGAGTATTCGCACGAAGATTATCAGAATCTTTAATCTCACTGACACTACGTGAACCACCAAGGAATAATTCATAACTAACGAATTCTAACTCTTGCGAATATTTGGTTTCGTACAAATCCAAATTGATAAAATTGGATAAGTAATCTTTTTCCCATATGTAAATGTTTATGCCTTGTTCGAAAGTATAAACTATAGTGGCGATATTATCACCTAATATCACCAACTTAAAAGAGTGATAATTAATCATTTCTGGAAAAAAATAAATATTATTACCTAATTCTATAAGGCTTATAAGATAATCACTTGAATAAGGGCCATCACTTAAATTTAACCATTCGCTCCGCCAGTCATAAGAGCCAACTTGAAGAAACCTAGGATCAGAATTAATAATAGTGGATGAAGAAGAATATTCAAATCTACGACCATTAGTAAATTCTGTATATGGTTTGGAAAGTTCTTTTTCTAAATCATAAGCAACCAACGATCCGTAAAGATCAGTATTTCTCTGAGAAATTTCCATTGCTAACTCGAAACGAGCTACCGCGTTTTGTATTCCAACAAATACTAGAGGGATTAAGGAAATAACAACGAATAGTAAGGTAAAAAACTCACCAATACTGAACGAAAAAATCCCGCTTCCATTTTCTTTACCTCGGAAACCAAAATATCCCCCAACCAAAATAGCGCTAAGGACAATATTAAAAATCCCATTT
>ERZ1047985.2336-NODE-2336-length-11990-cov-5.121072_pt1 | contig 11990 bp, 9 predicted proteins | sample MGYA00383097_ERZ1047985 | MGnify/ENA primary metagenome ERZ1047985 (study PRJEB29581, sample SAMEA5548367) | metagenome | biome: marine; feature: coastal; material: water | depth 50 m | study: Short-term variability in the microbial, nano- and picoplankton...
CCACAATCGCCATGACCACTTTGGCGCAAGAGCTTAAAGCCCAAGGAAGGGATATTATCAGCCTCAGCGCTGGCGAGCCCGATTTCGACACGCCCGAACATATAAAACGGGCAGCAGCCGCAGCAATCGCAGCGGGCAAAACAAAATATACCGCACCCGACGGCATGCCCGAACTCAAGCAGGCAATTTGTAAGAAATTTTCCCGTGAAAACGCTTTAGAGTATAGTCCAAGCCAAATCTCGGTCGGAACCGGTGGCAAGCAAACCTTGTTTAATGCCTTGATGGCCACATTAAATGCAGAGGATGAGGTGATTATCCCTGCGCCCTATTGGGTCAGCTATCCTGATATGGTGCTTCTCGCCGGCGGCACCCCGGTGGTTGTGGCCACCGATGTGAAAGACAATTATAAGCTGACCGCAAAAGCGCTGCGCGCCGCCATCACCGAAAATACAAAATGGTTTATTTTCAATTCGCCCTCAAACCCAACCGGCGCGGGCTATACGGCACCCGAATTAAAGGCGTTGACGGATGTCTTGCTGGATTTCCCTGATGTTATGGTGATGTCGGATGATATGTATGAACATCTTACCTATGACGGGTTCAAATTTGTTTCGCCTGCGCAAGTCGAACCGCGACTTTACGCGCGCACCTTAACCTGCAATGGGGTTTCAAAAGCCTACGCCATGACCGGCTGGCGCATTGGCTATGCCGCAGGCCCCGAGGCTTTGATCGCCGCGATGCGCAAAGTACAAAGCCAAACAACATCAAACCCCTGTTCGATCAGCCAATGGGCCGCGCTGGAAGCGTTAGAGGGACCGCAAGCGTTTCTGCAAGACAACCAAACCCTGTTCAAAGGTCGGCGCGATTTGGTTGTTGCCGGATTAAACGCGATTGAGGGTATCACCTGCCCGATCCCCGAGGGCGCTTTTTACGTCTATCCGTCAATCGCCGGTTTGATCGGTAAAACCACGCCCAGTGGAAAAGTTATTGCGACTGACGAAGATTTTGCGATCGCCTTGTTGGAGGATACGGGCGTTGCAGCGGTTTTTGGTGCCGCTTTTGGCTTATCGCCCAATTTCCGGATCAGTTATGCAACTTCGGAAAGCCAGCTGAGCGAAGCCTGTGCCCGGATTGCACAATTTTGCGATCGCCTAATCTGAACCAGCATCAGAGTTTGAGCGCAAAACGTCACGGCGCAGCATCGGGCCCAGCAGCTTAACAAATCGGTGGCCCAGGGTCAGGGCCACGATCGCCAGCCCTACGGCGATACCCGCCCAAATACCGACGCCATCAAACCCCAGCCAGAACCCCAAAACATACCCAACCGGAAGGCCGATAGCCCAATATCCAATCACCGCAATCAGCAGTGGCACTGACGTGTCTTGAATGCCGCGCAAAAGGCTTAACGCCATCACTTGGCCGCCATCAACGAATTGAAACAACCCAGACACCACAAGTAAAACCGCGCCCAGCGCAAGAATTTGATCGCGGGCAGGATCATGCGCATCGATGAAAAGCCCCACCAAAGCCGTTGGAAAGGTTACAAACAGGATCAATGTCATTAAAGAAAGACCGATTGAGGCCAAAGTTGCAACCACGGCGCCGTCGCGTAAACCGACAAAATCTTTGCGGCCATAAGCGTTTCCCGCCCGCACCGTCGCCGCCGCAGCCAAGCCTAGATGTACCACAAACGTAACGCTTGAAATTTGGAGCGCAATGCCATGCGCCGCCAGCGCAATCACCCCCAACCAGCCCATCATAACCGAAGAGGCGTAAAACAATCCCGCTTCCGCCAAATGCGTCAATCCAATCGGCATTCCTATTTTGAACAGTTTTGAAAAGATGCTCCAATCAGGCCGCCAAAACCGTAGGAATAATTTATGCTCTGGCAAGCGCCGCCACGCATAAAGCGCGATGGCCAGCGCGCTGAGCAGATGCACGGCCAGTGACGCCCACGCCGCGCCGCCTACGCCAAGTTCGGGCGCTCCATATTTGCCAAAGATAAGCAAATAGTTCAGCGGAATATTGAGCAAAAGCGCCGCGACCGTAATCGCCAACACCACTTGCGTAAGCTCAAGGGCCGCAAGATAATTTTTCAGCACCAAAACCACCAAAGCCGGGATCAACCCAAAACTTAAAATCCGCAGATAATTCTGCGCCAAGTCTGCCAGCATTGGATCTTGCCCCAGCGCCACAAAAACAAATTCCGAACACCAAAAAAGCGAAAATACCCCTGCGGAATAAATGATGGACAACCACAATCCCATGCGGGTTACGCGGCGAATTTGAACCGCATCCTCGCGCGCTGCTGCGCTTGCCACCAGCGGCAAAAGAGCATGCCCAAACCCTGCGCCTAATATGAACACAACGAAGAAAAAAGAGCTGCCCAAAACTAAGGCTGCCAGCGCCTCAACAGAATACCATCCAGTCATCACGGTATCGACGACGCCGATGGAAATCTGCGCAATATTGCCAAGGATAAGCGGCAATCCCAACGAACAAATGGCTCGGAAATGTTGATAGCGGGTCAAGTCAACCTCCTGCACCTTGATAGGCCATAGGGCCGCAGCAGCAAGCTTTAAATCGCCACCCGCGTCAGGGGAGCCTTCAAACGCGGCGATTGCCCGCTTGCAAAAGAACAATACCCAAAACTATTACGCAAAATTTCTGAAACATTTCACCAGGCAAGTTTTCAAGGCAGGTTCTCAAGACAGGTCAAATTTGCAAGGTCGATGTAGCCCAAACAGGAAGGCAATTTGTATTTATACTCTGTTTGGGCCACGACACAACCGGCAAAGTGAGCGAAATACCGGCCGTCATTACTCGCCCTGCCTTGCTCTTCCCGCCATGAAGAGCCTGCAACACCAACATGCTCTCTCATACAAATATTGAGGGAGGATTAATCAGAATGCGCCACAAAGCTGAGTAGTTATATACCTTTACCATCTGTTAAAAGGCACATTTGTCTTTTGTTTGAAACCTCAAAATATTTCTCATTATTTAACTTTATCCTGACAAATTATTATAAAAATAAAAGTGAATAAAGAATAAAATCCTCAAAATATTTAAACTTTAATGATCAATAAAAAACGTTTTGACGCAAAGTAGCGTCAGGGTCGCTACAACCCGCACAATCATGTCACAAAACCGTATTATGCCAAAACTGTAACGATACAGATTTTTACCAAACCCAGCTTTCCGTGCAGCTTCCCTAAACCCCTATGCACAGAAAAGCCGACTCAATTATCTGCATGAGCTCTTTCCCTAGACCCGTCAAAATGACATAGTGCTTAAAAAAGAATAATGAGCAGTCAGATGAGTGATCTATTAAACCAAGCCCAAGGCGAGGATTATAACGCCAATTCGATCGAGGTTTTAGAAGGTTTAGAGCCCGTTCGAAAAAGGCCCGGCATGTATATTGGCGGCACGGATGAGCGCGCTTTGCATCATCTGGTGGCCGAGGTGCTCGACAATTCAATGGACGAGGCGGTCGCGGGCTATGCCAATCGCATAGATGTTGAATTACACGCGGATTATTCGATCACCGTTCGGGATAATGGCCGCGGCATCCCGATTGATCCACACCCCAAATTCCCCGATAAATCAGCGCTTGAGGTGATCTTATGCACATTGCACGCGGGCGGTAAATTCAGCGGCAAAGCCTATCAAACCTCGGGTGGTCTACACGGCGTTGGTGCATCTGTTGTGAATGCGCTTTCAGACAGGATGGTTGTGCAAGTGGCGCGCAACAAAGAGCTGTATGAACAAAAATTTAGCCGCGGCCTTCCCTTAGGCCCCATTCAAAAAATTGGAGCTGCGCCAAACCGGCGCGGAACCAATGTAACCTTCCACGCAGACCCAGAGATTTTTGGCAGCCTAAAATTTAAACCTGCGCGTTTGTTCAAGTCGATGCGGTCAAAGGCTTATTTGTTCAGCGGCGTTCAAATTCGATGGAAATCAGCCATTGAAGATGGCGATACGCCCACCGAAGCCAATTTTCATTTCCCCGGCGGATTGGCCGATTACCTCTCAGAAACGTTGAACGGCGCTTCAACCTATGCCGAAAACCCGTTCGCCGGAACGGTTGATTTTCAAGAGCGCTTCGGAGTTCCCGGTAAAGTAGAATGGGCCATCAATTGGACCCCATCGCGCGACGGGTTCATCCAATCTTATTGTAACACGGTGCCAACACCAGAGGGCGGCACCCATGAAGCCGGTTTCTGGGCTGCGGTTTTGAAAGGCATTCGCGCCTATGGCGAATTGACCAATAACCGGAAAGCCAAAGAGATCACCCGCGAAGATCTGATCACCGGCGGCTGCGCCTTGGTCAGCTGCTTTATCCGCGAGCCCGAATTTGTTGGCCAAACCAAAGATCGCCTTGCCACCAATGAAGCCCAGCGGCTGGTTGAAAATTCAGTCCGCGATCATTTTGACAATTGGTTGGCGGCCGATACCAAATCGGCCGGTGCAATTCTGGATTTTCTGGTCTTGCGCGCCGAAGAGCGTATGCGCCGCCGGCAAGAAAAAGAAACGCAGCGCAAAACCGCCACCAAAAAACTGCGGCTACCGGGCAAGTTGGTGGATTGTTCTGCGACCAACCGGGCCGGCACCGAGCTGTTCTTGGTCGAAGGGGACAGCGCCGGCGGATCGGCCAAAATGGCCCGCGACCGCAAAACCCAAGCCCTGCTGCCATTGCGCGGTAAAATTCTGAATGTTCTGGGGGCCGCCAGCAATAAAATTGGCACAAACCAAGAGATTAACGATCTTTCCCAAGCGCTGGGGGTGGGGCTGGGCACCCGCTTTAATCTGGACGATCTGCGGTATGATAAAGTGATTATCATGACCGATGCAGATGTAGATGGAGCGCATATCGCGGCCCTATTGATGACGTTTTTCTTCACGCAAATGCGTCCGATGATCGACAGTGGCCATCTTTATCTGGCCTGCCCGCCGCTTTACCGCCTAACGCAAGGGGCGGTGCGCGTATATTGCGAGGATGAAGTTGAACGCAATCATTGGCTTGAAAAGGGCCTTGGCGGCAAAGGCAAAATTGACGTGAGCCGCTTTAAGGGGCTTGGTGAAATGGATGCCAAAGACCTCAAAGAAACCACGATGGACCCCAAAAGCCGGAAATTGATCCGCGTCAATATTGATGAAGATGAACCTGGCGAAACGGGCAGTTTGGTGGAACAATTGATGGGCAAAAAGCCTGAATTGCGGTTTCAATATATCCAAGAAAATGCAAAATTTGTAGAAGAGCTTGACGTTTAACGAAAGGATCCCCCCGGGCTAATCATAACAGCCCAAGCGCATCCAATTGTTCAAATTCCAAACGCAAAGCAGCCAGCGTCACGTTGCCGGTCAGAGCAATTCTTTTGCATGGCGCAAAAAGAGTGCAAACGCCTCGCTGGCAGAGACGTTTTCCAAAGCCCCATCCGCGATTTCTTCGCGGCTCCACATCCAGCTACGCACTGGGTCATCGCGCATCGCCCAATCAGGAAAAAGCCGCGCTTGCGCTCCACCTTCGGCCAAAAGCGTGATCTCAACATGCCGATCATCGCGGCGGATATTTTGATAAATACGATCAATTTCAGAAGCAGGGCCCTCTAAAAACTGTAAATATAAGTCTGATCGGCAAATCAGCGCGCCAGTGATTTGAAACCGTTGATTATTGGTTTTGGCGGTCACCAAGATTCCGTTTAAAACGCTTTGATCAAAGCCAAATGGCTTTGACGCATAAATCAAATACTTCAGGTTTTGCTGGGTTTTATCGCGTACCAAAAACAACCGCCTTTCTTATTTCTTAGAGGCTATCTGTAAAAGCCATGAAATCCAAACCGAAAGGAACCCCTGAAAAAGGCCAAGGGCATTCCCCATCCGTGCGGATCACAAAAACAGCTACCTTGCGGCCAATCCAAGGCTCAAAGCCCAGAGTGCCTCGGGGATATCGACCGTCTGGTTTGGCTTTTTATTCTGCCCGGGCAAGCGCGTTCCCGGCTCTTGGGCCACAATCTCGGCCAACGCCTCTAGCCGTTCGGAAAACGCATGGCCTTGGCCCGGATCAATCACAATATAATATTGACCCAAATCATGCGGCGCGCCATCGGCAGCCTTAAGCGGCTTTACATCGCGCGACAAAATCCCGCCTGCCATGCCAGCGGCCAATAATTCGCCCATTACGCCAAAGCCCCAGCCCTTATAGCCGCCAATAGACACCAAAGATCCCGCCAATGCGGCATCCGGATCCGTTGTCGGATGCCCGTCGCTATCCAAGGCCCAACCCAATGGAATTTTTTCACCCGCCGCCTTTGCCATGGTGATCTTGCCCAAAGCCACAACCGTGGTTGATTGGTCAAATTGCAGGGCCACACCGCCTTGGCCATCGGGCACAGAAAACGCAATTGGGTTGGTGCCAATGGTGCGGGCCTTACCGCCGGGGGGGGCTACGATGGGCGAGGCATTTGTAAACCCAAGACCAATCATCCCATGCTCGGCAATTTGCTGGGTAAAATAGCCCAAAGACGTACATGTATGCGCATGACCTATCCCCAAGCTGACCACGCCGTTTTGCCTCGCTGCCGCAAGCGCCGCGGGCAATCCGGCGGCAAAAGCAGGCTGCGCAAAGCCGAATTTCGCATCCACATGCACCACGCCGGGTTTTGGCTGGCTAACCGCGGGGGTCACATCGCCGCGCACGCGGCCGCTTTGTAGCTGGACGCAATAGCTTTCAAGATAATAGAGGCCACATATACGGTTGCCCACGCTTTCCGCTTGCGCCACAGCGCGCGCAACATGCAGCGCAATCGCTTCATCCGCCCCATGTTTGATCAAGGCAGTTTTGGCCGTGGTTGCAATGTCATCAATCGATATTTTTGGCATAAAGCCTCCTAGTCTTTTCGGGCTGAGATTGCGTTATGGTGACTGCGCAATAAGGTCCAGCGTTTCTGAAAGCGGCCGCCGCATATTAAACCCCTGTTGAAGCAGCTTTTGATGATATTCTCTTCGAATCCAATCTTCAAAATCAATAGGATGCTGTTCAACCCGCGCTTCATAAACCGCCAAAATGTAATCAAGCACACCGGTGGCTGTGAAATCCAGGTGAATATAGCGTAACCCCAGCTGCTTTTTCGCATCTGCAACCGGGCGCCCCTCGCAGACCATCAAATACATTGCCGCCGTAAACCCGGCGCGATCTGCACCAGATTTACAATGAAATAAAAGCGGTTTGGGCAGCGTTTTAAACGCGTCAATGGCAGCCAGAATCGCCTCGCGCGCGGGTGCATCACGCGCCCAAAGCTTTCGAGAGACCAATGTCAGGTCCAATTTCTCGCAGGCCCATAATTCATAAAGAAAATGGGCATAACTATCTTCACCGCGCAGGTTTAAAACAGATTTACCGCCCATTTTCTTGAAGTCTTCCAAACGTCGTTCAGTGGGTTGATTGGATCGGTAAACACCGGGTGCAACTTCAAAAAAATTGGTCCAAAACGTACGCAATATGGCATGGTCAAACCAATAGTAATCAACCCGCGCCCAAAAGTTATCCTGCGTTGGAGATAAATTGGCCGCATAGGCGCGGCGCAACCGCTGATGCGAGGCTTTCAGCCGCTGAGCAATCTTTTTCAGCATTATGGTCCCTTTTCACGCAAGTTGCCGAGGTGTAGTTCGTCTGCGCCAGAGTGACAAGTCAAACCATGGATTGACCTTATCCGTCAAACAATTACCTATGAAGAAAATGATGAGATGAAACCAATGACATTATCCCAAGGCCGCGGCTATCTTGCAATTCCAGGGCCCTCCGTGATCCCCGATGCGGTGCTTCAAGCGATGCATCAAGCCGCGCCTAATATTTACGAAGGACCTCTAATCGATCTGACAAAAAGCATTGTTGAGGATCTGAAATGGGCGGCCTGCAGCACCCAGCATGTGGCGATTTATATTGCCAATGGCCATGGCGCATGGGAGGCGGCTTTGGCCAATATCGCCGAGCCTGGGGATAAGGTGCTGGTGGCGGCAACGGGCCGTTTCGGGCATGGTTGGGCCGAGATGGCGCGCCGCATGGGAATTGGCGTAGAGTTGATCGATTTCGGAATGCAAAGCATGGCAGAGCCGGCCCAAATTGCGCAGGCTCTCAAAGACGATCGCGACCGGCAGATCAAAGCCGTGTTGATCTGCCATGTCGATACTTCAACTTCCGTGCGCAATGATATCCTACAGGTACGACAAGCGATGGATGCGGTAGACCACCCTGCCCTATTGGCGGTGGATTGTATCGCGTCTTTGGCCTGTGATAGATTTGAATTTGATGCTTGGGGCGTTGATGTGATGGTGGCGGGCTGCCAAAAAGGATTGATGGTGCCGCCGGGCCTGTCTTTCGTGTTTTTCAGCGATCAAGCCGCAAAACGTCAAAAGGCTTTGCGCCATGTCAGTTCTTATTGGGATTGGGCACCGCGCGTTGCCCCGCAATTATTCTACGAATATTTCTGCGGCACAGCGCCCACCCATCATCTATTCGGATTGCGCATCGCGCTTGATATGTTGAAAGCTGAAGGTCTGCCGCATATTTGGGCGCGCCATGAAACCTTGGCGCAAGCGATTTGGAGCGCGGTTGATATTTGGGGGCAAGCGGGGGGAACGATGGCCCTGAATATCGCAGATCCCGCGCAGCGCAGCCATGCTGTCACGGCCATGCATCTGGGGGTGCCCGCCACGCAAAATCTTCGGCAATGGCTTGAACAAAACGCAGGGGTTACGGTGGGCATCGGTTTGGGCATGTCAACGCCCACGGATCCAGACGGAAAGGGGTTTTTCCGCTTTGGCCATATGGGCCATGTCAATGCACAAATGATTATGGCGCTCTTGGGCAGCGTTGAAGCAGGGTTATGCGCCCTGTCTCTGCCGCATGGAGCAGGCGCGCTAGAGGCTGCTGCCCGGGTGATTGGCTCAGCCCGCTGAAGCAGCGGCGGCCAAAGCTTTAGGCAGCGCGCGGCGCAGCAAATCCATATCTTCTGACCGGCCCGCACTAACGCGAATGCAACGGTTTTGCGGAGCGACAAACGGCATGCGCACGAACAGCCCCGCCTGCACCAAATGCGTCAAAACGGCCTGGGCAAACACCCCGTCGCGCCCGCAATCAATGGCCATGAAATTGGTGGCTGACTCAACGGTGCTCAGTCCATTTTCGCCGGCAATACGCGCAATTTCTTGTTTCGACGCCTCGACTTTGTCGCGTACAGAAAGCAGCCAAGCCTGATCGTTCAACGCCGCCTCGGCGGCACTTTGCGCCGCGCGGTTCATGCCAAAATGATTGCGGATTTTTTCAAATTGACCAATCAAGTCTTGCGCACCAAGCGCATAGCCGACCCGCGCGCCCGCCAAACCATAGCCTTTTGAAAAGGTACGCATGCGGATGATACGCGGATCGTCTATCGCGACCTGCACCGCCGTACCATCAGGAGCAAACTCGATATACGCTTCATCTAAGATCAGCAATGTTTCCATCGGAACGCGGGCCAAACATTCCATAATGAAAGCGCCGCTATGCCATGTGCCCATCGGATTGTCCGGATTGGCAAAATACACCAATTTAGCCCCAACGCGGCCAGCTTCTTCCAACAACGCCGGCAGATCTTCAGCATCCTCTTTATAAGGCACTTTATGCAAAACCCCGCCGAACCCGCTGACGTGGTAATTAAAAGTTGGATAAGCACCATCCGAGGTCACCACAGCATCGCCCGGGCCGATCACCATACGCGCTAGATAACCCAAAAGCCCATCTATCCCTTCACCCACCACAATATTCTCAGGGCTGACTTTATGATGGCGCGCCAAAGCCCGCCGCAATTCAAAACTGGTCGGATCTCCATATTTCCAAATCTCGGCGCTCGCGCTTTGCAGCGCGGCGATGGCCTTCGGAGATGGGCCAAACACGCTTTCATTGGCGCCAAGGCGCGCATCGAACGCACTTCCACGCGCGCGTTCATGGGTTTCGGGGCCAACGAAAGGAACGCTTGCCGGCAATTGCGATAGCAGGGGGGTGAAACGCGCATGGGTCATGCGGGCAGTTTAGGAATATTTTGTCCCAAGCATCAAGAGCACAATGACCCGCCACACCGCAAAATTAGATTTTCTGCGCCAGTGATATATTTTTTGCGAAAGCAGCAGCAAAGGTTTGTGATCTTTTGCCAAGCCGTGTACTGCTGAGGAAACCAAAAAAGAGGCTTAAGTGTCACGCAACCCCGCCCCGTTTGCCGCTTTTGAATGGATGATCGCTTGGCGCTTTTTGCGCGCGCGCCGCGCCGAGGGCGGTGTAAGCGTGATGACTTGGATCAGCCTGATCGGTATCACGCTAGCCGTATTTGCGCTGATCGCCACATTGGCGGTGCGCTCCGGCTTTCGCAGCGAGCTGGTCGATACTATTTTGGGCGCCAATGCCCATATCACGGTGTATCAGCTTCCCATTACCAATGAGGCGGGCCAGTTGGACCGTAAAATTTACGACTATCAAGACATGGCCGATCGATTGCGCGCGCTTGCAAGCGTGTCGCGCGCCGCGCCATTGGTCAAAGGCCAAGTGATGGCAAGCTTTGGCGGCAAGAACACCGGTGTTCAAGTGTTTGGCTTATCCCCAAAGGATCTGAACACCTTGCCCCGCATCGCGGCCCCCGAAAACTTTCAAGGCACGATAGAAGATTTTGACCGCGGCATCGCGATTGGATCAGGCGTCGCGCGGCTTTTAAACGCCCGCTTGGGCGATAGCGTAAAGCTTATTTCGCCCGATGGTGTCAAAACGGCATTTGGAACCAGCCCGCGGGTCAAAAGCTATCCGATCACCTATATCTTCACGGCAGGACGCTATGATATTGATAAGACGCGCCTTTATATGCCGTTTTCAGAGGCTCAAGCCTATTTCAATACGGAAGGCGCGGCAGATGAAATCGAGGTGATGGTCACCAATCCAGAACAGATAGAAGCCTTGATCCCCGATTTGTTGCACGCCGCAGGCCCCCGCGCGCAGCTTTGGAGCTGGAAGGAGGCATCGGGCAATTTCCTGCGCGCCTTGCAAATTGAAGATAATGTGATGTTCATTATTATGTCGATCTTGGTGTTGATTGCAGCAATGAATATTATCTCTGGCCTTGTGATGCTGGTAAAAAACAAAGGCCGTGATATCGGAATATTGCGTACGATGGGGCTGAGTGAAGGGGCGATCATGCGCATCTTCTTCATTTGCGGCGCCGGAACCGGGTTGATCGGCACGGGCTTTGGCGTGATTTTAGGATGCCTGTTTGCGATCTATATCGACACGATTTTTTCTCTGGTCAACTATCTGGCTGGCGGCGGCGTTTGGGATCCAAGCATCCGCGGCCTTTACACAATCCCCGCAGAATTATACCTGTCGGATGTTTTATCGGCCATCGGGCTTTCTTTGGGCCTTAGCTTTTTCATCACCCTGTTTCCCGCCCGCAGAGCGGCGCGTTTAAACCCTGTGGAAGCGCTTCGCTATGAGTGATGCAATATTGGAATTAAAGGATTTGAAAAAATCCTATAACCAAAATAAATCCAATCAGATTGATGTGCTTTTGGGGGCCAAACTGCTGCTTAAAAAGGGCGAAGTTGTAGCGCTGACCGCACCTTCAGGGGCAGGAAAATCCACATTACTGCATATCGCAGGGCTTTTGGATCAAGCCGATACTGGGGATGTGCTGGTGGCGGGGCAAAATCTGGCGGGCGTATCGGATCGCCGCCGCACGATCATTCGCCGCCGCGATATTGGATTTATTTACCAATTCCACCATTTGCTGCCTGAATTTTCCGCAGCCGAGAATATTATGTTGCCACAAATGGCGGATGGACAGCGAAAATCTGCGGCCAAAACCCGCGCTTTGCACTTATTAGAGGCCGTAGGATTGCTAAACCGCGCCCAACATCGGCCCGCCGAATTGTCAGGGGGCGAGCAACAGCGCGTTGCGTTTTGCCGAGCTTTGGCA
>ERZ1047985.2357-NODE-2357-length-11916-cov-5.202091_pt1 | contig 11916 bp, 10 predicted proteins | sample MGYA00383097_ERZ1047985 | MGnify/ENA primary metagenome ERZ1047985 (study PRJEB29581, sample SAMEA5548367) | metagenome | biome: marine; feature: coastal; material: water | depth 50 m | study: Short-term variability in the microbial, nano- and picoplankton...
ACAGCATTCATAATGCTGGGGTCGGTGGTTCAAGTCCACCCGTAGCTACCACTTCTCTCAATTTTTTCTTCTTAATTTTCATAAGCTTAGCGCATTTTTACGACTGCGCAAGATTGATCGTTTTTTGCTCAATTTCAAATTGAGACCATTTTGAGACCATATTGAGACCGCCCTGCGACCAGCAGCTTTCCTGGCCACTCCCAGCCACTATTAAATCGATTCCAATTTCCCAACTCGAAGCAGCCCCTCGGTAATTATGCTGAGCAGTTTTCCGCGCGCGCGCGGCGAGAAATCCATGCCTGCGGCATATATTTTTCGCGTATTAGGTGGGTAGATAAAGGTGAAATCCCCCCAAGCGCTCCAGCCCAAATTCGAAATTTCCCAGCTCCCTGCAGGCATACGCAATCCATGGAATCTTAGGTCCTAAGGTGATCAACAGGGCATGGGGCTCTACCGATCACCCGATCGCTAGGAGCGAATTATGGACACATTTACCTATCTCACCACGGACGAACTTTCCGACCGTATCAAGTATGACGCCAGGACCATCCGCAACCGCCTGAAGGATTCTGTACTTCTAGAAGGCATCCACTATATCCGCCCATTCGGGGGCCGCAAGATTCTCTATCTCTGGGAACGTATTGAGAAAGATATGGCGCGCCCCACTGCTACCACGGCCCTCATGGCCGGCATTCAATAAGGAGGCGGTCATGGGAACAATTAACACCAGAGGTGGCAAACTCTTTATGGACTTCCGCTATCAGGGAGTCCGCTGCCGAGAGTACACCAAACTCGCTGACAAACCCGCAAACCGCAGGCGACTCAAGTCGCTCATGGAACGCATTGAGGCGGAGATATTACTTGGATCCTTCGAATATTTTTCCTATTTCCCAAAGTCCAAGCTCGCTAGCCAGTTCAAAGAACGGGATGCGCGAAAAGCACAGCTCCAATCAGATACACCTACCTTTCAAGAGTTCTCAGAGACATGGTTCTCAGAGAATGAGATCGGCTGGAAACATTCCTACCAGATAACCCTCCGAGCCTCACTCGACAAACACATCCTTCCTGACTTCGGTGAGATACCTGTGAGCCAAATTGCGCGGGCAGACATCCTGGCCTTTCGGGCCAACCTCGCCAAAATCCCCCGCAAGGATGGTAGCCAGGGGCTCTCCCCTGCACGGATCAATACCATCATGGTGCCGCTGCGACTTATAACCAACGAAGCCGCTGATCGGTTCGATTTCCCAGCGCCTTTCAAAAACATCAAGGCACTGAGGATACCCAAGACCAAGGTGGATCCTTTCACCCTGGATGACGTCCAGTCAATTCTCACCCATGCCCGTGAGGACTTCAGGAGCTATTTCACCGCCCGTTTCTATACGGGCATGAGGACCGGAGAGATCCATGGTCTAAAGTGGAAATACATCGACTTCAATCGTCGCGAAATCCTTGTACGCGAGAGCTTCGTGGCCGGCGAAATGACCGACACCAAGACCGAAAGCTCTACGCGGGACATCCCTATGTCCCAGCCTGTATTTGATGCCTTGAAAGAACAGCACAAACGAACCGGCAAGTTCGAATGGGTCTTCTGCAATGGTGAGGGTAAACAGCTTCAGATCAACAACGTTTCTAATCGTGTCTGGAGGCCTTTGCTTGCCCTTCTACAATTGCCGTACCGCAGGCTCTACCAGACACGCCATACCGCAGCCACCCTGTGGCTCGCCGCGGGTGAGAACGTACTTTGGGTCTCCCAGATGCTCGGGCATTCAGACCCCCACGTCACCCTCCAGAAATACGCGAAGTACGCCCCGGACCTAACCCGGCGGGATGGATCAGCATTCGAGGCGCTACTCGCCCAGAAGGCGGCCACCCCAAATCAAAATGATCAAACAGGAGAAGACTCATGAAGAATCTCTTTAATACCCCCTTCACCCTCGATGAACTCGTCGAGGAAGCGAAGAAGCACAACGAGGCACGTTACAAGCATCATGCCCGCCACCTCTGCTCAGCAGCGAAGGTCGTGCCCCACGAGGACTGCATCGCTCCGTATTTTTCGGAGGAATACCGTGGCACCAACCTCGAGACCACAGTGGACTGGCTCAAGGCATACATGGTCGATCAGGACCTCATGTTCTGCGAGTTGGATATCAAGGAGAGCATTGACGCTTTCAAGGCTGACTTGCACGACAGAATCCCACCTGAATTGTGGGGAGGTGAGTAATGAGTGAATTTGAACTCATTCCCGCAGGTTTTGGCCTGCTCTGCATCGCCTACTACGTTCGTGGACTAGTACGGCTCCACCGGTTGCGCGTTTCCCGGACACGGACAATCACCTTCTGGGAAACCTGGCTGCGCTTCTGGCTCAGCCCGGCCATCCTCAAGGACGCTTTTCGTTGTGCCGTTATCTCCCTCGGTATCTTCCTTGGCATCGAAATCGCCCGGGGCGACAACGTGGAAGACGATGCCGATAACGATTCAGAAACGGATCATTTCTAGCGGTGCTTGCACCGCTTTTCTCTTACCCCAAGAAAAAGGATCTGACCAAAGTGATAATGAAACCACTGGATGAGGAAAACGCGCTCGAAATACGGTACCAGAATGCGATAAAGGCGCTGCTGGACCTGGCGCTAGACCACAGTCATAACAGAGCACAAGTCGCAGCAAGCGTTCTCCTGAGCACCAACAGATCGTATATACGTCCTGAGCAAAGGTGGCGGGTATCAATCCCCGACCTCCAACAGCTTACCGAGAGCGAACAATATGCAGCCCTCGGCGTCATTCATGGAAGAATTACTCTGGGCATATCTCCCGAAACTGTCATTCAAGGTGGCCCTGAGCTTTTTCATAAACTGTGGCACCGATGGCGAAATGTCGAACGATGGTGACACGCGCTAGCACGGCTGCATTATAGTTGTAGGCACTGCGACCGATTGACCGGCCTGCTGAAATGCGCTGACCTCCTCTACCGGATTGCGCTGCCCAGTCGGCTGATGGAAATGACCAAGACGCCGTTATGACCCCAGCGTGAGGAGTGTTGGGGTTCTGCCCGGAGACGGGCTTGCCAAAGGATAGAGTTGGCCGAATATGATTTCTTCTTATTCATGCCACGCACTATAGTTACATACATCGGAAAGTTTCAGAAAAACTAAGGTGGTTGTAATGGCTTCTCGCTTTCGGCATCTACGCGCCCGGGTACTCAAAGCGGTTTTCAAGGCCCACGCTCAACTGTATGAAGCTAGCGACGGGCGTATCGGTAAGTGGATAACTATAATGGCTCCGGGGCGACCCACCTTGTTGTTATATGTAACCGGCCGCAAGTCGGGACTGATTCGCACTACACCATTGGTTTATTTCGAGGATGGCGATCACTACGTCGTTGTAGGCTCTGACGGTGCCGCGCGGCGCGATCCTCAATGGTGGAAGAATCTCCAGGAGAACCCACAAGCTACCGTCCGCGTTAGGCGTGACAAGTTTCCTGCAGTAGCCAGCCTGGCGACGGGTGACGAGAGAGCCCGCCTGTGGCAAATCGGCATAAGCATTCTTCCGGCGTGGGCTGAATATCAAACTCGTACAGAGCGCCTCCTGCCTCTGGTGGTATTGACTCCCAATTAGCAATCCATGGACCGAAAGTACAAAGGTGGCCGAATATGATTCCGCCTACGAGTTTCCAGCGCATTATAGTCATGCACTCCGAACAATAATTTTGATCGTGTATCGCTATCGTACATCTCTGCGCTACGATTTCTATTAACCTGTTATAGGGGACAGACCACAATTTTAAAAAAATGTGGTCTGTCCCCGGTTTACCGAAAGCAGAGGGACAAACCATGTTTAAGAAAATCGGTTTAGGCATTGTTGTAATACTGCTCGCGGCGATCGGCTTTGTCTGGTTCAAATTTCTAATGCCCTTGCAGGCATCAGCGGATAAAAATGGGCCGGCAACCGCGGCCCGTGATTACGCCTTGCAAGATAACAGCAAGTTAACCCTGCCCTCCCCTCAAGCCGCCGTTTACCAGGCGGCGCCCAACCCCGACATGAACCTGTATTGGGGTGAATTGCACCTGCATACCAGCGAAAGTTTCGATGCAGCGCTGTTTGGCAACTCGATAGGCATTGAAGACGCCTACCGCTTCGCCAAGGGCGAACCGCTAAGCAGCGCCAGTGGCGAGGTCATGCAGCTTAGCCGCCCGCTGGATTTCGTGGCGATCACCGACCACGCGGAAGGTTTCGGCACCCGCACCCATTGCGATGACCCCAATCTGTTGTTTAGCGAGCGCGCCGCCTGCTGGCTGGCCAACGAGCCTAACCCAATGATTTTCCAAATGCTCACCAGTGGTGTTCGTGGCAAAGCCATCCCCGGCGACCCATCAAAGCCGGCTGGCGTCTATCAACCAACGACCCGCAAATCGCCTAAACCCGGTGCTTTTCCTACGTGTAGATTTGGCGATGGCGCGCTAGCACGATGCATTAAAAACGCCGGCGTCGATTGGGCCCGCTACATCGACCTTGCCGACCAGTACTATGAGCCGGGTGAATTAACCACGCTAATTGGCTATGAGTATTCGCCAGGAATGCCCGAGCAAGGCAAACACCACCGCAATGTTATTTTCCGCTCCAATACGGTGCCTGAACGCGCCCTTTCAAGCCTGGATGTGCCAAACGCTATTGAACTGTGGAAGGGGCTTGAAGCCAATTGCTTTGATGATTGTGACTTCTTGACCATGCCGCACAACCCCAACAAGGCATGGGGCCTTATGTATTCGCGTTACACCTGGGATGGACAGGAATATAGCGAGGCCAACTGGCGCTTGCGCCAGAAGCGCGAACCACTAGCGGAGATATTCCAGATCAAGGGCGCACAGGAGTGTGCGCTTGGGGTTGGCGCTACCGATGAAGAATGCGCTTTCGAACAGGTATTCGACCCCTGCCAGCCGGGCGAAACCACCGGCTGCGCCTTTGAAACAGGCTTTGTCCGCCAGGGGCTGAAGGTCGGATTGGAACTTGAGCAGGAGCTGGGCTTTAACCCACTAAAGGTCGGTTTTATCGCCGCCACCGACAGCCACAACTCCAATCCCGGTGACGTGGAAGAATGGGACTTCCCCGGTGCCGTCGGTGCGGTGACATCCTCTGCGGCGCGGCGCTTGAGAGAGACTCCGGAAACAGCAGCCTATAAAACAATTCTGAAATTCCACACATCGGGCGGCCTGGCCGCGGTTTGGGCCCCTGAAAATAACCGCGAAGCAATTTTTGATGCCCTCGCCCGTCGCGAAACCTACGCCACATCTGGCCCGCGTATGGCCGTGCGCTTCTATGCAGGCTGGGGAATTGATGAGACAGTAGCAAACGGCCACAACGCAGCTCAGTCCTTAATAGCCAATGGTGTGCCAATGGGCGGCGTGCTACGCCCGGATGCCACAAAGCAAACATCTCCCGGCTTTTTTGTCTGGGCCACACGCGACCCCATGGACGCTCCCCTACAACGGGTGCAAATGATCAAGGGCTGGATCGATGCGCAGGGTCAAACCCAGGAAAAGGTTGTCGATATAGCCTGCGCCGACGGGCTCACGGTAGACCCTGCAACGGGCCGCTGTCCAGATAATGGTGCCAGCGTTGATCTCAACACCTGCAGCTTCAGCCCGGGCTATGGCGCCAATGAACTGAAAACCCTCTGGCATGACCCCAACTACGATCAGGCCCAGGGTGCTTTCTACTATGTTCGTGTACTGATGAACCCCACCTGTCGCTGGTCAAGCTATGATGCTATCCGTCTGGGGCGCGAGCCCGATCCCCGCGTCCCGGCAACAATACGGGAGCGCGCATGGACCAGCCCCATTTGGCTAGACCCTGCAAAATAGACTGTTACAGTGGTGGTGATTGCACAGAGGCTTGCAATGGGACTTACTGCCCCTACCAGACGACAATAAAAAGTCCCTGACAGTGAATACAGAGTCGAAGTCACGTTTATACCCCATTTGGCTGCTGGCCCTTATCCTGCCGGTTGGTGGAAGCTATCGCCGCGTGTTGACAGCGGCCGTGATCATGCTCCTGCTGTGGCTGGGGCTGGATGCCCTGGGCGGCAAAACCGACCCCTACGAAAGGCTCTTTTTTTCTGCGGTCATCGCTTACTCGATCGCAATTTTTTCGCGCATCATCAATCAGTCTCAACGTGCGCTGGATGAATTAACGCGGGAGCTGGATGTTCCTGACGAGGTGATGGCCGGACAACGCTTATCGATTTCGCATAAGAGCGCGCTGTGGATTATCGCCACAACGCTGGGCGCCGTGGTCTTTGCTCTACTGCATCTCTCACTTATTTATGGTTCGCGTGGTGCAACGTTCTATGAAGCTCTTTTCAGTGGCCATTTTGTGGCCAGACACATCGGAACTCTCGCCACCTGGTTGGTGATGACCACTAATATCTCCGCCCTGTTTTACAATGCACTGTTGTGGGCACGTGTGGGGCGCTCCATTGAGATCGACCTGTTCCGGCCCGGCGCAGCCTTCATCATCGGGCGTATCGCGGTGCTATCAACGCTGTCTGTTGTTGGAGCACAGGTTCTGTTTGTTATTTTGATCATGGGTCAGGGGTGGGACTGGGCGACTGTATTTCCCGGTCTCGCTGCCAGCTTTGTGCCGGCAATACTGCTTTTCATTATACCGGTATGGCCGTTGCACAAAAGACTGCAGGCAGCCCGACAGTCTATGCTGCTCGCAGTGGATGACGATATCCGCAAGCTGGGGCCGATCTCGGAGGCGCGTATTCGCGACGGCGCCGCAATCGATCAGTTTAATCGACTACTTGTGATGCGCCGGGAAGTGCAGCGGGTTTCTACCTGGCCCTTTGATGGTACTAACCTGCTCCGTATTGTATTTTATTTGCTGCTCGCCCCGCTGGCCTGGGTTGGCGCTGCCCTGGTGGAGAACATGGTGGACCTCATTCTCGTTTAGAGGCGCTCAATCCCGTCTCTTCAGTCGCCTGACCACGGCCTGAAAGCTCAGTACAGTGGCATCTTCCACCGCCAGTTGACCGCGCACAAATGTCATTGAGCCTGTGCGGCGTACCACCTCTCCGCTACCTGTAACCCAGTCGCCCAATTGCGCAGCTGCCATAAAGTCGCTGTGAGGAATCTTATTCGGTCAACTTATGGCGATACTGTGCCCGCAATATTTATAACGCAGGATCGTACCGACTGAGGCTTTTTTCATCCCGCGGGCAAGGCCGCCACTACACCCCGCAACAAGGCCTGCTTGTCAAACCCCTGCTCGCCATTGAAGGTCATACCCATCCTGACCACCACCAGCTCCAGCGAAGGAACAACAATCACGTACTGGCCAAAGTGCCCCTGAAAAGCGTAGGCATCCTCCGGCATACCGGGGAATAATTGATGGGGGGCAGGGGTGTTCAGCCAGATCTGTGCACCGTAGGCGCGTGTCTGCAGCGATGGCTCTGACGCAGTGGTGGCATATTCCACCCAGCCTTCGGGCAGAATACGCTCGCCTTGATGGACACCGTCGTTCAGGTACAACAGGCCAAGTTTCATCCAGTCAAGACCAGAGGCGTACATGCTGGCACCACCGATAAACGTGCCCGCAGCATCGGCCTGGAAGAAGCTGTTGCCCATACCCAACTTGTCGAACAGGTGGCGCTGGGCAAAACGAAAGTACTGCTGATCATCCGCAATCACATTGCGGGCAACGTGCTGCAGCAGCACCGAGTGCACGGTCTGGTATTCCCAGCTATTGCCCGGCTCGCCCCGCAGCGGTGTCTCGGCCGCGAACCCGGGCGCATCCGGCACTGCGTACAACATCTGACTGTGTAGTTTGCGCGGGTTTGAGTCGGCGGGCGTCTCCTCGTAATCGAAGCCTGCAGTCATCGTCAGCAGGTGATGCGTGGTGATCCGGCTACGGCCGTCATTCAGTTCGGACCAGCCATCTATCGGTGCAGGTGCATCAACATCCAGCCGGCCCTGCTGTACTAATATCCCTATGACCGTTGCCGTTGCACTCTTGGTCATAGACATACCGCGCTGGGGGGTATCCCCGTCAAAACCATCGGCATAGCGCTCGGCGATGAGCTTTCCCTGGTAGCTTACCAGTACCGCGCGGGTATTCTGAGCTTTCTCGATATCGTCAGTAGTCTCCGTGAAAGTACTCGCGATGACCGCATCGAGCTGATCCCGGTTAACACCGGGCACATTCTCATCCACGGTTGGCCAGGCTGGTGCAGTCGGCGGGGAATCAGTCCGTTCATCCACAGCGACGGCGAGCACATCTTCCAGGTTGCGCCCTGCCAGCACAGAGCAACCCAAGCCTGGCCGGTACACCGAATGCTCTGTGAAGCTCACCGGGCCAATGCGGACCGTGGTCTCGACCACGTCACCCTTAACAGCGGACCTGGCGATCTCGCGCTGCTGGCCAGTCAAATCATTCGCCTCCACCTCGGCCTGGTCTCGCCCCAGAATCAGTACGTTAGTACACAAGGTCTGGGAAATATAACCTGCAGCAACCGCCTCGACATCGCGCAAATAGTTGATGCCGTATGTGCCTGCCGCAAGCACGGCGGCTACGACAAGCAATACGATGCTTTTCAGCATTGTGTTTTCTCCAATTTTTATTGAGTCGTATTTGAGTCAGAGCCTTTAATGCAGTTCTCTAAAATGTTTCCCAACGGCCCGGTAAAAAGCAATTTGTTCTTTTGTACTTGCTTTCCCCTGGCCTGAGAATTGCGCTACAACATAGTCTTCCTTTTTGTTTACATACATATATTGCCCGGCAGCTCCCCTTGCGATGAATTCCTGGTCATAATCAACGGGTAACCACCACTGAACGCTATAACCATCTCGATAACTGCCATCTTCCATGATTCGAGGCTCCTGAAAAGGAGCCTGGGCATTCTGTACCATATCCAGCCAATCATCGTTGACAACTTTTTGTCCATCAAGGACAAGGTCGTCTAAATAGAGTTGGCCGAAGTGAGCAAAATCCTGCAGGGTAACGGATAGGGACATTTGTCCCAATGGATTGCCTTCGCCATCGACACTCCACTGCGCATCACTGCTAAACCTACCAGGAGTCCACAACTTTTCTTGTACAACTTCAGCGAAAGGTGCGTTGTATGCGCCTTCTACTACTCGTGACAGCACGTGTGTATCCGTCAATATATAGTTAAAGTCTGTCCCAGATTCTACCCGTCTGGAAAAGTCTTTTATCAAGCCATCAAAACTCATTCGCCTAACAAAGATATCAAACATCATTCGCCCTCTATTTGGCGAATGATTGTAATGAAAGAAGTTAATTCCTGAAGACATCATCAGAACGTGTTTAATGGGCGTTTCGCCATATGCCGTTCCTGTGAATTGCGTCGCATACTTCTCTACTGGGTCATCAAGGCTTTCAATTTTCCCATCCGCCACAGCAATTCCAACCATGGTGGCAGTAAAGCTCTTGGTTGAAGACATGATCATATACGTGGTGTCATCCTTAACACCTTGATCATAGTTTTCTACCACAACTTCGTTATCAAACAGCACTATTAAACCGACCAGATTTGCCTTGCTGAAATAATCTGCGGCGGTATAGGTTTCACCCTCGTATTCATAGGTGATGTCATCTAAATCCGCTAATTTCCTTTGATATTGACGAGGATTCTCTGGCGCTTTCAAAACCGCATATGGAGAGACCAAATCCCAATTACTTTGTGTGTGAATCCTTGATATAAAGGGATTCGCCTTGTGAAACATCCTCCACCCTTGATGGTCTGCCCATGGCCTAAAAAAGAATAAAGAGATACCGATAAGACCAACTAGTATCGCGTAAGAAAAATACTTAAGAATTTTTTTAATCATTTTCATCCCTGGTTTACCAACGATAGCTGGCAGTTAGTCCAATGCGGCGACCAGCAACAAGAAAGCGCTGGCCATAGCCAGTAGGCTCTCGGCGCACCAGCGGTGTTGCTTCGGTAGCACCGCGCACTGCCTCTTCGTCGAACAGGTTGGTGGCAAACAACTCCACGTTCCATTGCTCCTCGCGAACACCCAGGTAAAGGTTCACGATATGGTAGGGGTCGACATCATCGACGTCGCTGGCGCGCTCTCCTGTGTAGGTGTAAAGAATTCGGCCATAGCCCTCAAAACTGCCGAAGGGAATGCTGTACTCGCTGTTGATGCTGGCCGTCCACTCCGGTGACGTACCAATGGCTTCGCCGCCAACATCGCACGTCGCCACATTCTGGCCGTCAGGAATCACCGGTGCACCGTTCTCGTCGTACTCATTGCAGGGATGTTCTGTGCCGTCAGAATACTCGCCCTCGCTGTAACTGAGCGTGCCGCCCAGGTACCAGTTATCGCTGAGAATCGCGGTTAGATCCATTTCCGCGCCCCACACTTCGGCATCACCGTTTACCGTAATACCACTGGTTTCGATCTCTCCACTCAAGCCACGGATGTTCAGTGCGTTCTTCCGAGAAATGTAGTCTTCAAAATCCTGGTAGTACAGGGAGCCATTCAAGCGCACGGCGCCCCCCATCAGGGTGCTCTTGAAACCCAGCTCATAGGATGTACTGTCTTCCGAATCAAACAGTAGCACGTCCTCCGGCAACACCACGTTGGTAACCGTAACGCCACCTGGTCGCCAGCCGGTACCCACTATCCCGTATAGATTCACATCATCCCCCAATGCATACTGCAAGGTAACTTGGCCGGTAACAGCATCATCTTCGTAATCTTTGTTGTCTTCGCTAAGCACCTGCTCAATCAACTCGCCTGGCTGGTAAGAGGCAATGCCGTTAGCCCCGGCGAACACCGACACATCCCGGTTAACTTCATACTCCTGGTAGCGAAGGCCCACCTGCAAGGTCCATTCTTCTGTGAGGAAGAATTGATTATGGGTAAACAGCCCCCATCGCTCAGTCTCTGCCGGGAACGCCAGCACAGTGCTACCCCCGGCAAGAGGGGAAATGGGAATTTGATCGTTCTCCTGGCTGAACTCGATATCAGAATGCTCGTAGGAGGCGCCCAGCATGTAATCCCAAGTGTCGTTGCCGTCACTGGCAATGCGTAATTCCTGCGACCAGTCGGTACGATCGTCTATCGCAACGACGCGCTTGACATTGTCCGGATTGGAACTCGCCAGTGTCTGGTCATACTCGCGGATTGAATCGGTCTCGTGGTAGCCTGTTACAGAGGTAATCGTGTGAGATTCCAACTCCCAGTCCAGCACCAGCGAGCTGTTCAGAAAGTCGGCGTCGGTGTTGTCCTCCACATCCCCTAAGCCAACAAAAGCACCACGTCGGTCGAACGCATCCAGTTCCCGTAACACACCATCCGGATCCTGCTTGGTGGGGTCGCCAGAGGGGGCGCCCTCCAGCGCAACTACATCATCGAACTCACGCTCCAAATACTGGACGGTCAAATCCACGCTGAGGGCATCCGTCGGCAACCAGCCGAGGCTAAAACGGCCCGCAGTGCTTTCATCGTGGGTGACCTCTCCGGTCACGTCATTCTCAATCTCATCAACGTCACTCTCATCAAACACGCCGGCTACACGCACTGCCAATTCGCCGGGTATCAGTGGAAAGCTGGCCGCCACCTGTGTATTCAAGCCGTCATTGTCAGCAACCGTTCCCCGAATCTCACCTTCCTTTTCTTCCAGGTTCGGGCGCGCAGTATGGATGTTAATAGCACCGGCAGGCGACGTACGCCCTGCCAGGGTACCCTGTGGGCCCCGCAGCACCTCAATGCGCTGAACATCGAACATCTGCTGGAACACCGCATTAGAATCCAATATCGTCTGATTCCAATAAGTCGTAACGCTTGCCTCCGACGCGGAATTCGGATTGAAATCAATGCCACGCATAATTATACGGCCGCTACGTCCATTGAAACTGTTAATTTCCAGGCCCGCGGTCAATGCGCCCAG
>ERZ1047985.2359-NODE-2359-length-11908-cov-4.606513_pt1 | contig 11908 bp, 10 predicted proteins | sample MGYA00383097_ERZ1047985 | MGnify/ENA primary metagenome ERZ1047985 (study PRJEB29581, sample SAMEA5548367) | metagenome | biome: marine; feature: coastal; material: water | depth 50 m | study: Short-term variability in the microbial, nano- and picoplankton...
AAAATAAAATTATTAAGCCTTTAAAAGTTCTTTATATTTTTTATTAATCAATTTCACATTTCCTGTTTTAGCTAAGGTTGTTGTTCCTTTTCTAAACATCGGCGAAACTATTGTTACATTTGCATCTGGACTTGATTTTAACAAAAATGTTAATTTTTCCTCTGCTACAAAACCACCTCCAACAATTAATACTTGTAGATTTTTTACTTTTAAAAAAATAGGATATAAATTATTTCTTTCCATAAAATTATCAGCTTAACACATTTGCATATTGCTGCTTTATATCTAAAATTGTTTGACGATGTTTTACAACTTCTCCAAATACAATAATGGCAGGATTTTTCAAATCTCTTACTTTAACAATATTTTCTATGGTATCTACAGTTCCAATCCCTAATTTTTCTTGAGCTGTAGTTCCTCTTTGAATAATTGCTACGGGTAATTTATTTTTACTTTCTGCTTGAAACAGCCTTACAATTTGAGGTAATTTACTCATACCCATTAAAATAACTACAGTTGCATTTGACTTTGCAGCCAACTGAATATCATTAGATATTTTATGCTCTTTTGTAGTTCCTGTAATTACCCAAAAACTCTCTGCGCTCCCACGTTTTGTTAATGGTATATTTTGATAAGCTGCTACCGCTAGTGATGATGAAATTCCCGGAACAACATCAACTTCTAAACCAAAACCAGCAGCATATTCCATTTCTTCTGCACCTCTTCCAAAAATAAATGGATCCCCACCTTTTAGTCGAACAACATGGCCTTTGGACTTTGCACGAATTACAATCAATTCATTAATTTGCTCTTGTTGATACTTATAGCAACCTCTTCTTTTTCCTACAAAAACTTTTTCTGCATCTGGGTTTATATAATTTAATAACTCTTCATTTACCAAAGCATCGTACAAAACTACATCAGCTGTTTTTAAAACTTTAATAGCTTTTACTGTTATTAAATCTACATCTCCGGGTCCAGCACCTACAACTGTTAATTTTGGTGTTTTAAAATTCATTTTTTGTTCTTAAACGCTATTTTACCGAAGTTTCTATTTCTCTGTAAGTTCTTACTTTTTGTAAAAACCTAATTGCATCGCTAATATATTTTTTAGCAAATTCTACTGTTGGTTCAAATTTATTGATTTGATAAATCAACGTGGAGAAAGAAGTACATAAATCTATTTTTCCTGATGAAATAAACTCTTCATCGAATTGAGAAATAATACTTGCATGTGTATTTGTTTTCTTCTCTGCTGCTAATAAAGATGCTTTTGCTGAATTAACAATAGATTGATACGCATAATAAATTGCACCTGAATACAAACCGTTTTGAAAAGCTTCATTTGCATTTTCAATTTTTTCATCACTTTCTAAAAACAAAGTGGCAATTAAATCGATAACAACACCCGCACATTCTCCCACACCTATTGCTTTTAAATATTTCTTTTCCTCACCCCAATCAATAAAGTCTTCCTGAGTTAAATTAGATACATCTTGCAAGTCATTTAACAAATCGTAAAAATATTTACCTCCTTTTTCTTTATAATAGGATACAAATTTTTGTCCGTTTCCGTTCTCTTCATAATCATTAAAAACTCTTCGCAAAGCTTCGGGACCTCTTTTGCTCGGCACTTTTACTACTTTATCCGCAAAAACCCCGCTTCCGTCTCCTAAATTGCCTCCACCCAATAAAACTTGTAATGCTGGTGCAACTAATTTATCTGGAGTCTTTACAGTCATCCCTTGAAAACCAATATTTGCCATATTGTGCTGCCCACAAGCATTCATACAACCACTAATTTTTATAACTAAATCCTCATTTTTTAGATACTGAGGATATTCTGCAGCAATCACTTTTTCTAATTCTTTTGCGATTCCTGTGCTACTTGAAATTCCTAAATTACATGTATCAGTACCAGGACAAGCTGTTATATCTACCGCTTTATTATAACCGACCTCTACAAATTCTAATTTCTTTAATTCTGAATAGAAAAGTGGCAACAAATCTTTTTTAACAAAAGGAATAACTATATTTTGACGCAATGTCAATCTAATTTCACCTGCTGCATAAGTCTCGACTAAATCTGCAAGCAACCTTGCCTTGTCTGTATAAAAATCACCCAATAAAACTTTAATACCAATTGCATAATATCCTTTTTGTTTTTGAGGAATTAAATTGGTTGATTTCCACAAATCAAAAGCAGCTTGATCTTTAATATTTACCTCTGGAGCCTTAATTTTTACTGGTTTTGGTACTACATAAGACTCGGCATCAATAGCAATCGTTTTAAATTCAATTGCCTTTTGTTCTTTTTCAATTAAGTTTCTAAAGGCGTCTAAACCTATATCCTTTAGTAAAAACTTCATTCTCGCTTTGGCTCTACTTTTTCGCTCTCCAAAACGATCAAAAACTCTTAAAACACCTTCCATTAAAGGAATAATTTTATCTGAAGGTAAAAACTCATACAAAGTTTCCGCGTGTCTAGGTTGAGAACCTAATCCTCCTGCAACCATTACTTTAAAACCTCTAACTCCGTTTTTAATTTTAGCAATATATCCTAAATCATGTAAATATGATAAACCAGTATCCTCGTCTGTAGAAGAAAAAGAAACTTTGAATTTACGTCCCATTTCCTGACAAATTGGGTTGCGTAAAAAGAATTTATACAATGCATCTGCATAAGGAGAAACATCAAAAGGCTCATCAATATCTATCCCAGCAGTTTCAGATGCAGTAACATTTCTTACAACATTACCACAAGCTTCTCTCAAAGTAACATCATCACGTTCCAATTTTGCCCATAATTCTGGGGTTCTTTCTAAATCTACATGATGAATTTGAATATCTTGACGCGTAGTAATATGTAACCGTCCTCTTGAATACTCGTCTGAAACTTCAGATATTCTTCGTAATTGATTACTCATTACTTTACCATAGGGAAGTTTAATACGAATCATTTGTACGCCTTTTTGGCGCTGACCATAAACCCCTCTCGCTAAACGTAAACTTCTAAATTTTTCTTCATCTATTTGTAGATTATTGAACGCAGCAATCTTATCTGCTAATTCAACAATATCTTTTTCCACAATTGGATTTTCTATCTCTGTTCTAAAGCTTTGCATGGTCTAATATTGATGATTGGTTTGTTGCTCGGTTTATTTAATAAAACCTACTCCTACTGTGTTGTTTGTTTTTGGATTGATTAAAATAAAAGATCCGTTAGATTTATTGTCGCTGTAAGAATCGACAAGTAAAGGCTTACTTAATTTTAATTGTATGTCTCCAATTTGGTTTAAAACTAATTCTGAGGGATTTTCTTCAATTCCAGAAAAATCAGTACTAATAATACTTGATAACTTAGTAATTTTTGCTTGCGCATCATTTATACCATGCTTGATATAATATTTTTGTGATACTTGTAAAGGTTCTTTATCCATCCAACATAGAGTTGCATTTAATTCTTTTGCAATTCTCGGTTCTTCATTCTGTTTCACCAACATATCACCTCTACTTACATTGACATTATCTTCTAAAGTAACCGCAACAGAACTACCTCTTTTTGCAGTTTTAAATTCTTTATTAAAGAAATTAATACTCTTAATTTTGGATTTTGTTTGGGAAGGTAAAACAGCAATTTCATCTCCAACAGATAAATCTCCTCCATAAATTTTACCTGCATAACCCCTAAAATCATGATATTCATCGGTTTTGGGTCTGATCACTGTCTGAACAGGAAAACGAATTTGAGAAGCGTCATTAATATCTTCTGCATCTAATTTCTCAAGGTGACGCATTAATGTATCGCCACCATACCAGGGTGTATTTACAGACTTATTTACAACATTATCTCCTTGTAAAGCAGAAATTGGAATAAATGTTAAATTCTGACTTTTATACTCACTTTTACTCGCTATGTATTCAATCTCTGCTTTTATCACATTGTATTTTTCTTGAGAAAAGTTGACTAAATCCATTTTATTTATTGCAATTACAACATCTTTAATTCTTAACAAATTATTGATAAAAAAATGTCTGTAAGTTTGTTCTATAACACCGTTCCTTGCATCGATTAACACAATAGAAACTTGAGCTGTTGAAGCACCCGTTACCATGTTTCTCGTATACTCAATATGACCTGGAGTGTCTGCAATAATGAAACTTTTAGATGGAGTTGAAAAATAAATGTGCGCTACATCAATTGTAATTCCCTGTTCTCGTTCTGCAACCAAGCCATCAGTTGCTAGAGAAAAATCTAAATAGTCAAAACCACGCTGACTACTTTTTTGTTCGATTGCTTCCAGTTTGTCATCAGTCAATGACTTTGTATCATATAAAATACGACCAATTAAAGTACTCTTACCATCATCTACACTTCCTGCTGTTGCTATTTTTAAAACTTTCATTTTGGCTTCTTTTTGTTTATTTTATTTTAAAAATACCCTTGTTGTTTTCTTTTTTCCATTGCAGCTTCAGAGCGCTTATCATCAATTCTTGCTCCTCTTTCTGAAATTGAAGAATCTCTAATCTCTTCAACCACCTTTGCAATATTTACTGCATCAGATAATACCGCTGCTGTACAACTCATGTCTCCTACAGTTCTAAATCGAACCATTTTTTCTTGTATTTCCTCCTCTTTATCTCTGAAAACTACTGAATCATCTGCAGACCAAATCATACCGTCTCTAAGGAATATTTTCCTTTTATGTGCAAAATAGATGGAAGGAATTTCGATATTTTCTTGTTCTATGTAGGACCACACATCGAGTTCTGTCCAATTTGAAATTGGAAAAACTCGTACATTTTGACCTAAATCAATACGGCCGTTTAACATATCAAATACTTCTGGTCGTTGGTTTTTTTCATCCCATTGGCCAAAATCATCTCTTACAGAAAAAATTCTTTCTTTAGCTCTCGCTTTTTCTTCATCTCTTCTAGCACCTCCAATACAAGCATCAAAACCAAACTCTTCAATAGCATCTAATAAAGTTTCAGTTTGTAGCATATTTCTACTTGCATATCTTCCCGTTTCTTCTTTTACACGACCACTATCAATATTATCTTGGACATTTCTTATAATTAACTCCACACCTAATTCTTTGGCTAAACGATCCCTAAATTCAATAGTTTCAGGAAAATTATGCCCAGTATCAATATGCATTAAAGGAAAAGGAATTTTTGCAGGGTAAAATGCTTTTTGTGCCAAGCGCACTAAAGTTATACTGTCTTTTCCTCCTGAAAACAATAACACAGGTTTTTCAAATTGTGCTAACACTTCTCTAAAAATATAAATTGCTTCACTTTCTAAAGCGTCTACTTGTAATATTTTTTGACTCATAATTAACTATATATCTTTTAGATATGTAATCCACATTCACGATTACTTTCTACTTTTGTTGGGTCGAAATATGAAAACTCATTTGGTAATTTTCTTTCTATTAAATAACTATCTAACTCTTTATCTGTCCAGTGATAAAATGGACTTACCTTTATAATTCCATCTTTGCTCTGAGAAACTATCCCAATACTATTTCTAAATGCCGTCTGACCTTTTCTTAAGTTTGTAAACCAAACATCCGGCTGATGCTCTTTCATCGCTCTTGCAAATGGTTCTAGCTTTACTTGTTCTGTAAAAAGCACGTGTTTAGGATCCTCTACGGAAGGAATTCCTAAAACCACATTTCTATGAGCAGCTGTTTGTTTCGGTGTGTATAGATGAATATTTAAATTCAGTTTTTTAATAATATCCTCTGCGTGTTTATATGTTTGAACAGTGTTATATCCTGTATCACACCAGATTACTTTAATATCTTTTTGAACATCAGTAACCGCTTTTAAAATTGCCACTTCGTAAGGCCTAAAATTGGTTGTAATTACTGGGCTTTTCGCTAGACTTGTAGCCCAATTAATAATCTCTAAAGGACTTTTACCTTGTAAATCTCTGTTTATTTGTCCTAAATTTAAGCTCATTACTTTCCCCATTTTATTCTGTTCCATATTCTCTCATGAAAAAAATATAAAACTAATTTTGTTAAAAAATCTACTGTAGCAATTGATGCTGCAAGTGTAAATTTACCTGTTGCATAATAAGAAACTAGTAAAGTATCCATCGTCCCAACAACTCTCCAGCTTAATGCTTTCAATACACTTCGTAAAGGTCTTTCAGAACTACTATCACTCTCAAATCCTTTACTTCGTACTTTTTTACTGAAAATTACTTGGTCTAAAATCATAAAAAATTAATTCAAACAGATAACCCACTAAATTAGTAGGGTATGCAAACATAATATATTTTCAGGTAATTCAATACGATAAAAAACTAAAAATTAAATAAACCCTATAGATTTAGTAGATTAATAAAAAAAGACAATAAAAATAAGAATCCTAGATTACTACAAGGTTTTAGTAATAAAAAATAACATTAAAATATGAAGAAACTTTTAGCAATTACACAAATCAGCCAAACTACTATTTCTAAAAATTTTTAAAGAACTATCTCTTAATTGAATCATTAATTTATGCACAGCACATGTGTTCTCCTCGGGACAATCATCACATTTTTCATAAAAATTTAAACTCACACAAGGAACCATAGAAATGGGACCTTCTAAAATTCTCATCACTGCAGTCATTTGAATTTGATTAGGTTCTTTTATGAGATAGTAACCACCACCTTTTCCTTTTTTTGATCCTAACAAACCATTTTTACGAAGTGTTAATAAAATACTTTCTAAAAACTTTAAAGAAATATTTTCACTCTCAGATATTGTCGCAATAGAGACAGGATTTTTATTCTCTTGCCTTGCTAAATATGTGAGTGCTTTAATACCGTATTTTGTTTTCTTTGAAAGCATAGCACTAAATTACACAATTAAATGAAATTAGTATTACAAAACAGTATGATAAACATTTTTAATGAAAATAAAAAAATTACAAATATAGAATTATGGTATTATGTTTTGACTAATTTTATCACAACTCCAAAGCTTGCTGAATGTCAGCGATAATATCTTCTACATGCTCTAATCCAACAGATATTCTGACCAAACCATTTGTAATACCAACCTCTAAACGATCTTCTATGGATAATCTGCCATGGGTAGTGGATGAAGGGTGAGATACAATTGTTCTAGTATCTCCGAGATTTGCAGATAATGAACACATTTGAATTTTATCCAAAAAAGCGACTCCTGCTTCAAGTCCTCCTTTAATTTCGAAAGCAACTATATTTCCACCTAATTTCATCTGAGTCTTAGCAACCTCATATTGAGGATGCGTTTTTAAAAATGGGTATTTTACAAATTTTACATTTTTATTTCCCTCTAGAAAAGTTGCAACCTTTAAAGCATTTTCACAATGTTTTTCTACTCTTATAGATAAGGTTTCTAAACTTTTAGACAACACCCATGCATTAAAAGGAGACATTGCTGGACCTGTATTTCTCGCAAACAAATAGATTTCTCTTAATAATTTTTTGTTACCCACAGTAACTCCACCTAAAACCCTACCCTGCCCGTCAATTAATTTTGTAGCAGAGTGAATTACTAAATCTGCACCAAATTTTATCGGTTGCTGTATATAAGGAGTTGCAAAACAATTATCAACAATAAAAATAAGATTATATTTTTTTGCAATATTTCCAATCAATTCTAAATCTAAAATATCTAAACCGGGGTTTGTTGGCGTTTCAATATAGAGAATCTTTGTATTTTCTTTAATTAATCCCTCTATTAAATCCACTTCATCCACCTTAAAATAAGAGGTCTCAATATTCCATTTTGGTAAATAGTTATTAAACATCCCATGTGTTGAGCCGAATACAGATCTACATGAAACAATATGATCTCCAGCATTTAATAACGCTGCAAATGATGAAAAAATAGCCGCCATTCCAGTTGCAAAAGCATAACCAGCTTCTGCACCCTCCATGGCAACAATTTTATCTACAAATTCGGTTGTATTTGGGTTTGTAAATCGACTGTAAAGATTACGCTCCTTTTCCTCTGCAAAGGATAAACGCATCTCTTCTGCATCATCAAAAACAAAACTCGATGTCAAGTATATTGGTGTCGAATGTTCTGAAAATTGAGAGCGTTCCGTTTGATTTCTAATTGCTTCAGTTTCGAAGTGTCTACTCATATCATAAATTTTGGTATTAGTCTACACCGGAGTGCAATTACTAATAACCTTTAATGTTTAGTTGTTATGTTTTGCTAATCTTAAAATATCTCCAAAAACTCCCCTTGCAGTAACGCTTGCACCAGCTCCTGCACCTTGGATTACAATTGGTTGCCCTCCATAAGATTCCGTGTAAATTTCAAATATTGCATCAGATCCCTTTAACGAACCTAAAGGTGTAGTTTTGGGTGTAGAAACTAATTTTACTTCTAATTTTCCTTTATTTTTTGATAAATCTCCACTTAACTCACCGATATACCGCAAAACTTGATTTGGTTTTTGACTATCTTTTAGATTTTGATATTCAACGTTTAATAATTCTAAATTACCCAGAAACTCATCCGCAGAGCCATCTCTTAAATGTTCTGGAATTAGATTTTTTATTTCAACTTCTGATAATTCATTTTCTAAATCTAATTCTCTCGCTAAAATTAACAGCTTTCTAGCAACATCATTTCCCCCTAAATCTTCACGTGGATCTGGTTCAGTAAAACCTTTATCAATTGCATCTTGTAATATTTTTGAAAAAGAACCATTTTCAGTAGAAAAAGTATTAAAAATATAACTTAAACTCCCTGAAAAAACACCTCTAATTTTAGTGATATTTTCTCCAGACTCATGCAAAAGACGAATCGTATCAATTAAAGGCAATCCTGCACCCACATTTGTTTCATACAGATACTGCTTTTTAAACTCTTTTAACTTTGATCTTACTTCTTTGTAAAAATCAAATGATAAAGTATTTGCTATTTTATTACAAGAAACTAAATCGAAACCTGCCTCTATTAAAGGGATGTAATTAGATACAAAATTGACACTTGCCGTATTATCAACAGCAATTAAGTTTTCAAAATGATGTTCGTTTGCGAATGTAATAACATCGTCTATAGAAACATTATCATCTCCTTTTTCTAAAAGATCTTCTTTCCAGTTTTTGGAAACTCCATCCTTATTTAGTAATACTTTTTTTGAATTTGCTACAGCAAAAACATTTAATTGAAGCTTTCTTCTTTCTAAAATTGATTGCGTGTTATCAATTATTTGATCAATTAAAGCTCCGCCAACTAATCCTTTACCAAAAATAGCAATATTTATTTTTTTTGTAATCCCAAAAACTTGACCATGAATTACATTAACAGCTTTGTGCAATTGATCTTTTTTAACCACCAAACTCACATTTTTTCCAGTAACAGTATTATTGAATAAAACAGGTACAATTTGGTTTTCAATCAGTGCATTATATGGATGATGAAACTCACTTAAATCTTGACCGATAATAGAAATAATAGCAACATTATTTACAATTGAAATCTGATTAACATCTTGTGAATAAAAATCGTTTTCAAATTCTTTTTCAAGAGCAACAACTGCTTCTTGTGCTTTATCCGCATCAATAATTAACCCAATTCCTCTCTCCGAAGAACCTTGAGATATAATACTAATACTAATATTTCGATCACTTAAGGTTTTAAAAATACGAGCATCGATACCAACTTTACCTAACAAACCTCTACCCTCAAAATTTAACAACGCAACGTTATCAATCGTAGAAATAGATTTAATTCCTTTAGTGGATGACTCTGCTGTTATTAAAGTTCCTTTATCTTCTTTATTAAACGTGTTTAAAATTCGAAGATTTATATTTTTCTCTAATAGAGGTATAATCGTTTTTGCATGTAAAATAGTCGCTCCAAAATTAGCTAATTCATTTGCCTCTGAGAATGATAGTTGTTCAATCTTTTTAGCATCAGCAACTAAATCTGGATTCGCAGTAAAAATACCACTAACATGCGTGTAATTCTGCAACTCATCAGCATCTAAATAGTTAGCTATTAAAGCAGCTGTATAATTACTACCATTTCTACCTAAAGTAGTTGTTATTCCTTTTTTATTTGATGCAATAAATCCAGAAACAATATTGATAGTATTTTTACTTTTCTTAAAAAAACTAACTACATTTTCTCTTGAAATAGCAGTTATAGGTTGTGCATTTCCAAAATTTTCATCTGTAATAATTAAAAATCTAGAATCTACTGCGTTTGCTGAAATATTTCTTTTCTTTAATAAACTTGCGACTATTTTTATAGACATCAATTCACCTTGAGCCAAAACTTCGTCTTTTATTTTTTTACTATAATCGCCTAATAAAGAAACACCTTCAAAAATAGTTTCTAACTTAGAGAACTCCTCAGAAAAATCTACTATACATTTAGGTTTTAATTGATATTCTTTAAACTTTTCAAATGCTAAACTATAGTCCTTTTTTGACACCGCTTTTTCTAAAATAGCTTCTAGTTCGTTTGTTGCATCTCCTCTTGCAGATGTAACAACTGTAATTTGTTCTCCGTCTTTATATTTGCCTGCAATAATTTCAATCGCATTTTCCAATCCTATTCCATTGGACAAAGATTTCCCTCCAAACTTTAAAACTTTCATCTTATTTTCTTTGTAATCTTTATTAAAAATAGGTTCAATAATTTTCTGTAATTGATCATATTCCATCAAAAAAGCATCATGACCATGAACCGAATTTATTTCATAATAAGTGACATTATCTTTTGTTAAGGCCAACTTCTTGTGTGTTTCTCTATTTTCTTCTGCAGTAAAAAATAAATCAGAATCAACACCAATAATGTGAATATTAGCCTCAATTTTATCTAAATTTTGAATATTCTTTTTACCACCAATAGTAACATCAATCGTCTTTAATAATTGATTCATTAATTTGTAAGACGATAATTGATAGCGTTCTTGCAAAGATTTCCCGTGATGCAACAACCAACTTTCAACATCAAAAATATCTGAATCGTCTTTTTTAGATCGATGAAAGCGCTCTTTAAAAGATTCTGGCGTTCTATAACACAACATAGCGTGCATGCGAGCATCATGAACTGGATTGCTCGAATTTACCAAAAATTGTTCTTGAATTTGACAATTAGCAATTAACCAATCTGTCGATTTCCAGTCGGTTGCAATTGGTAAAAAATGTTTTGTAATTTTATTATTTAAAACGACCATCTCCCAAGCAATCCCTCCGCCTAAAGAACCCCCAATTAATGCAAATAATTTATTTATTTTTAATACTGATAAACCCTTTAAAAATATTCTAGCAATATCTCTTGCTATAAAATCTTTGTAATTATCTATTAACAAACCATCAAAACCATTTCCAGGAATATTGAATGATAAAATAGTGTAAATCTGAGTATTTATTGCTTTTTTATCACCAACAACATCTTGCCACCAACCTTCTTTACCCGCAACACTACTATTTCCGGTTAAAGCATGATTGATTAAAACAACAGGAGCTGTACCTAATTTTTTTCCAAAAACTTGATAACTCAAATTAATTTCAGGAATTAAAATACTAGCTTCTGTTGTAAAATTTTTTACCTTGATATGTCTTAACAAATCTTTCAACTCTTATTTTTATTTGTCTGATAGAGCACTGCTCAGAGCTATATACAAAATAAAACCCTCTAGTTTAACATGTTATAAAGCGATACACTTATTAAATTTCTGAAAAAGCTGCTTTTAAATCTTCCTTTAAATCTTCTAAATCTTCAATACCAACAGATAATCTAATTAAATCTTGACTAACACCTGCACTCGCCTGCTCTTTTTCATCTAACTGTTGATGCGTTGTACTTGCTGGATGAATTATTAATGACTTTGTATCCCCAATATTCGCTAGTAAAGAGAATATTTTTGTTGTATTTGCAACTATTTT
>ERZ1047985.2362-NODE-2362-length-11901-cov-4.343998_pt1 | contig 11901 bp, 11 predicted proteins | sample MGYA00383097_ERZ1047985 | MGnify/ENA primary metagenome ERZ1047985 (study PRJEB29581, sample SAMEA5548367) | metagenome | biome: marine; feature: coastal; material: water | depth 50 m | study: Short-term variability in the microbial, nano- and picoplankton...
CTATTCGTTAACACCAATGTCCTGTGAAAGTATTTCATTCGTTGCAACACCGTCTTGAGATCCAATATTAATTGTAAGTCTCATGGAATTTGCTGTTGCACCGTCAGTTAAGCCCATAAAGCCTAAATGTTCTTTAACAGGCGTTGCAACTGTTGTTATTCCAGCTGCTTCTGTAATATCGTTAGCCCCAATAATTACGCCTTTTTTAGGGTTATAAGGATTTTTAAATTTATCCCATAAAATTTTTCTAAAATATGAAAGAGATGCCGCACGACCACCTGTTGCACTACCTACCGGACAAGCAACAGTCATTGTATGTGTAGCATTCAATGAATCTACAAAACTTAATGTATTATCGTTACCATTACATTTTGAAATTTCAGCCATAATAAATGACTTAGCATTTGTAAAGTTAGCTTTAGCTGAATTATATTTAGCTTTTTGCTGGAATCCTTGATAAGCAGGTATACCCACTGCTGATAAAATACCAATAATTGCAATAACCACTAATAGCTCAATCAAAGTAAAACCTTTTTGATTTTTAAATTTCATCATCTGTACAGTCTCCCTAAAATAAAATTAATTCACTTGTATTAAACAGGCAGTTTTAAATAGAAATTTAAAATCAATGTCATTTTTAATACGTGTAAACATATAAAATACCATAATAAAGCAATAAATTCATAACAAAATTGATTTTATTTAACTATTATTAATTTGTAAAAATCCCTATAAACATCTACTAATTATTCAAAACAATTAATTAAAGCTTTATTATTAGAAACCTTAAATTTTCCAACACTCTTTGTATTATCATTTAAATAATGAAAATATATTTCAAATTGACCTGAATTTAACATAGCCTTCGATAAATCCTTTGGAATAACCTCATTTCTCCTCATAGTATTTTGCTGTGTAGATGTAATAAAATCAAACTTACCACTCTGAATTGCAATCGTTTGAAACCAATTCCTAACAGTAAAAGAATAAATTGGAGGTTTAAGTTTTTTACGGCCTTGTTGATATGTTTTATAATGCTTATTCATATCAAAAACATTTTTTCCTTGATTAAAAAATAAGATCTCAAAATATTTTTTTTTATTTTTATTCTTACCCTCATAATGTTTCCTACACTCAACAGTTAATTGCAAATATTTTTCATCAATTGGAGCAAAATAATTACCTAAAGTGAATTCTTTAAATGATTGGCCTATTGCTGAAGAAAAGACCATTAATAAAATCAAAAATAAAATAGATTTTTTTAACATATGTTACTAGTTTATCATTTATCAAAATATTTAAGTTTTATCTTAAGGCTAAGGTTTTATTTTAGATTTACTTATTAAATGCTGATGAAGAAATAATGCTATTCTTGATACACCTGTCATTGCCCAAAAAGATAATGTTGCACCAGAAACGCCATCAATTTTCTTATTTAACTTATCGCCATCTAATCCTACGCCAATAAATTGTTTAGTGAAGGCTGGGTAACGCACTTCCCATCCTCTACTTTCACGAAATGCTAAGACTTTTACTTTTTCAATCTTATTACCCCTAATAATAACGCCAAAAGTAATAAGTTCTGTTTTTCCTATCTCTTCAAGTATCCATGCTGTTCGTCCTTCTTTTTCCCAATATTTTATTATTAAACCGCCATAAGGATGGCCTAAAATAGATGAAACTGTCTTTCGAACATTACCACTCAACATAATAGTGCTATTCTTTGGAGGATTGTTTGAGAAAGCCTCTGATATGAAATCTTCATTCGTTTGATATATGCCACGTGCAAATAAAGACGACACTGTTAAAAGCAACAGTGTCGTAGTTATTAATAGTGAATATTTCTTTGCATTTAACAACATTCTTTAGTAACCCGAATGAACCCTAATTGTTCAATCATGGTCAATACTCTAGAATGAGTAGCCTATACCGATATTAATTCCGTCTTGATCACCTTCATTTGCTTTTTCTTGATCAACGTAATCAAATTTAGCTACCACAGTTGGGTCCATCCAGTAATTGAACCCGACACTTCTAGCGCTAACTTCAGTATCTGTCGAACCACCGTCATTATTGTCATACATTTCGTAGCGAGCAAATACACCCCACTTATCATTGAACCTCCATGCAGGCTCGAGATAATAACCATGTTGCTTATCAGCACCATCAGTAACAACATCATCTCCGTCTATATCCCAACGAGCATATAACGCTCTTAGCTGGAACTTATCTTTCTGGTAGATAGCATGAGTTTCAACTAAATTTGCTGAACCACAACCAACCTGTGCACCCTGACAGTAATCAGTTTGCATAAATAGTGATGCAGCTAATTCAAGTCCTGGTATTGCTGTATATTTAATTCTACCTGTTCCTGCAAGGCTTCTTGCTGCTGCACTTGCAACTTTTTGACGACCATCTCTTGGTTTATATGACTTCGCATCTGTAGCTTCAAGTCCACTATGTAATGCTACATCCAATTTAAGACCAGGGCTTACTTCTTTAGTCACCATCGCACCAGCTTCCCACCATGTTGATGGAATAATATTTTTCTCCACAGTGTTACGCTCGACACCATAGAAAGTATGTGGTTCATGAGTTTCATTCAAAATACCAACTGGCACTAGGAATAAACCAGCTGTGATCTGTGTTGTTTCGTTATAGTCGTATTGGATATAAGCTTGTTCAAGCTCAACTTCACCAGGACCATTTTCAGAAGTACCAGAGTCACCAATATCTTTAACTAATGCGTGCTCCAATTCAAATTCTGAGAAGAATCTTAGGTCATCACGGAACTCATGGCCAAAGTATAGAACGAAACGGTGGAAGTCAATTTTCTTAGAGTCGCTTACACCAGGGCCTTGGCCTTCTAAATTATTATAATGTAATTCACCGTAACCGCCCCAATGACTTTTATTTGCTAATTTAATTTGCGCTTTAATTGCTTCATCAGTTGATACTGCAACATCTTCAATATTACCTTTTAATGCTTGATTTTCAGCTTTTAATGCATTAAGTTCTTGTTTCATTTCCTGCATCATATCGAAAATCTCTGCATTTGTTGGAACAGCAAAAGTATTAGCTGAGAAAGATCCAGCTATCGCTAAAGCGATTAAACCTTTTAAAGATTTTTTAATATTCAAAATACAAATTCCTTTTAAAGTTTTTAAAAAAATGAATGTTTAAGATTCATTTATATTTTTATAACTGAATTATAAGGAATAATTTTCTTAATGTAAATGAGAATTATTCTTATTTAGATTATCATTATCATTCAAACTTTATATTTTACTATAAATATATGTATAAGTTATTGATTTTTAAAGATATTTAAATTATGTTGTTTTTATGCAACGATGCGGAAAATATAAGAAATTATTAGTTTTTAAGCGACTATCTTGGATTTAAAAAGCACTTTTCACTTTTCAATTATCTCGAAATCATTTGATATGGCCACTGATTTTTCAAGCATAATCGAGGCTGAACAATATTTTGTAGCAGAAAGATTAATTGCTCGTTGAACCACTGATGGATCAAGAGCCTTCCCTTCTATTACAAAATGTATATGTATCTTTGTAAAAACTTTTGGAATATTTTCAGATCTTTCCGCAGTAATTTCAGCTTTACAATCTTTAATGTCTTGTCGAGATTTTTTTAAAATAGTTATAACGTCATATGATGTGCAACCCCCCATACCAAGAAGCAACATTTCCATTGGTCTCATACCAAGATTTTTACCACCAGATTCAGGGGCTCCGTCCATGACAATTGAATGTCCTGATTCAGAAATCCCTTCAAAACTCACACCATCTAACCATTTTATAGTTGCTTTCACTTATAGGATCTCAAGTAATTCAACCTCAAAAATTAAATCAGCATTTGGTGGAATTACATTTCCAGCGCCCCTGCTTCCATAGCCCATATCAGATGGTATTGTGATAACTCTTTGTCCGCCCACCTTCATTCCATCAAAACCTTCATCCCAACCTTTAATCACCTGTCCAACTCCAAGAACAAAATTAAAGGGTTCTCGTCGATCAAGAGAGCTATCAAATTTATTACCTTTTTTATCACCTTTTGAAGAATCAAAAATCCAACCCGTATAATGAACAGAAATAGTTAAACCTTTTTCAGCCGACCTTCCTTTACCAATTTTAATATCATCTATAATTAATTCTTGAATTTTTTCATCCATTTTATTTTTATCTCCTATTGTAATTTCAATCGCAAAACTATTTGTAAAGCACATCATTAAAATCATTATCAAACATATTCTTTTATACATAATAAATACCTTAATTTAAATTTGATTTAAAAGCTTCGGCAATAAGAGCTTCTTGGAACCTTTGAGAATCTTTAGCATTTTTATCATTAATAATAAAAATAAAAATCTTCATATCTCTATTTTTATCAAGTAAAAATCCTGCAATTGCATTCACATTCTTCATTGAACCAGTTTTTAAGTGGGCAAAAATTTTAAAAGATGAATATTTCATTCTTCTTTTTAAAGTTCCATCTATACCTGAAATTGGGAATGAAGCTAAGACTTCTGGCATGAAGGGGTCATAGTATATCTTTTGCATCAATAATAAAAGCTGCTCTGAAGTTAAAAATGACTTTCTTGATAATCCAGCGCCATTTTCAAAAAATAATCCTTTATGTAATAAATTATTTTTTTCAAGCCATTGATGCACATAATCATTTAATGATGATTCTAAAACAAGTAAATCAGTATTCTCAGCCAAAACAGTTAACATAGTATTTCTAGCCATAAGGTTAAGGCTATATTTATTCATATCTCTTACTATTACGCTTAATGGTTTAGACGTATGTCTATATAAAAATTGCCAATTAATACCTTGCATATAAGTCACATCTAAATGGCCATCAAATTCTCCTCCATTGCTATTCCATATTTTTTTAAAAATCTGGTAAAAATACTCATTGTTATCTAATACCGATAAATCAAATTCTTTTACGCCACAATTACGACTATAATTTCCATCAAAAATAATTGTCGTTTTAGAATCTTTTTTCTTAGCTCTATAATTTAATTTACTTTTCCAATCAATACATCTACCTTTTGTTATTTTCACATTATTCTTAATATCAAAATTATGTAATTCAGGATTAGATTCAATATTCAAATTATTTTTATCTATTGAAAAATAAAATTCATAGTATTGCTTTGTATTACAACTGGATGAGGTAAAACGTTATAAGCTCTCATTGGGTCATTATCAAATACTTTTTCTTTTGAAGTCATTCCAAAGTAACTTAAATCAAGAATTAAATCTCCTTTTATTTTTTTTAAGCCGTTACGTTGAATTTTTCTAATTGACTCTTCAAGATTAGATATTGAGAATGTGGCATCCCCTCTCCCTTTAAAAATAAAATCACCATTTAAAGTATCACCTACTATCTCGCCATTGTGAAGAAACTCAGATTTCCATTTAAATTCTGGTCCTAATGTATCAATAGCTATGAAGGTTGAAATAATTTTTGCTAACGAGGCAGAGTTAAAAAGTTTTTTTTCATTATGTTTAACTGAAGGTTCTGATTTATTCGTCAGATTTTTCACAACAAAAGTAAATGAATTAGAGGGAAATTTATATTTTTCAATAATCTTTTTATATTCAACAGGAATATCTGCAAAAACTGAAAAAGGTATTAAACATATAATTAAAATTCGAAAAATATACATATTTAAATTCCCTGCTTAATAGCATCAGAGGTGACTTTAATCATATGGCGTGCTTCTTTTTCATTAATACAATAAGGAGGCATAAAATAAACTGTATTGTTAATTGGTCTTATTAAAACACCTTTAGATATTGAGTAATCAACAAATTTATCTACATCAATTTTATGACTAAGTTCAAATGCCCAAATCATACCAATATGTCTTAAATTTTTAATTGGTAAGTTTTTATAATCAAGCATAAGTTTATTAATTAAAGTTGCTGTTTTTTTATTATTTCTAAATACATCCTCTTTCTCAAAAATTGATAAAGTTCCTAATGCAGCGCTACATGCGAGTGGATTCCCTGTATAGCTATGAGAGTGCAAAAAAGCATCGGCTAATTTATCAGAATAAAAAGCTGAATAAATAGTATTATTTGTAAGTGTTACTGAAAGAGGAAGATAACCACCAGTAAGTCCTTTTGATAAACAAATAAAATCTGGAATAATTTTTTCATACTGATGAGCAAACATCTTTCCAGTTCTTCCAAAACCTACAGCAATCTCATCAACGATTAAATGAATATCATATTGATCACATAAATCTCTAACCTTTTTTAAATAAATTGAGTCATACATTCCCATCCCTGTTGCACACTGAATTAGTGGCTCTAAAATAATGCTTGAAATAACTTCATGCTTATCCTCAAATAATTTTTTTAATGAATTTGTTCTTTCCTGAATAAATTCATCAGATGTTTGATCTATTTTTTTCAATCTTGAGTCAGGTGACGGAGTTGAGAAATATGGTTTTATTAAAGATGTATACTGCTTTCTAAAAATAGAAATATCAGTTACAGATAAAGCTCCTATTGTCTCGCCATGATAACTATTTTCAAGATAAACAAATTTATTTTTTTTAGGAAGCCCTACTCTTTGCCAATAATGAGAGCTCATTTTTAATGCAATTTCTACAGCATTAGCACCATCACTTCCATAAGAACAATGGCCTAATTTTGTAAGTTTACCTAATTTCTTGGAAAGCTTGATGACAGCTTCATGAGTAACTCCTGCTAGCATTACATGTTCAATTTTATTTAATTGTTTGACGATATGCTGTTTGATTATTTTATTATTATGGCCAAATAAATTTACCCACCATGAACTAGTTACATCTAAATATTTTTTATCATCAAAATCAATTAACCAACTACCTCTTGCTTTTTTTATTGGTATAAGAGGAGTTTTTTCATGATGCTTCATTTGCGAACATGGGTGCCAAATATGCTTTAAACTTTCTTTTATATATTCTTTATTTTTCATAATCTAAGGTGCGGGATTCATTCTTTTTAAGTGCAAATAATCAATCTTTTCTAAAATATCTTCTTGAAGATTTATTTTATAAGCAGACATATTTTCTTTTAATTGATTCATTGAAGTTGCACCAATAATAGTGCTTGTTATGAACCATTGTCTATAAACAAAACTTAAAGCCATTTGAGTTAATGTTAAATTAAATTCCTTTGCAAGATTCAAATAATCTTCAACCGCAAGATTCACACCTGGCTTATTATATCTTTTTGCATATCCAGGAAATAAATTTACTCTTCCTCGAGCATTTGATTTCTGAACATACTTACCTGTTAGATGACCAAAACCTAATGGTGAATAAGCAAAAAATCCTAAATTCTCTCGAAATAATATTTCCGTTAACCCTAGCTCAATAATTCTATTTATCAAACTAAAGCTATTTTGAATTGTACAAATTAAAGGTAATTTTTTTTCTCTAGCAATTCTAATAAATTCCATTACACCCCAGGGGTGTTCATTCGATAAAGCTATAAATCTTACTTTTCCATCATTTATTATCCGCTCTAAGCTAATAAGTTGATCTTCAATTGATACCCATTGAATTTTTTTACTATTATTAAATTCATCCTTTGGTTCAAATTTATATTGCCCAAACATCGGAACATTTCTTTCTGGCCAATGCAAATAAAGTAAATCTATATAATCTGTATTCATTCTTTTTAATGAATTATTAACAGCCTCATTTATATTTTTCTCATCTAAAGATTCTGGTCCACCTCTTATCCAATCAATAGACCGTCTTGGTCCAGCTATTTTTGTTGAAATAATTAATTCTTCTCTTTTTTTATTTTTAAGCCAATTACCTATAATTAATTCTGTCGCATTACAGGTTTCTGGTTTTGGAGGTACTGGATACATTTCTGCAACATCAAAACTATTAATACCTTGGTCTAAAGCATAATCTAACTGTTCAAATGCCTCTTTTTGACTATTTTGATCTCCAAATGTCATAGTACCGAGTGTAATTGGTGAAACCCTTAACTCAGTATGCCCAACTTTTTTATAATCTTTTTTATTAAACATTTTCTTTAAAAACAATTACTTATAAATTATTTTTTCCTCTAACCCTTGAATTTATGACTATTTGTCCCTATTATTAGCACTCTGTATCATTGAGTGCTAAATTTACTTAAGATAAGACTTAATTTTAACTTTTTAAAGAATACACTACTAGGAGAACTTACAAATGAAAATTCGTCCTTTACACGATCGTGTAATTGTAAAACGTCTTGAAGAAGATAGAACAACTGCATCAGGAATTGTCATTCCTGAAAGCGTTGAAGGTGAAAAACCTGATCAAGGAACAATCCAAGCCATTGGAAATGGAAAAATTCTTGAAGATGGTTCAAGCCGAAAACTAGATGTAAAAGTTGGCGATAAAGTTCTTTTTGGTAAATATGCCGGCCAAGCAGTCAAGGTTGATGGTGAAGAACTTCTTGTTATGAAAGAAGAAGACATCATGGGCATCGTTGAATAAATTATTAAACATTACAATTGGAGAAAATAAATGGCAGCTAAAGACGTAAGATTTGGCGATGATGTTCGTCAAAAAATGGTTAAAGGTGTTAACACATTAGCTAATGCAGTTAAAGTAACACTTGGTCCTAAAGGTAAAAATGTTGTTTTAGAAAGATCTTTTGGAGCTCCAACAATTACAAAAGATGGTGTGTCTGTTGCAAAAGAAATTGAATTAGAGGATAAATTTGAAAACATGGGAGCACAAATGGTAAAAGAAGTTGCCTCTAAAACATCTGATAATGCAGGTGATGGAACTACGACTGCAACTGTTCTAGCTCAAGCAATTATTCGTGAAGGAATGAAATCTGTTGCTGCAGGGATGAATCCAATGGATTTAAAAAGAGGGGTTGATAAAGCAGTAGAAACTGCAGTAAATGAATTACAAAAATTAAGTAAGCCATGTAATACATCTAAAGAAATTGCTCAAGTTGGCTCTATTTCTGCTAACTCTGATATTTCTGTAGGTCAAATTATCGCAGATGCTATGGATAAAGTTGGTAAAGAAGGTGTAATTACTGTGGAAGATGGTTCTGGACTTACAAATGAATTAGATGTAGTGGAAGGAATGCAGTTTGATCGTGGATATTTATCTCCCTACTTTATAAATAATAATGATAGACAAATCGCATTACTTGAAGAACCCTATGTGCTTCTTCATGATAAAAAAATATCAAATATTAAAGATCTTCTTCCAACATTAGAGCAAGTTGCCAAAGCAAGTAAACCTCTACTTATTATTGCTGAAGATATTGAAGGTGAAGCTTTAGCTACCCTAGTTGTAAATAATATAAGAGGTATTATCAAGACAGTGGCAGTCAAAGCTCCTGGTTTTGGCGACAGAAGAAAAGCAATGTTAGAAGATATTGCTATCCTTACTGGAGCAACTGTAATATCAGATGAAGTTGGTCTTTCACTTGAAAATATAAAACTTGAAGATCTTGGTCAAGCAAAAAAAATTGAAGTAGGGAAAGAAAACACTATCATTATTGATGGTATTGGAAAACAAGATACGATTAAATCAAGAATTGGCCAAATTAAGGCTCAAATAGAAGAATCATCAAGTGATTATGATAAAGAAAAACTTCAAGAAAGAGTAGCAAAACTTGCTGGAGGTGTAGCAGTAATTAAAGTTGGTGCAACAACTGAAATTGAAATGAAAGAAAAGAAAGCACGAGTTGAAGATGCACTTCATTCAACAAGAGCAGCAGTAGAAGAAGGAATTGTTGCAGGTGGAGGGGTTGCTTTTATTAGAGCTCTAGATGCAATTTCAAAAACTAAAGGTGATAATTCTGATCAAAATGCAGGAATTCAAATTGTACTCCGTGCAGTTGAAGATCCATTACGTCAAATCGTATCTAATGCCGGAGTTGAGCCATCTGTAGTAGTAAACAAAGTAGTTGATGGTAAAGGTAATTTTGGTTTTAATGCTGCAGATGAAACTTATGGAGATATGGTTGAAATGGGCGTACTAGATCCTACTAAAGTAACTCGATCAGCTCTTCAGAATGCAGCTTCTGTTGCAGGATTAATGCTAACCACTGAAAGTATGATCGCCGACCTTCCTAAAGAAGATGTTCCATCAGCAGCTGGTGGTGCACCTGATATGGGTGGTATGGGTGGTATGGGTGGTATGCCTCCTGGTATGATGTAATTATTTTTATAGTACTTAATTATAAAAAGGGTCTCTTCGGAGACCTTTTTTTATAGCTGATAAAAATTATTTGCTGTAGCATTAGAACTAATGAATTCACCTGAAATACAAACAAAATTTTTAAAAAATCTTAATGAAGAGCAAATTAAGGCAATAACTTTAAAAAATGAATCAGCTTTAGTATTAGCTGGAGCTGGAAGTGGAAAAACTAAAGTACTAACTTCAAGAATTGCTTGGCTTATTCATAATCAAATAACAAATCCAACAGGTTTGATTGCTGTTACTTTTACAAATAAAGCGGCTAAAGAAATGTTAATGAGAGTAACTAATCAACTACCTATTCATACTAGAGGTATGTGGGTTGGCACTTTTCATGGATTATGTAATCGTATGTTAAGAATTCATCACAAAGAGGTTAATCTTCCTGAAGGTTTTCAAATTTTAGATAGTTCAGATCAATTATCAGCAATTAAAAGACTTATGAAAATAATGAATGTTGACACTGATACTTTTCCTCCAAAAGAAATTCAATACTTTATTAATAGCAATAAAGATGAAGGAATAAGATCAAAATATGCTAAAACTTATGATGCGCATACAAAAAAAATTAATGAGATATATAGTGAATATGAAAAACAATGCCTTAGAGAAGGAGTTGTTGATTTTCCTGAGCTTCTTTTATCTTGCTTCGAGCTATTAGAAAAAAATTCTTCTCTGAGAAAGCATTATCAAGAAAGATTCAAACATATCTTAATTGATGAATTTCAAGATACTAGTCTACTGCAATATAAGTGGCTTAAATTATTAGCAGGTAAAAATAATTATATTTTTGCTGTAGGCGATGACGATCAATCTATTTATGCATTTAGAGGGGCAAGAGTAGGCAATATGCAAGATCTTGAAAAAGATTTCAAAATTAAAAAAATCATTAAACTTGAACAGAATTATCGTTCTACAAATAATATCCTAAATGCTGCAAACTCTATAATAGAAAAAAATACAATCAGACTAGGAAAAAATCTTTGGGCAGCCTCGGGTGATGGAGACTTAATTCAACAATATGTTGGTCTAAGTGATTCTGACGAAGCAAACTTCATTCTAGATGAAATTAAAATGCTACATAGAGAAGGTATAGATTATAAAAAAATTGCTATCTTATATAGAAGTAATGCTCAATCTCGTATTCTAGAACATACCATTGTTTCAAATAATATTCCATATAGAGTGTATGGTGGATTAAGATTCTTTGAACGAGCTGAAATTAAAAATGCGTTAGCATACCTAAGATTAATCTCAAATAAATCAGATGATAATGCATTCTTAAGAATAGTTAATTTCCCTACCAGAGGAATTGGTGCTAGGGCAATTGAACAATTACAAGATATTGCAAAAAAAAATAACTATTCTTTATGGGAGGCGGCAAAAGAAATTGAATCCCAAAATGAAAAAATAAAGAAAGGCGTTCCATTTTTTGTAAACCTAATTAAAAGTATAGAAGATGAAATTCAAGGCTATTCAATCGCAGAATCTATAGAAACTCTTGTAATTAGATCAGACTTAAAAGATCATTATTTAAAAGATAAAGATGGGATCGATAGAATATCTAATTTAGAAGAATTAGTATCAGCTGCAGTAACATTTATAGATACAACTGAAATTGAAAATGAAGCATTAAATTTGGT
>ERZ1047985.2364-NODE-2364-length-11891-cov-9.596316_pt1 | contig 11891 bp, 13 predicted proteins | sample MGYA00383097_ERZ1047985 | MGnify/ENA primary metagenome ERZ1047985 (study PRJEB29581, sample SAMEA5548367) | metagenome | biome: marine; feature: coastal; material: water | depth 50 m | study: Short-term variability in the microbial, nano- and picoplankton...
TTTCAGTTAATGCAGTAGCTATAATTGAAAGAGAACCTCCTCCTTCAATATTTCTAGCAGCTCCAAAAAATCTTTTAGGTTTGTGAAGAGCATTAGCGTCAACACCTCCACTAAGGATTTTACCAGATGCAGGTTGAACAGTATTATATGCTCTAGCTAGCCTAGTTATTGAATCTAAAAGAATGACTACGTCATGACCGCATTCGACCAATCTTTTAGCTTTTTCTAAAACAATATTAGCCACTTTTACGTGCCTGTCTGCAGGCTCATCAAAAGTAGAAGCTACTACTTCTCCTTTGACATTTCTTTGCATATCAGTTACTTCTTCGGGTCTTTCGTCAATTAGGAGAATAATTTGGTAAACTTCAGGATGGTTAGCTGCGATCGCATTAGCAACATCTTTTAACAACATTGTTTTTCCCGTTTTTGGCTGAGAAACTATCATGCCTCTTTGTCCTTTTCCAATAGGTGAAAACAAATCCATTATACGAGTTGAAATTGTACTGCTTTTATCGGCAATATTAAATTTTTCATCTGGAAATAGAGGAGTTAAATGTTCAAATGAAACTCTGTCTCTAACAATATTAGGACTTAATCCGTTGATTAGTGAAACTTTAATTAAAGGGAAATATTTTTCACCTTCTTTAGGTGGTCTAACATGTCCTAAAACTGTATCTCCAGTTTTTAATCCAAATAATCTTACTTGAGATTGTGAAACATAGATATCATCAGGGGATGTTAAATAGTTATAATCGGATGATCTTAAAAATCCATACCCCTCTTGCATTATGTCTAAAACACCTTCACTTTCTATTATTCCATCAAATTCAAAGTCAGGTTCTTTATACCTGTTTCGGTTGTCTTTATTGTGATTTCTTTCTTTTCTGACAAAGTTATTTGGTTTATGAAGAGGTTTATCTTTTTTGTGGGAAGGTTCTTTAGAAACTTCATTATTTGGTTTAACATCCTCTTTTATAGTTTCTTTTTTTGAAACTTTTTTCTCATTAGAAATACTTTTCTCTTGTGTATTTTTTTCTTTATCAGAACTAGGATTAGCTGCATGATGATCAATTATCTTGTAGGCTAAATCCATTTTTTTTAAACCAGTAATCTTACTAATACCGAGTTTAGATGCAATCTCTTGTAATTCAGCAATTTTTTTTTCTTTTAATACGGATATTTCAAACATTTTTGTTGTTTAAGTTTATGATAATATGTTGAAGAATGTAATTCGTTATATGTAATTGTGGGAATGATTATAATAATCAATGTAAATATACAATTATTTATTAAATCAATTTAAATACATAATTTTATGTTTTAAAAATAAAATAAGTTATGATACAAAGAATTCAATCATTATATATGTTTTTAATGTTTTTGTTAAATATCATTATTGTAATTAGTTTAGATTCTGATCCAGCATCATCACTGTCTGATTCTTATTTTGGTTATTTTAGGCCATACGTAACAGATTATTTTTTCGCTGAAATCTCAGCAATCATAATTTTGATTAATATTTTTTTATTTAAAAAACCATCCTCTCAAATAAACATATTGAGATTTTTATTTTTAGCTCTGATATTTGGATTAATAAATTTGTTTGACGAAAGATCTTTAGAGATTTCAATTACAGATCCTGGGCTTATATATTTTTTAATCTCTTTTTTCTTAATTTTTATGTCCATTCGTTCAATAAAAAAAGATCAGGCTATAATTAGTTCATCAAATAGATTGAGGTAGCTTTGATCGATTTCCAAGTTCAATTACTTCCATATTTTCAATTTTCTCTTCATTAATTTCAAACCTTATCATAGTTCTTTTTTTATGAAAACCATGTCTGCCTGCAGCGCCAGGATTTAGGCATAATACATTATTAATTTTATCAAATTCAATTTTTAGAATGTGAGAGTGTCCACATATGAATATTTTAGGATTTTCTTTTTTTATTAAAGATTTACTTTTTTTATTATAATATGGAAACTTACCAGCTATATGAATCATAGAAACCTTTACTTTTTCACACATAAAAGTACTTATCTCTTTGATTGAAGATCTTATAATATGGTCGTCAATATTTCCATAAACAGCTCTTGTTTTTGTGATTTTTTTTAACTCATCATAAACTTTAATATTACCTATATCACCGGCATGCCATATTTCATCAACTTTTTTTGCATATTTTTTGATATTATCATCAATAAAACTATGGGTATCCGATAATAATAGAATTTTTTTCAATTAAAAATTTTTTTGACTTTTTTAAAAAAGTATATTTGGTTTAATAAACAAAAGTAGTATTTCTCTTGCGATATTTATTAGAATTATCTTTTAATGGAGCCAATTATCATGGTTGGCAAATACAACCCAATTCTGTTTCTGTTCAAGAAACAATTGAAAAGTGCTTATCTACTATTTTAAATAAAAAAATTAATATCGTTGGTGCAGGTAGAACAGATGCTGGTGTTCACTCCTCATACTTTTGCGCACACTTTGATTTTGACAAAATAATAAATGACAAATCAAATTTCATTTATAAATTGAACTCTTTTTTACCAAAAGATATTTCTATTAACAGAATTTATAAAGTTAAAGATGATTTTCATGCTAGATTTGATGCTTTAAGTAGAACTTATCAATATAAAATTAATACGTTTAAAAACCCATTTCTTTTAAAAAGTTCTTACTATTTAAGAAAGGATATAGATTTTCATAAAATGAATTTAGCAGCCTTGAAGCTTTATAATTATAAAAACTTTAAGTCTTTTTCAAAATCTAATACTGATGTATATACTTTTGATTGTAATATTACTGATGTAAAATGGAGTTTTAAGGAAAATCATTGGGTTTTTGAAATCTCGGCTAATCGTTTTTTAAGAAATATGGTAAGAGCTATTGTTGGAACACTTATAGAAATAGGGGAGGGCAAGTATGATATTTCTCACCTTGAAACCGTAATTTTGAGTAAAAACAGAGAGGATGCAGGTTATTCAGTCCCAGCACATGGTTTAAGCTTAACAAATATTATTTATCCAAAAAACACATTATTTGATGAGTAGAAACTCTAACCTTCTTGATGTCAAACTTTTTAAAAGACTATTAGATTATGTTCTAGTTTATAGAACTGTATTTGTTTTTGTAGCTATTTCAGCTGTATTAATTTCTGTTTTTTCAACACTAACTCCCTACCTAATCAAAGTGGCTGTAGATGATTATTTAGCATTAGGTAAGTATCAAGATTTTATTTATTTAATAATCTTTATGCTTTTTAATCTAATTCTCACTGTACTTTTTATGTTTTTATTTAGTTTTTATGCTAATTTACTTGGACAAAAAGTTATTTATGATATAAGAGTTCAGTTGTTTAAACATATACTAGATTTTAAAATGTCATATTTTGATAAGTCTTCAGTAGGTCGATTAGTAACAAGAGCTGTAAATGACATGGAAACTATTGCAAGTATTTTTAGCCAAGGTCTTTTTATGATAGCGGCTGATCTAATGCAAATGTCATTAGTAATGATAGTTATGCTTATCTTAAGTTGGAAGCTGTCACTTACTATTTTTATTATTTTACCTTTCATTCTATTTGCTACCAGAAAGTTTCAAAAGTCAATGAAAATTGCTTTTAACGAGGTTAGATCTGAAGTTGCTAATTTAAATTCCTTTGTTCAAGAGAGAATTACTGGGATGAAAATCGTTCAATTGTTCAATAGGGAGAAAATTGAATATGATAATTTTATTCAAATTAATGAAAAACATAAAAAAGCTTGGTTAAAAACAGTTTGGTATAATTCAATCTTTTTCCCAATTGCAGAACTTTCAACATCAATAACAATAGGTTTAATTGTATGGTTTGGTGGTTTAAATGCTGTTTTAGAAAACTCTTCTATTACATTAGGAACTATATTTTTATTTATTCAACTTTCTCAGATGCTATTTAGACCATTACGTCAAATTGCTGATAAGTTCAATACATTACAAATGGGTATGGTTGCTGCCAATAGAATTTTTAAAATTATTGATACTACTAGTAATATTCCTGATAAGGGAATTAAAAACAAGGACTTAATTGATGGGAAAATAGTATTTAATAACGCTAGTTTCTCATACATTGAAAATGAAAATGTTATTAAAAATCTTTCTTTTAAAATTAATAATGGTGAAAAAATTGCAATTGTTGGTTCAACTGGTTCTGGCAAAACAACAATTGTTAATTTAATATCTAGATTTTATGATGTTCAGGATGGTTCGGTATTTATAGGAAACCATAATATAAAAGACTATAAATTACAGTCACTTAGGAGTCGTATAGCCTTGGTTTTACAAGACGTTTTTCTTTTTGCAGATACTATTCTTAATAATATTACACTTTGGGATTCCTCAATTTCTTTTGACAGTGTTATAAATGCTGCAAAAAAAATTGGAATACATGATTTTATTATGTCTCTTCCTGATGGTTATAACTATAATGTTAAAGAACGAGGAGTAATGTTATCTCAGGGACAAAGACAATTAATAGCTTTTTTAAGAGCCTACATTAAAAACCCGTCGATTTTAATACTAGATGAAGCAACTTCTAGTATTGATTCAAATTCTGAAGAATTAATCCAAAATGCAACTAAAAAAATTACTGAAAATAAAACATCAATAATAATTGCTCATAGACTGTCAACAATTTTAAATTCAGACAGGATTTTTGTTATGAATCAAGGAACATTGGTTGAGCAAGGAACACATAAAGAATTGGTGAATAAAAAAAATGGTTATTACAAAGACTTATATGAAATTCAATTTCAAAAGGAAAAAATTACTGAAGCTCAATTTCAAGGTTAGATTTTAAAATCTCACTATTTTTAATAGCTATTAATTCACCGTTTTTAATTAAAGATAGTTTACCATTCTCCTCAGATATTACTATTGCCAAAGCATCAGTTTTTTCCGTAATTCCAATTGCTGCTCTATGTCTTAAACCAAGTCTAGAATTAATACTTTGACTTTCAGTTACAGGGAGAATAACTCTAGATCCGGTTATATAATTACCTTCGATTATCACAGCGCCGTCATGTAATGGACTGTTTTTGTAAAATATACTTTCTATTATCGGACTTGAGATAGTTGCATTTAATTCATCTCCAGTAGTTCTTATAAAATCTAGACTGTTGTTTCTCTCTATTACAAAAAGAGCTCCTGTTTTATTCCCTTTTAAATTTTCACAAGCCTTTATAAACTCATCTATATCCATTCCAGTTTGTTCACTAGAAATTTTAAAGAACAAATTAAATTTTCTTAAAATATTCTTATTGTTTGTGATGTTGGAAGATCCAAGTAAAAGAAGAAATTTTCTTATTTCTTGTTGAAAAACTACAATAAGCGCAATTACTCCAACACTGATGAACCCACCAAGGATATTACTTAAAATAGGCATATTAACTAGTTCGGTTAACCACCAAATAATATAAATTATAACAAATCCTAAAAAAATATTAATTGCAGCAGTTCCTTTTACTAATTTATATGCATAATAAAGCATTATTCCAACTAAAATAATATCAACAAATGGTATTATATAGTTATGAGTTATGTTTAATATATCTTCCAAATCTTTACAAAATTAGTTAAAATTGTTTTAAACGTTTTCTTTTAAAAAACTATAAAGCTTAATTACTTCTTTTGCCTCTTTAACATCATGAACCCTTAAAATGTTAGCTCCATTAATTAATGCTATTGTATTTAAGCTAGTTGTTCCATTCAATGCCTCTGACGGGTCTGATTCTAAAAGCTTATAAATCATTGATTTTCTGGAAACACCAACTAATATTGGCTTCTTTAAAACGGTATAAAGTTTTATGTTATTTAATATTTGATAATTATGTTGAATTGTTTTACCAAATCCAAAACCTGGATCTATTATAATATCACTAACCCCTTTTTTTTCTGCTGAATCTATTTTAAGTGAGAGATTTTTTATGATTTCATAATTAATATTTTCATATTTTGGATTGTGTTGCATGTTTGAAGGGATCCCCTTCATATGCATCATTATGTATGGCGCTCTATATTTGTTTGCTATTTGATAAATGTTTTTATCTAAATCCCCACCTGAAATATCATTTATTATTGAAGCTCCCTCACTTAATGATTTCTCAGCAATTTCACTTCTAAAAGTATCTACCGAAATAACAGTTTTATCGAATGTTTTATTAATAAGTTTTATAATTGGAATTACTCTTTTTTCTTCTTCTTTTAATGGTATTGTTTCTGCACCTGGTTTTGAGCTGTAGCCTCCAACATCAATAATATCTGCACCATCTAAAATCATTTTCTCAACCTGATGTAATATTTTTTTTTCATTTGAAAAAACTCCTCCATCGTAAAATGAATCTGGGGTAACATTTAAAATACCCATGATTTTAGGACTTGATAAGTCTAAAATATCTCCTTTAATATTTAAAATCATGATTTTTAATAACTTTTTACAAAAGTAATCTACCTAATTCAATTTTTTCAACGAAATTTATACAAAAAAATAATTGGCTACAAATACTTCAACTCAATACGACCATATTACTTCAATCTGTAGAGATCTTTTTAAAAAAAAAATGGCAGATTACGGAAGTGCGTGGAGGATATTAAGATTAACATCTTTAACAGATCAAATTTTTATAAAAGCTCAAAGAATAAGAGGTCTTCAAACAAATATTGAAAGAAAAGTTGACGAGGGTGAGTCTTCAGAATTTATAGGAATCATTAATTATTCTATAATGTCTTTAATTCAAATTGAAAAAGGAGTTGTAGAATCTCCTGATTTAAGTTTAGAACAAGCTCTTAAACTTTATGATTTTAACTTTTCAGAAACCAAAAGTTTAATGGAAAATAAGAATCACGATTATGGTGAGGCTTGGAGAGAAATGAGAGTAAGTTCATTAACAGACTTAATTATCCAAAAAATATTGAGAATTAAGCAAATTGAAGATAATAATGGAAAAACTCTTGTAAGCGAAGGAATAGATGCGAATTATCAAGACATGATAAATTACTCTGTTTTTGCTCTAATTCATTTACAAAGCAATTAAATAATTATGTTTTGGTTTTGGAAAAAATTAGGTAACATATTAATTACCCTTTTTGGAGTAGTCACTGTAATCTTTTTTTTATTCAATATTCTGCCTGGTGATCCTGCTCAAATGATGCTTGGTCAGAACGAGAGTTCAGAACAATTAATTGTTTTGAAAAAAAAATATGGATTTGATAAGCCTGTTTTTACTCAGTATTTATATTATTTAAATGATTTATCGTTAATTTCATATCATTCAAAGAATCCAGAAAATATTTCTTTTTTAAAAGAAAACAAGTACAATTACTTAAAAATTATTCAGAACAAAAATTCATTTATTGTTGTAAAAACACCTTATTTAAGAGATTCTTATCAAAAAAATGGAGTTTCCGTAATAGAAGTAATTAAAAACACATTACCAAATACATTTGTTTTAGCCTTTGCTTCAATTTTAATTGCAGTATTCTTGGGTTTGTTTTTAGGTATTATATCAGCTTTAAATAAAAATACTTGGATTGATTATTCAATTCAACTATTTAGTACACTAGGAATGAGTGTACCTTCTTTTTTTAGTGCAATAGTATTTGCTTGGTTTTTTGGATTTGTTTTAAATGAATTTACCGGACTAAATATGACAGGAAGCTTGTACGAATTAGATGATTATGGTGAGCAAATGAAATTACAGTTAAAAAACCTTATACTTCCCTCTTTAGTCTTAGGAATTAGACCAATTGCTGTAATTTCTCAAATGATGAGAAATTCATTGTTAAAAGTGCTTTCCAAAAATTACATTAAAACAGCATATGCTAAAGGACTATCAAGATTTAATGTTATAAAAAACCATGCTATTAAAAATTCATTAAACCCTGTTATTACTGCATTATCAGGATGGTTTGCAAGTATGTTAGCCGGTTCTGTTTTTGTAGAATATATATTTGGATGGAATGGCTTAGGTAAAGAAATTGTTGATGCTTTAAATAAATTAGATGTTCCTGTTTTAATTGGTTCTGTTCTTACAATTTCTATAATATTCATAATGATCAATATCTTTGTTGATATAATTTATACTTGGCTAGACCCAAGAACAAAAAATAATTTTTAATATAAAATAATGAGAAAAAAAATAGTAGCTGGAAACTGGAAAATGAATAACAGTTTAAATGAAACAATTAATTTAATTAATAATCTAAAACAAAATGTAGGCAGAACCGATGTGAAAGTTATGATTGCTCCATCTTTTCCATTTTTAAAAACGGCAGTTGATCAATTAAAAGACGTTAATATAGAGGTTGTAGCTCAAAATATTAATGATAATAAATCTGGAGCCTTTACAGGTGAGGTTTCAATAGACATGTTAAAAAGTATTGGAGTTGATTCTACATTAATTGGCCATTCTGAACGAAGAGCATACTATTATGAAGATGATGAATTGCTTTTAAAAAAAATTAATATAGCATTAGAGTTCAATATGAATGTAATATTTTGTTTTGGTGAAGAATTAAAAGACAGGAAATCTAATTCTCATTTTCAAGTTGTTAAAAGTCAGTTAGACAACACGGTCATGAAATTGGATTCAAAGTCTTGGAATAAACTTGTTTTAGCTTACGAACCAGTTTGGGCTATTGGAACAGGAGAAACAGCATCAGCAGACCAGGCCCAGGAGATACATGAGTTTGTTAGAAATCATATTTCAGAAAAGTTTAATAATGATATAGCTAATAATGTTTCTATATTGTACGGAGGAAGTGTAAAACCATCGAACGCAGTTGAAATTTTTAGTAAAAATGATGTAGATGGTGGTCTTATTGGTGGAGCAGCTTTAAATGCAAGCGATTTTACAGAAATAATAAAGGCTAATAGTTAAGTTATTTATTTTGTAAATTGGAGAGAGTTTGGGAACAAAAGAAAAAATTTCTGAAAAACATCTTTCTGAGACTGATTTAATGCATGAAAATGAAATCATTCTTTACAATGATGATGTGAATACATTTGATCATGTTATTAATACCCTGATAAGTGTTTGTGATCATACTTTGGAACAAGCTGAACAATGTTCTTTGATTGTACATTATAAAGGTAAATGCAGTGTTAAATCTGGGTGTTACTCTGATTTAAAACCAATGTGTACTAAATTAATACAAGCTGGGCTATCTGCAGAAATTGTATAACATCATTATGGCATGAGTTTTGCAAATTAAATTATATGAAAAAATTAATATTTTTATTTATGGGATTTTTTACTTTTTCTTGTAACGCTCAAGAACCTTCAGCTAACTCTTTGAAAGAAAGTATTCATCAATTTAAACTAATTGATTTAAATGGAGATGCTTTTAGCATGTCTAGCTTAAAGGGGAAAAAAGTTATGGTAGTTAATACAGCTTCTAAGTGTGGTTTAACATATCAATATGAAATACTTGAAAAAATGTATAAAGAATATAAATCAGATAATTTTGTAATTATAGGTTTCCCCGCAAATAATTTTTTATGGCAAGAGCCAGGAAGTAACGATGAAATTGCAGCATTTTGTTTAAAAAATTACGGAGTATCATTTCCAATGATGGAAAAAATTTCTGTTAAAGGCTCTGACATGCATCCATTATATAAATTTTTAACTAGCAAAAACAAAAATGGTTATAAAGATTCTTCAGTAAAATGGAACTTTCAAAAATATTTAATTAATGAAAATGGTTACCTTGAAAAAATAATTTCACCAAGGACAAAGCCAGATGATCCATCTGTTATCCAGTGGATTAAAACTTAATTAAATGAAAAATAAAAATGGAGTAAGTACCAAATGTGTTCATTCAGGAGATTTAATTGATGATCGCTTCAAAGGTGCAACCTCTCCACTTTTCCCTTCAACTGCATATGATTTTATTGATGTAGAGGACGATAAATATCCAAGATACTTTAACACACCAAATCAAATAGCTTTATCAAAAAAAATAGCTGACCTTGAAAATTGTGATTCAGCTTTGCTGTTTAGCTCTGGAATAGCTGCAATTTATACTTCTTTATTTAGTTTTATAAAATCTGGCGATCATGTTATATTTCAATCTTCAATTTACGGAGGAACATTAAACTTAGTCATAAAAGAATTTAAAAAGTTTAATATAGAATACAGTCTAGTAGATAGTTTTTTTGTTGATGATTATAGGGACCAAATTAAAGATAATACTAAAATAATTTTTGTTGAATCTCCAAGTAATCCTCTTCTAAAAGTTATTGATTTAAAAGCTATTTCAAATCTTTCAAGTAAACATAATCTAATTTCTATAATTGATAATACATTTTCTAGTCCAATTAATCAAAATCCAGCAGATTTTGGAATTGATATAGTTCTCCATAGTGCAACAAAATATCTTGGTGGACATAGCGATATATTAGCAGGTGCTTTAGCATCAAGTAAAGCAAATATTAATAAGATAGTTGAATCTTCAATCAATTATGGAGGAAATTTAAGTGAATATACAGTTTGGCTTTTGGAGAGAAGTATAAAAACATTATCTCTTAGAGTTAATAAACAAAATCAAAATGCTATTCGTGTTGCAGAATATCTTTCCACAGTTGACAAGGTTAAATCAGTTTTTTACCCTGGTTTAAAATCTCATCCTGATCATGAACTTTCTAAGAAACAAATGAGTGGCTTTGGTGGAATGCTATCCTTTGAATTAACTGACTTAAATACTGCAATATTATTTACTAGAAAATTAAAACTAGTTAAATCTGCAATGAGTTTAGGCGGAGTAGAATCTACACTATGTTCTCCTTCTTTAACTTCTCACTCAAAAATTTCAAAAGCAGAAAGAGAAAATTTAGGTATTTTTGATGGTCTTTTGAGATTTTCTGTAGGAATTGAAGATTATGAAGATATTATTGCTGACCTTAATCAGGCTTTTGAAAAAATATGAAAGATATTAAACTAGATGTTCTTGCTTTTGGCGCTCACCCTGATGATGTAGAGCTTGGATGTGGTGGTACAATAGCCAAAGAAATTCATAATGGAAAGAAAGTAGGAATTATTGATCTAACAAGAGGAGAGTTAGGAACAAGAGGAAATGTTAAAACAAGAGATCTTGAATCTAATAATGCTTCAAAAATACTTGGTGTAGAAATCAGAGAAAATTTAAATTTTAGAGATGGTTTCTTTAAAAATGATGAGTTTCATCAGTTAGAAATAATTAAAATTTTAAGAAAATATAAGCCTGAGATAGTATTGTGTAATGCACAAGACGACAGACACATTGATCATCCAAAGGGAGCAAGTCTTGTTAGTAATGCATGCTTTTTAAGTGGTTTAAGAAAAGTTGAAACTAAACTAAATAATTTAGCTCAAGGGGAGTGGCGTCCGAAAAATGTTTATCATTACATTCAGTGGAAAAATTCTAATCCTGATTTTTTAGTAGATATTTCTGGTCATATTGAAACTAAAACAAACGCAATAAAAGCATATTCCAGCCAGTTTTTTGACCCAACTAGTAATGAGCCAGAAACATTGATAAGTAGTAAAAATTTTGTAAATAATGTGATTAATAGATCTGCTGATTTAGGTAGATTAATTAATGTAGAGCATGCTGAAGGTTTTACATCAAATAAGTCAATAGGAATAAACGATTTACAAAGTCTTATATAAATATATAAGCCCAATAAATTAGTAGTCCTTGAACTGGTAATCGAAATATTGTTCCAATTATATTTTTTTTCTTTTTAATTGAAATTTGTAAATGATATACGTTTGCTGGAAACACTAATATTAATAATATTATTATTCCAACAGCCGATATTGATCTTGTTGCTTCTAAAACAAGACCAAGTGCTAATCCTATTTCAAGAA
>ERZ1047985.2370-NODE-2370-length-11873-cov-5.766204_pt1 | contig 11873 bp, 12 predicted proteins | sample MGYA00383097_ERZ1047985 | MGnify/ENA primary metagenome ERZ1047985 (study PRJEB29581, sample SAMEA5548367) | metagenome | biome: marine; feature: coastal; material: water | depth 50 m | study: Short-term variability in the microbial, nano- and picoplankton...
ATCTCAAAGCCTTTATCAGATATTATTATAGAAGAAGTTCTTCCAGGAAAAAATATAATAGATGATAAATCTCTGATAAATTATTGTAAAAAGATGATTAAAACAAACTGGCATCCAGTTGGTACTTGTAAAATGGGAAAAGATAATGATGAGATGGCAGTTTTAAATTCTAAACTTCAGGTTAAAGGTATTGATAATTTGAGAGTTTTTGATGTATCTATGATGCCAAATATTATTGCAGCTAATACTAATGCTCCAGCAATGGCTATAGCAGATAAAGCTACAGATATTATGTTAGAAGATTAGGAGCAATTTTTTTATTAGCAGAATATAAATCTTTCCAAATTTCATATCTCTTTGAAAGAATATTAATTTTATCTAACTTAGGTTTAAATTCTTTACTAATTTTAATTTCTTTAATTATATTATCCTTATTCTTTATGTTATCATCTGCATGCATAGCCAGTCTAGCCACACCTAAGGCAGCACCAAATTCACTTTGATCACAAACACTTAGATTTCTATTTAATAATGAGGAAAGTAATTGAATCCAAAATGAACTTCTAGACCCTCCTCCGACCATAAATATTCTTTCAAAATTATTATTTACTTTTAAAATTGAATTTACACCATCTAGAATTCCAAAACTAACACCCTCAATAACAGCGTATTGCATATTAGTTGCATCTGTAGTTGTTTTTATTGAATGAAAGGACCCTCTTATATGGGGATCATTATGTGGCGTTCTTTCCCCTGATAGATTTTGTATCCATTTTTATATACAGGGTTATTTTTAGGAATAATTTTGCGATCTACCTCATTCTATAAATTAATTTCTTCTCTAACAGCATCACCTAAGGCTAGTGCACCCATAAAGACATCCTCATAAAATGTTCCTAAATCAATTCCAATAAACTTTATTAATTTTTAAATAAAAATATTTATAAGTCTAATAGTTAGTTTCTGTCTTTTATATATAATGTATAAATACCAGAAATAGTAATAACCAAGGCACCTATTAAAGTAGGTATGTCAGGGAAATCATCATAAAAAATATAGCCAAGGATAATGGCCCAAAATATTAGCGTATAATGAAAGGGTTGAATAATACCTGCTCTAGCCATACTCAAAGCAATAATTTGAAAATATAAACCTAATGAAAAGAAAATTCCCATTGCTATAAAAAATAATATTGAATAATCCATTAAGGGTTGCCAAAAATTATAGCCAATTATACCCATCAAAATTATACCTACTAAAGAAGTATAAAATAGAGATGTTTCAGTAGAATCTTTTTCCGAAGCTTTTCGTGTAACTATTTGATAGATGCTAAGAAAAAAAGCTCCAGCAAGTGGAATTAAAGATTTCGAATCAAAAATGGATAAGCCTGGTCGCATAATAATAAGCACACCAACAAAACCAACAAAAATAGCAATCCATGTTTTTAGTGAAACATGTTCTCTTAAAATAATCGCTGATAATGCAACTACTAAGACTGGGGTGAGGGATGCTATACTATGAACATCTGCCAAAGATAAATATCGAAAAGATAAAATAAAACATCCAGATTCAATAATAGATAAAACACTTCGAAATAATTGAATTTTAATATTACCTGACTTATAGAATAAATAATTTTTTTTTCTTCGTGACTCAATAAAAGATAAAATTAATACAAAACAATATTTAATAAATAATAACTGAAAAACAGAATGGTAAATGATGGCTGTTTTTTGTACAGTATCTAAAAGAGAAAATGAGAAATAAGCCATCACGGCAAATAGCATTCCAAGGCTTTCAGCCGATTTAAATTTGAACATTAATAATTAAAAATTTGAATAGATGAACTTATAAAAATCATTTTTTAATTCAGGACTGCCATTTAAAACCTGTGTCATAACTAAAGCTGTCATTGCTTTGCTATTATCAACTAAAAAATAAGTAGATGCCGCTCCTGCCCAACCAAACTCTCCTGTTGAACCTAAATTATTATTTTTCGATGGATCCATTAAGGTTCTACAACCTAATCCCCAGCCATAAGCTTGCAAATCATTCACATACTTTTCATCCCTAACCATACCAATAGATGGAATTTCGATAGGAAAAAAATAATCGTCTAATGCATTTTTAGACATTAAATTAAGAGTTTTTTCTTGTAAAATAGTATGACCACTTAAGCTTTTCCCCGTGTGTAACATTTTAGCAAAAATAGAATAATCACTAATTGTTGAAAATAATCCATGTCCTCCTCTTGCATAGTTTTTTTCATACAAGGGATATTTATAATTTCCTATTTTTTGAGGTTCAGATTTTTGTCCATGTAATTTAGAATTTACCTGATCAAACTCATATGTTTGCATTAATCTATTTTCCGAGTCTAGAGGAATTGTAAATTTAGTTTCATTCATTTTTAATGGATCAAAAATATTTTTTTGTAAAATATTTTGAAGAGTGTCATTTAGTACTACTTCTAAAACTCTACCCAAAACGTCCATAGACACAGAATAAACCCATTTAGTTTTTGGTTGATTCAACAATGGTAATTCAGCTAATTTTCTTATTTCTTCCTCTAATGTTGTTGTATCAGAATGAAATAATTTTATTTCATCATACTTTTTTCCAATAGGATCTGCTAAAAAATTATATGAAAATCCAGCGGTATGAAGAAAAAGATCTTTTATAGTAGGGTTAGTTTTTAAGTCCTCGACATCATCAATAGAAGAGTGTTCCTTTTTTAATACTTTAAGATTAGAAAATTCAGGAAGGTATTTAGTAACTAAATCATCTAGTTTTATTCTGTTTTGCTCAAGTAATTGTAGTGCAGCTACCGCAACAACTGGCTTAGTCATGGACCATATTCTATAGATAGTATTATCTAAAACTGGCTCTTTTGTTTCAATGTTATTATATCCTACATTACCAGAATAAGTTTCATCTTTGATATTAATTTGCCATTGCACTCCTGGAAATCTACCTTCATCAATATGTTTGGTAAAAATTTTATTAAGTTGATCCATAGTATAAATTTCCTTTTTTTTTTATTTTTGATAATATGAGTTCATTATATGAAAAATACTGCATTGCAAAAAAAACTTATAGATTTGTTAGAAGATAGATTTAGTACTTCAGAATCTGTTTTGGTTAACTTTTCCAAAGGTGAAGATGCTTATGATCCTATCAGTCCCCAAGCAGTAGTATTTCCAAAAACTAATCAAGAGTTATCAGAAGTTTTAAAACTTTGTAATGAACATAATACACCAGTCGTGCCTTATGGTACAGGAACATCCTTAGAAGGGCATGCGGTAGGAAATGCTGATGGAATAACAATTTCATTAGAAAAATTTGATAAAATTTTAGCAGTAAATGCTGAAGACTTTGATTGCAGAGTTCAAGCGAATGTATCAAGAGAGCAATTAAATGAAAATTTAAAAGACAAGGGAGTTTTTTTTCCAATTGACCCTGGGGCTAATGCAGCTTTAGGTGGTATGGCCGCCTGCTCTGCCTCTGGAACAATGGCAGTTAAATATGGAACTATGCGTACAGTAGTTATGGGTTTGACAGTAGTTTTAGCTAATGGAGATATTATCAACACTGGAACAAGGGCAAAAAAATCCTCAGCAGGTTATAATTTAACTAACCTATTTGTTGGCTCAGAGGGAACACTTGGAATTATTACTGAAGTACAACTTAAACTATCCCCAATCCCTGAGAGTATTATGAGTGCGGTCTGTCAATTCCAAGATCTAGAATCCGCTGTTTTAACAGCACAAGAAATTATTCAATACGGTGTTCCAATTGCTCGAGTTGAGTTATTAAATAAGGACCAAATCGATATAAGTATTGAATATTCAAAATTAGAAAATCTAAAATCTTTACCAACTTTATTTTATGAATTTCATGGGAGTGAAAGTACAAATAAAGAATCTATTGAAATTGTTGAGGAAATTTCAAAGAGTCATAGTGGGAGTGACTTTACTTGGGCAACAACAACAGAAGAAAGGAATAAAATATGGAAAGCGAGACATAACGTATACTATGCAGTAAAAGCTCAAGGTAATAATATAAGAGTTTATGCTACAGATGTCTGTGTGCCTATTTCAAATTTAGTGGAGTGTATTCAATTTGCAGAAAAAGAAATTCAAAATAATGGACTCAAAGCACCTATGGTAGGTCATGTTGGAGATGGCAATTTTCATGTTACCATTATTTATGACCCGACAAAAGAAAAGGAATATAAATATATCAGAGATTTTAGTGATAAGTTAATTGACAAGGCTCTCAAACTTGAAGGGACTATAACTGGAGAGCATGGTATTGGTCTTCAAAAAAAAGAATACTTACTAAAACAACATCCTGATAATATCCCTTTAATGAAATTAATTAAAAAAAGCTTCGATCCAAATAATATTATGAATCCAGGTAAAGTTTTTGATTAATTTATATTTGTTCTACTTTTTCACTTTTCATTGATCGATAAATTGCATCAAGAACTTTAACAGTTTTTAAACCAATTTCAGCATTTGCGTGATTTTCAACTTCTTTACTTAAACAGATATCAACAAAAGTATTTAGAGGATTTTCTGTAGTATAAGCCATTGTTCCTCCTCCTTCTTTAATTTCATCACGTATCTCATTGCCATCATTCAAACGAATAAGTAATCTTTCTCTTTTTATTTCCATATCTAAATAAAGAGTTCCTTTTGTACCGTGGACTGTAATATAAAAAGTACCTCCAAAATCTTTAGGGACAAAAGCAGATCCAGAAAAAGATCCTGTTGCTCCATTTGTAAACCTAACTGATATAGCATTTGTATAATCAACATTTGTTGGAGAAGGCACAGAAAAGCAAAAAGCTTTCTCTGCCTCTAACCTGGAAATTTTAAATACTCCTCCGAACATATGGGACAGTTGTCCCCAACCATAGCCTCCACCTCTATTTGGGTCTGACCAAGTAGATGCTAATGGTTGAAATGTGTGTTCATTAGATTCACTTAAAGGTATTCCTTGAAATAAATCTACTAAGGATGAAGAAAATGCTGCATCTATATGTTTTATTTCTCCAATCAATCCATCTGTGATATATTTTTCTGCTTTAGGCATATAATGTGTAAAATTAAATCCATTAGGAACAAGAATTTCTTTTTGACATTCTTTTGCTAATCTAAATAACTCTTCTGCATCATGACTATTTGTCGTCATTGGTTTTTCAATTAATACATGACATCCTTTTTGAAGAGATGCTTTAGCATTTTCAAAATGTGCAAAATGCGGAGATGCTATGACAACTCCATCTAGAGGACTAAAGTCTAACATTTCCTTAAAGTCAGTAGAGGCAAATTTAAAACCAAATTTATTTTTTACAAAATCTAATTGATCCGGTTCTAACTTACATACACTTACTAACTCTACATCATCTCTCTTTTGTAAATGAGGTATATGAAATTCTGTTGCCCACCACCCTGCTCCAATGACTCCAATTTTTGCTTTATTCATATTTAATCCAGATGCATTTGAATGGGTAAAAGATAAGGAAAATTAGTTTTTGGATCAATATCAGCTTTTAATATATCAGACATATACTCTCCCCACTTTTTATTAACTTCACTTTTAATTATGTGATCAATTGATTTTTGTAAATCATCAGTTTCAAAATATCCAAATAAAGTTAAACCATGTCGAAAAATATTATAATTCCTTAAACCAGCCTCACTCAGCATTTCAACCATCTCCGGCCAGATTTCATCATGTCTTTTTTTATATTCTTCTTCATATCCAGGTCTTACTTCTAAAACCCATGCGTAGTTTGACATATTATTTTCCTTTCCAATTATTAATAAGATCTCTCATTTTAATAGTTTCTGAAAGCACATCTTCATATAATGTATTCATATAATCTTGATGAACATATTCAATCGATAAATAATTTTTATATTTAATTTCTTTTAATTTGCCTAATATTGCTTGAAAATTAATTGTTCCTTCCTCCAATTTAGTTTGTAAAAAACCTGATTTTGCTTGTCTTAAATGAATATGGCCTGCATGCTGAATTAATACATCTGTTTGATATTGGGTCCAACCAAGACATGTAAAGTGCGCATAATCTAAAACTATTTTCATTCCATCGGTTGCATTAATTAATTCTAATGTGTGTTCTGGACTTTCCAAAAAAGAGTGAACATGTGGTTCAAATAAAAGTTCAATATTATTTTTTAAACACACATCTCTTAATTTTTTTAATGAGTAAGAAGAATTTTCAAATGCATCTTTTCTAGATTGATCTTTATTAATTATTCCTGGAAGAATAAAAATACTCCCTATGTTTAATTCTTTACAAAACTTTGAAACAATCTCTAGGTCTTTAGAGTTTTGTTCTAAGGAGTCTTTAATCGCGAGATTTCTATCTGCTAAGGAGTTTCCAAATAAGTGATATAAATTAGAATAATCAATTTCATATTTATTAAGTTTGTTAATAATATTTTTATGATCTTCTAGTAATTTTTTTTTATCAATCGATGATTTATAAAAATATCCAATATCAATAGCATTAATTGAAAGTATTTTTGAAATTCCTATACATTCTTTTAAACTACATTGTGGAAATGACCATGATGTTACTGATAGTTTCATTATTCTCCAAAGGACCTTCCTCTTACTTCTTTTTGATTTTCATAGATTGAACCTAAAGAATTTGAAGGTGGATAAGGCATTTTAATTGGATTGATCTCAACTCTTGCCTCAAGACATGGTCCTCCTCTTACTATATTATTAGTATAAACCTTCTTAAAGTCCTCCTGTGAAGTTGATGGAGATAAAGGTAAATCCCTAAAACCAGTTAAGGGCCAAGCATCTGCCGCAGCATATCCAATAAATAAAACTCTTCGTGATTTATTAGAGTTATTTTTTTTTGATCCATGCAAACTTCTTACATGGTGAAAACTTACTGATCCAGCACTAGCTAAAAAAGGAATAGCACTAGAGATATCATAATTAGATACTGAAGGATCAACTGCTCCAATAAACTTATCTTTGTAATGATGGTCATCTATTGGTCCTTTATGTGATCCAGGAACAGCCATTAATGGACCGTTGTCATCATAACAATCATCTAAAAAAATACCTACCTCAACAATATTGTCATTTGTGTGAGGATAAAAAGCCCAATCCTGATGCCATTCAATTGCCTCTCCTCCTTTTGCTGCTTTAAAATTAAGTTTAGTATGATCACGTCTTATATTTTTACCTACCAAACTTTCAACAACATTTAAAATGCAATCATCTGTTGTTATATTTTTATAAACTTCATGAATTAAATGTGGATTTTTAAGTCTTCTTAATTTTGGATTTTTCTCTGAATGGTCATCAGAGAGATCATAAATATCATCATTATGTTTTTTTGAAGCAGATTTACTAACAAATTCTTGTGTTGTGTTTTGAAGTTTTTGAAGTGTATCTTTAGGTATCAAGTCCTCTACTACCAAAAAACCATTTGTATGATAATAATCAATTTGTTTTTTTTGAATCATTTTAATTTATTAAAACAAAATATTTTTATATTGTCAAAAATAAAATTTAATAAGTAGCTCTTCCACCACTAAGATCAAATACAGCACCAGTAGTATAAGAGTTTTCTTCCGAAACTAACCAAGAAACCATAGAAGCAAGCTCATCTACTTTTAAAAAACGTCCTCTTGGTATTTTAGATAACATATAATCTATATGCTCTTGGCTAATTTGATCAAATATTCTTGTTTTAGCTGCTGCAGGAGTTACACAATTTACTTCTATATTTTTATCTGATAATTCTTTTCCAAGAGATTTTGTTAATGCAATAACACCTGCTTTTGCAGCACTATATGGCATAGCATTTGGGTTTCCTTCTTTACCCGCAATGGACGCTATATTAACAATTCTTCCATAATTATTTTTAATCATGTGTGGAGTAACTGCTCTACAACAATAAAAGACTCCTGTTAAATCAATATCAACTACATTTTGCCATTGATCAATGGGATATTCCCATGTTTTAAAACTGGGTCCGGCTATACCTGCATTATTAACAAGAATATCTATTGAATTATTTTTTTCAATAGTTTCATTTACAGAATTCTCAACACTATCATATGAAGTTACATCTGTTTGCACAGCACTTACGTTATCAGGAAGATCTAAGCTATCAATTAGATCTTTATCTTTATCCCAAATAACAACTTTTGCTCCAGATTTTGCGAACCGTTCCACCATTGAGTATCCAAAGCCTTGAGCTCCACCTGTTATTACAGCAGTTTTGTTATTTAGATCTATTTGATTCATTTAAGTCTCTTTTTTATTTCTGTGATTTAGAATAAATATAATTTGTTAAAATAATAGCTATAATTAACATAGCTCCTAAAATAGTTAGTTGTGATTCAATTTTTATTCTAGCAACATTAAATCCACTTCGTAGGATAACAACAATCCAAAAAGCAACAAAAGTTCCAAAAATATTACCTCTTCCACCAAAAATATATGTTCCACCCAACATAACCATTAAAACAATTTCTAGTTCAGCTCCTGTAGCCATATTAAAACGAGCTACTGCGAGTCTTGAAGTCGTTAAAACACCCGCAACACCACTAATTACTCCTGAAAAAGTAAATAATAATAATTTTATTTTATCAACTTTGATACCTGAATATTTAGCAGTTTGAGGGTTAGTGCCAATTAAATAAAGTTGTTTTCCATAGATTGTAGAACTTAATAAGAAGCCGACTATTAATGCAAAGACAGTAAAAATTATAACCGGAATAGGGATGATACCAACATAACGGTAATCAATTCCAATAAACCAAGATGGATAACCTCCAAGAGAAAAATCACTTGCTAAAGCTTGAGCAATACCCCTGTATAAAGTTAAGGTTCCAATTGTTAAAATGATAGAAGGGATTTTTAATTTAGTTACTAAAATTCCATTAAACAAACCACATAGAGCTCCAGATAAGACACCTATCAAAACAGATAAAGGCATTCCAAAACCAGCATTATAAACTGTTCCAAAAATTACTGCTGTTAAAGCTATCATTGATGCAATTGATAAATCAATTTCTCCTGAAATAATAATAAGTGTAAGTATTATGGCTATTAAACCATACTCAACATAGGGTGTTGCTGAGTCCATAATAAATGCTAAATCTCCAAAAAATGGTGATAGTTGAAGAGAAGCAATTATAGAAAGTATTAACAAAATGACGGCAACCCATTCTGGTCTTATTATCCAATAGCGAAGTGTGGGATTTTCGCTTAAATATATTGAAATTTTTTTAAGCATTAGAACCTGTGCGTAATTTTTTCATTCTAAATATAATAAGTTGATCTAATGAAAGCGCGAGCACAATTATTAAACCGTATATAGCTTTTTGAAACTCACCTGGAATATTTAAAACAGGCAAGGCAACATTTATAATTCCTAATAACAAAATCCCTAAAAAAGTACCTAGAACACTTCCAGAGCCTCCAGTGATACTTGTGCCTCCAATAATAACACCAGCGATTACAATAAACTCAATCCCAACACCTGTGACACCAGGGTTAACATAACCAAATCGAGAAGCATAAAATAAACCTGCTACACCAGCTAACATTCCACAAACACCAAAACAGAAAAGAGTAATTTTAGTAACATTAATTCCTTTCAGATGAGCAGCTTCTGGATTGCTTCCAGTGGCATATATTTCTCTCCCCAAAACAGAGTGACGCATAATTAAATGTGAGATCAAAACTATTATAACGGAAAAAATTAATATCGCAGGAATTGAAAAAAAAAAGGATGTCTGTGAAAAAGAAATAATATGAACTGGAATATCATTCCGATCTATTTGCCGACCTCCACTAACTATAAAAACAAGGCCTCTGTAAAGGCTCAGCGTGCCAAGTGTTACAATAATGGAATGGACGTTAAATCGTGTGACAATTATTCCATTTATTAAACCCATAATCAAACCAACAAATGCAGTAATTAATAATGCCATCCAAAGTGATGTTTCAGGATAGTGTATAAAAACAAAACCAATTGTTATTGCTGCAAATGCCAATATTGAACCAATTGAAATATCTACATGCCTGCAAATAATCACCATCATTTGACCCATAGCCATAACAAGAATTAGAGGTATTGCTAACAATACGGCTCTCCAGCTATCTATCGTTAAAAATCGAGTATCAATTATGGAAGCAGCTATTACAACAATAATGATAATGGAAAATATTCCAAGTTCTCTAATTCTTAAAAACTTATCAAAAATACTCATGAGATTATTGCAAATTTCATAATAGTTTCCTGGGTAGCTTCTTTATTGTCTAATATTTTTGTAATCTGACCTTCACGCATCACTACAATTCTGTGTGCTAAAGATAAAATTTCTGGAAGTTCAGATGAAATTAAAATAATAGCTGTGCCCATCGCAGCTAGTTGATTAATAATTTCATACATTTCAGACTTTACTCCAACATCAACTCCTCTTGTTGGTTCATCTAATATTAGGATACTAGGATTAGATAGTAACCATTTTGAAATAATACATTTCTGTTGATTGCCTCCTGATAACTCTTGAATTAACTGTCTACCTGAAGTTAAAACAATATTGAATTTATTAATATATTCTGAAGATTTTAAAGTAACAGTTTTAGTGTCTATAAGGCCAAACTTGTTTGAAATTTCATTAGGAATAGATGAAGTAATATTATCTTCAACAGCGACAGACCCAAAAATACCCATTTGTTTTCTATCTTCAGGAACATAGGCAAAACCTTTTTGAATTGCTTCATAAGGAGATTTATTAGAAATAATATTATCTTTGAAATAAATATCTCCTTCATCATAATTTTCAGCTCCAAAAATTGTTTTAGCTACTTCAGTTCTTCCCGCGCCAACCAAACCAGCAAAACCAAGAATTTCTCCTTTTTTTAAATCAAAAGAAATATTTTTGAAATTACCAAATTGAGAAATATTATTAACTTTTAATATTACTTCATCTTTTTTTAAAAAATCATTTTCTTTTACATCAATATCTTCAATACTTCTTCCAATCATGTATTTGATAATTTCTTCATTAGTTATTTCATTAATTTTTTGGGTAGTTATTAAATCACCATCTCTAAAAATTGTAACACGATTTGCAATAGATCTTATTTCTTCCAGTCTATGACTAATAAAGATTATTGCCATACCTTGAGCTTTTAGTTGATTCACAATATCAAAAAGCTTGCCCACCTCATTTGGAGTTAAGGGAGAGGTTGGCTCATCCATAATTAAAATTTTTGAATTTTTTGATAAAGCTCCAGCAATTTCTATCATTTGCTGATCTGCTATTGATAGACCTTCCATAATATTTTTTGGATCAATTTTTAATCCAATAGATGATAAAATTTTTTCAGAAGATTTGTTTATATCTTTCCACTTAACTCTAGAAAAATTATTGCCGTCCATATGACCCATGAAAATATTTTCAGCAACTGATAAATGGGAGAAAGATTGTGGTTCTTGATGAATTAAAGAAACTCCATTTTTTTGTGCAGCTATAGGTGTGTTTATTTTTATTTTTTTATTATCAAGAAAAATATCTCCATCTGTTGGAGTATAAACACCACTTAAAATTTTAACAAAAGTAGATTTTCCTGCTCCATTTTCTCCAACCAAGGCATGAACTTCTCCAGGTTCTAAAGTAAAGTTAACATTCCTAAGTACATTGACTCCACTAAAGGTTTTTCCTATATTTTTTGTATATAAATTCATATTTTATATTTAAAGTTATTGTATTAGTTATATTTATCAACATGAAATTAAATTAATATAAAAAATTATGTAAACTTATTATATTGATTATCAATTTTTTTTAGAT
>ERZ1047985.2375-NODE-2375-length-11865-cov-10.797460_pt1 | contig 11865 bp, 10 predicted proteins | sample MGYA00383097_ERZ1047985 | MGnify/ENA primary metagenome ERZ1047985 (study PRJEB29581, sample SAMEA5548367) | metagenome | biome: marine; feature: coastal; material: water | depth 50 m | study: Short-term variability in the microbial, nano- and picoplankton...
CAACACTTAGTATTTGATTGTCTGCTTTAACCCCAGCTAAAATAGGAAGGTCGTAACTAATAGTTTCTGTCTGTAAAAAAAGTTTTCCATCTATGTGAGGATTTGTTTCAGATTTTAGTGCACAGCCATTCTTTAAATCTGAAGCAGGGCCGATGATTTCTTCTAAGTATCTATGGGTTTGCCTCGCATTTCTGGCAACTTCTGAACTACCTTTTTTATTATTATCTAATTCTTCAATTGTAACCATAGGCAGATAAATATCATGCTCTTCAAATCTAAATAAACTTGAAGGATCATGAAGCAGAACATTTGTATCAAGGACAAAAACTTTCTTATTATTTTTTTTAACCATAAAGTAATTTAATTTATGAAATTGAATTTAATACTTCTTCAGCATGGCCAGGTACTTTTAAGCCCCTCCATTCATTAAGGAGCTTACCTTGTGTATCAATTAGGAAGGTACTTCTCTCTATCCCTTGAACTTGTTTACCATACATATTTTTCATTTTAATGACATCGAATAGTTTGCATGCAATTTCTTCAGAGTCACTTAATAACTCAAAAGGAAAATTGTATTTTTCTTTAAATTTTTCATGTGATTTGATGGTATCTCTGGATATACCAAATATTTCTACATTTTTGATTTTAAAATCTTGATAAAGGTTTGTAAAATCGATTCCTTCATTTGTACAACCTGGCGTTGCGTCTCTTGGATAAAAATATAAAACAACCAATTTTCCGAGAAAGTTATTTAAGGAGAAGTCTGTCTCACTTGTCCCTGGTAAGCTAAAATTTGGTACAACATGGTTTATTTCTAATTTACTCATATTTAATCAGACCTTTTGTTTTTTTTGAAGTTTAAAAAAAAGACTAAAGCATTTATTAATTATAGCCTAGAGATTAACTAATTATACCAAGCCTTCCATTAACTGGATGTTGACATAATCATCAACTTTAATTGATTTTTGGTCTATATCTAACACAATCAAACAATTTGCTTTACTCATTGAGCTGAGAATCGCAGAGCCTTGATGAGGAGTTGGTTTCACAGATAATTCCCCATTTTTACTTGTGAAAAAACCTCTTTGAAACTCCATTCGCCCAGGCCGTTTTGATATAGGTGCAACGCACTTCGCTTTTAACAACATAGGAAGTTTATAGTTATCTTGACCCATAAGGTATTTAAGCGCCGGTTGTACTAATTGATAAAATGTAATCATTGCAGCCACTGGATTACCAGGTAATCCAAAATAGGGAGTTGCCTTAAAAGCACCGTAAGCCATTGGCCTTCCGGGTTTAATTGATAACTTCCAAAATAAAACCTTACCTAATTTTTTTAAGACATCTTTCATGAAATCAGCTTTTCCAACTGAAACACCTCCTGTTGTAATGATTGCATCAGATACTTTTGCAGCATTCTTAAATGTTTTTTCAATTAATTTTTTATCATCAGGAATAATGCCTAGATCAACACATTCAACATTTATCCTTTTTAACATGGATTGGATTGTAAAATGATTACTATCATAAACTTGTCCAGATTTGATAGGCTGACCTGCTTTAACAACCTCATCACCTGTTGAAAAAAAAGAGACTTTTATTTTTTTAAAAACTTTTATTTTGCTTATCCCAATCGATGCAATTAATCCTACTTCTGCAGGCCTTAAAAAAACGCCTTTTTTAAGCACATCCCCATTTTTTTTTATGTCTTCTCCTAACTTTCTAATATTAGCGCCTTTTGTTGGAAGTTTACTAACGACAATAGAATCATTTTCTTGTTTGACTAACTCAAATGGTAAAACAGTATCAGTGCCATTTGGAATTTTTGAACCTGTCATTACCTGAGCAGCAAAGCCAGGTTTAATTTTATGTTTAGAGAGGTTTCCAGCTAGAATTGTTGTAGCGATTTCAAGTGTATTTTTTTCTTTTAAGGAATCTAAATTAAAAGCAAAACCATCCATTGCGGAATTATTATAATTAGGTACATTAATTTTTGAAATTATTGTTTCACCTAAAATTCGATTAAGGGCATCCTCAGTATTAACATATTCAGTTTTTGTATTTGCCTTTAAAAAATTATGTATATATTTCCTCGCGACCTCAATTTTCATCGCATTAGGATCGTATTCTGATAAGCAACCCGGGTCATTAACTAAGTTTTCAAGTGAGATTGTTTTTTTCATTTTCTATAAGTGTAATTATAAATTCAGTAATTTTATCCATTTTAATAAAATCAAAACATGGAATATTACATTTAATACCTACATCTGATATAACACCAATTATATTCTTGTCTCTAATATAAAGTGACTCATTAGATATTTTTTTACGATAAATCTCAATTTTAGGAATGGGCATTGTTTTTAATCCCTCTACTAAAATTATATCTGTAGGTTGATTAATTTGCTCAAGTGCCTTATCTAAGTCAAAATCTTTTTTTTCGTTTTCAGTAATTAATGCGGACCGGCTAGCATTAAAAATTAATGTCTGCTTTGCTCCAGACTCTCTGATTTTAAAACTATCTTTTCCTGGCTTATCAATATCAAAATTATGATGAGCGTGTTTAATGGCCGAAACTGAGTAACCCCTTTTTTTTAATTCAGGTATTAGTCTTTCAATAAAAAATGTCTTACCAGATCCACTATTTGCTGCACAAATCCCTAAAATATATGGTTTTTTATTCATCTTTAAGGCTTATATTTTTTCTAAATCAGAGATACTGTTGATATTAAAAAAAGCATCTTTTTCTTTAAAATCGACTGTTTGAAAATTATTAGACTTGATCCATTCTTCAAGCTTCCTCTCTCCAGAAGATAGAAAATCTTTTAAGTTACTTGCCAAATGTTTAGGGCAAAGTAAAAAAACGGGTTCTAGTTTATTGTTTGATGTTGGTAGAATTATTTTTGGATTTTCTTCATCTATGTGTGCGCTTAATCGCTCAACTAAATTTGTTGGAAAAAAAGGAGTATCATTCGGACAAAATTGCACCCAATCGGATTTTGCTTTAACCAAACCTGAAAATATCCCTGATAAAGGACCCAATTGCCCAGGTAACTCATCTTCGAACTGTATAGATTTTGGAAAAATGCTCAAAAATTCGTTTGAATTAATACTGAGCTTGTTTACCTGTTTTTTCATTCTATTAAAAATATGTTCGATCAAAGGTTTTTTATCCAACAAAACCAGTGATTTGTTTGTCCCCATTCTTGAGGATTGACCACCAGCCAATATAATACCCTCTACTTCGCTCTTCAATTACCCACCCGTATGAGACATAAATCTGACGACAGAAGGTTTTTCGTCTGCCAAATTAAAATTATGAGATTTTGGTTTAATTGCCATGCTGTTTAGTATCGCCTCTTTGAGAGGCAGGTCATTATTGGGATTTTCTCTAATCAGAGGCATTAATTCAATTTTTGTATCATGGCCTAAACATAAAAAAAGTTCACCTTTGCATGAGATTCGAACTCGGTTGCAATCTTTACAAAAATTATGGCTGTGTGGAGAGATCAATCCAACTTTTGTTTTTGTATTTTTGATACGAAAATATTCAGCAGGGCCACTTGTCGATATATCTGTTTTTGATAATAAATATTTTTCTTTTAATTGCAATAAAATATCATCATTACTCACTGAGGTAGATTGTCTGTCATAAGCAGTATTTCCCAACGGCATCTCTTCAATAAAAGAAATATCAAGATAATATTTGATTGCGTAATCAACTAAATCGTAAAGCTCTTTTTCATTTATTTGTTTCATTAAAACTGTGTTTATTTTAATTTTTTTAAATCCAACATCAATCGCAGTATGGATACCATCCAAAACTTTATTTAAATCACCTATTCTAGTCATTTTTTTGAATGTAGAAGGATTTAGACTATCTAAACTTATGTTAATTCTCTCAACACCTGCGTCCTTCAACATTTGTGCTTTACTTTGAAGTTGGCTCCCATTTGTTGTTAAGGTAATTTCATCAAGTGCTTTAATTTTTCCAATTGACATAAATAAGCTATCAATTCCTCTTCGAACAAGAGGCTCTCCTCCAGTTAGTCTGACCTTTTTTACGCCTAATTCAGAAAAAACCCGAATTATCCTTTCTATTTCTTCAAGCGAAAGTACTGTAGGTTTTGGTAGAAAGGTCATTTTTTCTGACATACAATAAACGCATCTGAAATCACATCTGTCTGTCACGGATACTCTTATATAATCTACCTTTCTATTGAACTGATCTATAAGCTTCATTGTCATAATATATATTAAAATCATACAAAAATTATTTTTTTAGATAAAAAAAAATCAAGTACTTAAAGTATAATATGTTGATAAATTTATGTTTTTTAAAGAAACGATGTAGACAAAATGCTAACTGATAATAAATTACTAAAAATTGAAGAGCATCTAATAGTGCTGAAAGATAAACCCGGTGCACTTTTACCTATAATGCATGCAATTCAAGATGATTTAGGATATATCCCAGAAGAGTCATATGAACCTATATCTAAAGCTCTAAGTCTCTCGGTTGCAGAGATTCATGGATTTGTTACTTTTTATCATCATTTTAGGACAAAACCATCTGGCAAGCACATCTTGCAAATTTGTAGAGCTGAATCATGCCAATCAATGGGTAGTGAAAATATCGAATCTTATTGCAAAGAAAAGTTAGGTATCGATTATCACCAAACCACAGAAGATAATTCGATAACCTTGGAACCCGTCTACTGTCTAGGTAACTGTGCTTGCTCACCTGCTGTAATGATTGATGACGAAGTTATAGGAAGGGTGACCGAAGATAAGATTGATGAATTAATTCAAGAAGCTAAAAAAAATGACAACTTATAAAATTTATATACCTAGAGACTCAAGTGCACTTTCATTGGGCGCAGATAAAGTATTTAAAGCAATTAAAGTTGAGGCAGCTAACCGTAAGATCGAATTAGAAATTATTCGAAATGGTTCGCGAGGCCTTTTTTGGCTTGAAACAATGGTAGAAGTAGAAACCGATCAAGGAAGAGTGGCATATGGACCTGTCAATCCAAGTGACATTCCTTCGATGTTTGATAGAGAGTTTTTCCTAGGCAAAGAACATTCTTTATCCCTTGGAATTACAAGTGAAATTGAATGGCTCAAGAATCAAGAAAGATTAACCTACGCTAGAGTAGGCATTACAGACCCTGTTTCCTTAAATGATTATGAGGCTCATGATGGATTCAAAGGTTTGCGTAAAGCCTTAAAGTTAACAAATCAAGAGATTGTGGATGAGGTTACAGACTCTGGTTTGAGAGGCCGTGGAGGCGCTGCATTCCCAACTGGAATCAAATGGCAAACCGTCTTAAATGCCCCCTCTGAAAAAAAATATATTGTATGCAACGCAGATGAAGGAGATTCAGGTACTTTTTCAGACAGAATGATTATGGAAAATGATCCCTTTGTTTTAATAGAAGGCATGATTATTGCCGGGTTAGCTGTTGGTGCTGATCAAGGTTATATATATCTAAGGTCAGAATATCCTCATGCTCAAGCTATTCTTAATGAAGCAATTGATATTGCAGAAAAAAATGGATTCCTTGGCAAAAATATCTTGAATAGTAAATTTTCATTCAAACTTGAAGTTACCAGAGCAGCTGGTGCATACATTTGTGGTGAAGAAACTTCATTGCTTGAAAGTTTAGAGGGTAAAAGAGGGCTTGTAAGGTACAAACCCCCACTACCTGCTATTGAAGGTTTATATGGAAAACCAACTGTGGTGAATAATGTTATTTCACTGGCAACAATTCCGATCATTTTAGATAAAGGATCAAAATTTTATGCAGATTTTGGTATGGGGCGTTCAAAAGGAACACTTCCTATTCAGCTAGCTGGTAATCTTAAACAAACTGGTTTGATAGAAAAAGCTTTTGGAATTACATTAAGAGAATTGCTATATGACTTTGGTGGTGGATCAGCAACAGGTAAAAATATAAAAGCTGTGCAAGTTGGAGGCCCTCTTGGTGCGTTTCTCCCAGAGCATCAATTTGATACACCGCTAGATTATGAGAAGTTTTCTGAAATTAATGCGGTCGTCGGTCATGGGGGTATCGTTGCATTTGATGATTCGATTGATATGTCAAAATTAGCAAGGTATTCATTTGAATTCTGTGCAATTGAGTCATGTGGTAAATGTACCCCTTGCAGAATAGGCTCAACAAGGGGTATGGAAGTGATTGATAAAATTAAAGATGGTATTGATCAAGAAAAAAATGTTGAAGTACTTAAGGACTTAGGAGAGACAATGGTTCATGGGTCATTATGTGCTATGGGTGGGATGACTCCATTTCCTGTGATTAGTGCTTTAAATTTTTTTCCAAAAGACTTTGGACTTGAAAAATCAGAAACTTAAGCATAAAATTACTGCTAAAATTAGTAATTTAAGAAAATTTCGAATGAATTAGGACAAAATCCTAATCTTAATTATGCCAAAAGCAAAAAATTATGGATGACACAAAAGACTTCGGTACACCTTCAGTAAATTCTGAAAAACTTGTAACCCTCAATATTGACGGCGTAGATGTAACTGTTCCTGAGGGGACATCTTTGATGAGAGCAGCCTCAGTTGCAGGATTTAGTGTGCCTAAATTATGCGCAACTGATAGCCTAGAACCATTCGGCTCATGCCGTCTTTGTTTGGTAGAGATTGAAGGTAAAAGAGGATATCCGGCATCCTGTACCACACCAGCTGCTGAAGGTTTAGTGGTTTCTACTCAATCACCTAAGTTAGCTGAATTGAGAAAAGGTGTAATGGAATTATATATCTCTGACCACCCACTTGATTGCTTAACATGCTCAACGAATGGTGATTGTGAATTACAGGATATGGCAGGGGCAGTTGGCTTAAGAGACGTTCGTTACGGCTATGAGGGCGAAAATCATTTAGATTCTAAAAAAGATGAATCAAATCCATACTTTACTTTTGATCCATCAAAATGCATTGTTTGTTCAAGATGTGTAAGAGCTTGTGAAGAAACGCAAGGCACATTTGCCTTAACGATAGATGGAAGAGGTTTTGAGTCAAAAGTTTCAGCTGGAAATAAAGATTTTATAGATTCAGAATGTGTTTCATGTGGTGCATGTGTTCAGGCCTGTCCTACAGCTACATTAATTGAAAAAAGCATCGAAGAGCATGGAACACCTGAAAAACAAGTAACAACAACTTGTGCATATTGTGGAGTGGGTTGTTCCTTTAATGCTGAGCTACAAGGTGATAAGGTTGTTCGAATGACACCCAATAAAGATGGTGGAGCAAATCACGGCCATTCTTGTGTGAAAGGAAGGTTTGCTTGGGGATACACAACACATAAAGATAGAATTACCACTCCAATGATAAGGAAAAGCATTAAAGATTCTTGGCAAAAAGTGTCATGGGAAGAAGCAATCAGCTATGCTGCTTCAGAAATAAAAAGAATACAAAAGAAATATGGTAACAATTCTGTAGGTGCTATTTCATCTTCAAGGTGTACAAATGAAGAAGTTTATTTGATGCAAAAAATTGTTAGGGCAAGTTTTGGTAATAATAATATCGATACTTGTGCAAGAGTTTGCCATTCACCTACGGGGTATGGACTCAAGCAAACAATTGGTGAGTCAGCGGGGACACAAAATTTCGATTCAGTGATGAAGTCAGATGTAATTATGGTTATTGGGGCAAATCCTACGGACGGTCATCCAGTATTTGCATCTCAGATGAAGAGAAGACTGAGAGAAGGTGCTAAATTAATAATTGTTGATCCAAGAGAAATTGACCTTGTTGATAATACACCTCATGTTAAAGCTGATTATCACCTTAAACTTCAACCGAGTACCAATGTTGCAACAATTAACTCAATTGCACACGTGATTGTCGAAGAAGGTTTGGGCGATCAAGATTTTGTAAAAGAACGTTGCGAAGATGAATCATTCAAAATTTGGTTAAATTTTATTAAAGATTCAAAAAATTCTCCAGAGTCTATGGAATCCGAAACTGGTATTCCTGCAGACTTACTCAGAAAAGCAGCTAGATTATTTGCAAATGAAAAAAATGGATCTATTTATTATGGACTCGGTGTAACAGAGCATAGCCAGGGCTCAACTATGGTTATGGGTATCGCTAACTTAGCAATGATTACTGGAAATGTAGGGAGAGAAGGTGTTGGTATCAATCCATTAAGAGGCCAAAATAATGTCCAGGGTGCATGTGATATGGGATCATTCCCCCACGAACTTCCTGGCTATAGGCATGTTTCAGATAAAGCTACTCGAGCATTATTTGAGTCAGCATGGAACGCAAAAATTTATGATGAGCCGGGTCTTAGAATTCCAAACATGCTTGATGAAGCTATATCAGGTAAATTTAAATCTCTTTACTGTGAAGGAGAGGATATAGCTCAGTCAGATCCAGATACACAACATGTGACTCATGCACTTGAATCTATGGAATGTGTCATTGTTCAAGATTTATTTTTAAATGAAACAGCTATGTATGCACATGTTTTCTTACCGGGATCTTCATTTTTAGAAAAGAATGGTACTTTTACGAATGCAGAAAGAAGAATTTCAAGGGTAAGGAAGGTGATGGCACCAAAAAATGGTTATGAAGATTGGGAAATTACTCAAATGTTGTCTAATGCATTAGGATATCCAATGAATTACAAGCATGCTAGTGAAATTATGGATGAGGTTGCTCAGTTAACTCCAACCTTTAAAGGGGTTAGTTACGAAAAATTAGATAAGCTTGGAAGTATCCAATGGCCATGTAATGATGAATATCCAGAAGGAACTCCTACTATGCATGTAGATGAGTTTGTTAGAGGTAAAGGAAAATTCTTTATTACGGAGTATGTACCAACAGTTGAGAAAGTGAATGGTAAATTTCCTTTAATAATGACAACTGGAAGAATTTTGGCTCATTATAATGTTGGGGCTCAAACAAGAAGAACAAAAAATATCGAATGGCATGATGAAGATTTAATTGAAATACATCCACATGATGCAGAGGAAAGAGGAATAAATGAGCAAGATTGGGTAGGTATAAATAGTCGCTCAGGTGATACAGTCCTTCGTGCAAAAATAACAAAAAAAGTTCAACCTGGTGTTGTATATACAACCTTCCACCACCCAGTTTCAGGTGCAAATGTTATCACAACTGATAATTCTGATTGGGCTACAAATTGTCCAGAGTTTAAAGTGACGGCGGTTCAAGTAACTAAAGTAACTCAACCATCAAACTGGCAATCAAAATATCAAAAATTTAGCGAAAAACAAATTGATTTCGTAAAAAATGGTGAGGAAAAAGTAAATTAATTCAAAGTGACTAAAGAAAAATTAATTCAAACAAGTCACTCCTGCAAAGAAGTATCCATTCAAAAAAATATCAACTCCGAAGAGACAACTAAAGAAATTTTAGCTGAAGAGACACCTATAGCTATAATTTATAATGGGGTTTCTCATGTAGTCATGATGGCAAGCCCATGTGATTTGGAAGATTTTGCGAGAGGGTTTTCAATTACTGAAGGTGTTATAACAAGTTTATCGGATATATATTCAATTGAAGTTCTAAAAAAAGATAATGGAATTGAAATTAACTTGGAAATATCTACTGAAAAATTTATACGTCTAAAAGAAATAAGAAGAAATTTAACTGGTAGGACAGGTTGCGGATTATGTGGAGCTGAGTCTCTTGATCAGGTCCTTAAGATTCCTGAAAATAAAAAAAAGGAAACAAAGTTTTTTTCGAAAAGTATATTGAAAGCATTAAAGAACTTTTCAGGTCAACAAGAAATACAAAAAAAAACAGGGGCAACTCATGCTTGTGGGTTATTTAATTCTAAAGGAGATTTAATAATCCTCAAAGAAGACGTAGGAAGACATAATGCACTTGATAAACTAATTGGAGCCTCCTTGAATACAAAAATATTAAATGATTTCTTCGTAATTACTTCTAGTAGGGCAAGTTATGAAATGGTGCAAAAATTAGCATATCTTAATCTTAAGCTATTGGTAGCTATTTCTGCCCCAACTGCTTTAGCAACTCGACTTGCAGACCAAATTGAGATGACTCTAGTAGGGTTTGCTCGAAATAATCGATATAATTGCTATACACATCCTACGCAAATAATCGGGTAAAATTACGAGATGGAAACAAAAAATCTTATCAGAATGGCAAACGATATCGGTAATTTTTTTATAAGCTACCCAGATGAAGAGCAAGCAAAAAAAGAAACAGCTTCGCATATACAAAAGTTCTGGGGCCGAGATATGAGAAATCAAATAAAAGAACATGTTAGTGATACATCAGAAAAAAATAGCCAATTAAACCCTTTTGTTTTTAATGCAATTAGTAAATACTTAAAAGATTAAAAAATACTATTTTGTAAGTAAGATATAGTAAGTTTTATCTCTATCAATTCTTTTCCCAGACCATATCTGATTCCAGGATTCATATTCAGAAGGCATTTTAGATTCATTATTAAGTGATAATAATATTATTCTACATTGGATGTCTTTATTAGAATCAACAGCTTTTATACCAGAATAGTAATGAAGTAAATTTGTTTCATGTGAGCTAAAGTTGTATGTATATAAGCAACTAGAACTTTGAGATAAATGTTGTTTAACATCTTGAAAAACAGGCGCATAACTTTTTCTATTATCAATTAATGGGCTTACAAGCATTATAAAAGTAACCCATACCATTGTGATACCAATTGCCCAATTTGAAATTGCTGACCGATTTGAAATCTTTAAATTAAAGATAATATAAAGCCATAAACCACTTATTAAAAATGCAAAAATGAAATTTAAGAATTCAAATTTAGCTTCATAGTTTCCAGATAGAAAATAAATTCGATCATAAATAATTTCAGGAAAACCTGAAATAACTGCAAACCAAAAAAACCAAATCATAAAACCAAAAAAACCAAAAATTAATATACCAAACCAATTGAGAGCACTTGCAGAACCTCTTCTGAGTAAATCAATTCCACCTGCAGCAGCAACTGAAAACGGTAATAGTAGAGGCATGAGATTTATTTGATCTATGTTGGCATTGAGAGAAAGTGTGAATAAGATTGATATTGAAAAAAATAAAGGTAAATGAATTTTTTTAAGTTGGATAATATTTTTAAAATTATTAATTAAAACAAAGATAAAAAGAGGAAGTGAAGGCCATGTAAACCATAACATATTCTTAATATAAAAAAAGAATTCTCCACCATTTGGCGCATTGACTTTATTTAGCCAGGAAAAAAAAATTTCAGGATTAGAATTGTATAAAAGATATATCCATGGAGTAATGATAACTAAGGCAATTATCGATGAAATTAAACAGAATAAATAATAACGCTTATTTCTCCATTGCTTTATAAGTAACAAGCTAAATGCGGTTATTAAAATACTTAAAAGCGATAAGATTCCATTAGATAAGAAGATTATGGATATACCAAAACCTAATACTAAGCTAGCCCTGAAAGGTCTTCGTTGATATAGTGCAAAACCATAAAGTACTAGAGCGAAACCTAATAGTGCAGCAACTTCCGGTCTAATACTATGAACATTGAAAATAAGCCCAATAGAAGCAATAAAGATTAAACCTGCTTGTCTACCAAAACCAGTTCCCCATAACTCTCTTGTCATTAGACCTATACTTACTAAAGTTAAACTTATCCATATAAAATTTGATAATCTAATTGCATCAAGTGGTTCAAGTATTGATGAAAAAATTTTAACAAAAGTAGCACCTATGAATGGATACAAGGGTGGATTGTTAATTGAATCTTGACTAGCAGCTAAGGGGGCTATTATAGAATTATTTGAAACAATATCCATTACCATGCTTACATTTTCTGATTCTGCAGG
>ERZ1047985.2376-NODE-2376-length-11861-cov-5.937913_pt1 | contig 11861 bp, 10 predicted proteins | sample MGYA00383097_ERZ1047985 | MGnify/ENA primary metagenome ERZ1047985 (study PRJEB29581, sample SAMEA5548367) | metagenome | biome: marine; feature: coastal; material: water | depth 50 m | study: Short-term variability in the microbial, nano- and picoplankton...
TAAACAGACTGGAGCGTCAGTTAAAGGTATTACATTATCAGAAAATCAATATGCTACTGCTTCAAAGAGAGTGCAAGAAGAAGGTTTGTCTGAGAAAGTCTCATTTCAAATACAAGATTATAGAAAAGAAACTAAAAAATATGACAGGATAGTATCAGTAGGAATGTTTGAGCATGTTGGAATTAAATACTTTAGAACTTATCTAAAAAAAACTCATGATTTATTAAAAGACAACGGCGTCTTTCTGCTTCACACCATTGGTCAAAGAGGAATCCCAACTGCTACCAGTCATTGGATAAGAAAATATATTTTTCCTGGAGGGTATATACCTTCACTATCTGATATTGTTAATGAAACACAAAAACTTGATATTAATATAACAGATATTGAAATATTAAGACTCCATTATGCTCATACTATAACGCATTGGTATAAAAATATTCTAAACAATAAAGAAAAAATAATTAAAATGTTTGATATTCGTTTTTATCGAATGTGGGAGTTTTATTTATTGGCTAGTAAATATTCTTTTGTGAATATGGGAAATGTTGTTTTTCAAATACAAATAGCAAAAAATATTAACAATTTACCACTTACAAGAAATTATATGTATAATTGACATAAATTAATAAATTAGATGTATAAAATTTTAATTAAACAAATATAATAATTAAATTATTTTATGCAAGAAAGTTTAAATCAATATTTAGTAAGAGTGGCTATTTTTCTTGCCCTAATTTTTATTGTAATTGTTCTTCTCTACCCTGTTCTTCAAAATGCTTTTTTATCAAATATTTTTATTAATGTTATAATACTTATAGCCTTAGGTGTTGGTATAGTTTTTAATGTAGTCAAACTAGTGGCTTTAAACTCAGATTATTTTGTATTAGCAAATTTTGATATCAATAATTCAGTAAAATCTTTTTCAACACGTAGTAATGGTAATTTAAAAAATTTAACATCTGATTTAAAGCAAATTGATGGAAGGTATGTTTTTAAAAGCTCAGCAATTACTAGGTTAATTGAAAATATTGACATGTCTATGTCAAGTGTAAGAGAGACTTCAAGATATCTAGTTGGTTTATTAGTTTTTTTAGGTCTGCTTGGTACATTTTGGGGGTTGTTAAAAACAATAGGTTCTGTCGGTAATGTTATCAGTGGGTTAGGTATAGATGATACAAATGTTGCTGGGTTTTTTAACTCTTTAAAAGATGGTCTAAATGCACCTTTGCAAGGGATGAGTATAGCATTTAGTAGCTCATTGCTTGGTTTAGCGGGATCTCTTATTCTTGGATTTATGGATATAAATTTAGGACAAGCACAAAATAAATTTAGTTTATTTTTTGAGAAAATTGTAAATAATAATTCTATTCTTGATCTAATTAATAATTCTACTTCAAGTGATATAACTCATCAAGCTTTACAAAAAATATATGATAATCTTGATAGTATTGTTTACTCATTAAAAAAAACTTCTGAGAATCAAAATGAAATAAATAGTTTCTTAACTCAATTGAGTGAGCAAATAAAAAATGTAAATAATCATTCAGCTGGCTTAGATGAAAAACTTTCTAATTTTTTATCTACTCAATTAAATACACAGTCTAGTATTTTACAACTTATTAATAAGATTAATGAACAAGGTATTTTAGACAATTCAGCAAAAAAAATATTTGATGATTTGAATAAATCTATTCAAGAACTTAACACTAAAATTATAAAATAATAATGGCATCAAGGTCTTTGAGAAATAGACTTGGTGAATCAACTAATATTTGGCCAGGATTTGTAGATGTTTTAGCTACATTGTTAATAGTAATTATTTTTATTCTTATGATCTTCACAGTTTCTCAAATATATTTAAGTGATGCGATCTCAGGAAGAGACAAGGCACTACAAGAATTAAAAATACAAATAAGTGAACTGTCAATAATTCTTCAATCAGAAATTAGTGATAAAGAAAAGGTGCTTGAAAAATTATCTGGAACAGAGTCACTACTAAGTGGCGTTCAAAAAGACTTGCAACAGCAAGAACTAATTACTGAAGGATTACAAACAAATCTGGCCAAAAAAAGTACTGAAATATTTATCCAAGAACAAAACATCATTGCTCTTTCTAGTCAAATCACAGAGCTATTAAGTGAATTGAGGATTGTGGCAAAAGCCTTAGAAGTTTATGAAGGATTAGATAATGCTATATTAGATACAGAAGGACTGGGTGAGAGAATTAATAAAGCTTTGGCTGCTCGCATAGACCAATTAAATAAAACCAATATTAAGCTTGATGAATCAAATAAAAAACTTGCTGCAAGTGAAAATAATCTTTCTGCACGCATAGACCAATTAAATAAAATCAATATTAAGCTTGATGAATCAAATAAAAAACTTGCTGCAAGTGAAAATAATCTTTCTGCACGCATAGACCAATTAAATAAAATCAATATTAAGCTTGATGAATCAAATAAAAAACTTGCTGCAAGTGAAAATAATCTTAGTGTAAAAATTAATGAATTAAGTCTATTGAATGAAGAATTAGCGTCAAATAAAAAAATTTTAGAAAATAAAATAGCAGAATTAAAAATTAAAAATGATAATTTATTAGCTATCAATGAAAGTTTAGGAATTGAAGATGGTGGATTAGCAGAACAATTAAATGCTATTAAATCTAAAAATCAAGAACTCGTAAAACTGAATGAAGATTTAACAAATTCCCAAAAACAAACTCAAGAAACTCTTGCTCTTTTAGAAAAAACAAATTTAAATCTAGCTCTAAGGGATGGAGAGCTACAAAATCAAATAAATCAATATCAAGAAACTCTTGCTCTTTTAGAAAAAACAAATTTAAATCTAGCTCTAAGGGATGAAGAGCTACAAAATCAAATAAATCAATATCAAGCTCTTATGAGCGATTTATTGGAAATTAATGATAGTCTTGGACTTGAAGATGCAACACTTAAAGAACAATTAGATGCAATAAGAAATAAAAATCAAGAATTAGCAAGACTGAATCAAAATCTCATCAATAGAGACAATACTATTTATGATTTAAGAGGAAAAATTATTGAATTAAATAATGTCTTGTCAATTTCTGATGAAAAAAGAATAGAGCAAGAATTAGAAATTGCTTTATTAAAAAGAAATATAGAAAATATAGAAGATGTTAGAATTCAGGAAAATGAAGTTTCAACTAATCAATTAGAGAAAATGAAAATTCAATCCTCTCAAACTTTTGAACAAATATCAATCTTATCAAATGAAATTGAAAATTTAAAAAATGAAATAATAACATTGAATATGGCTTTAGAAGCAAGTGAAAAAGAAGCTGTTTCAAAAAATCTTGAAATAGAAATATTGGGAAAAAGATTAAATAAAGCATTAACATCTAAGATATTTGAATTACAAAAATACCGATCCGAATTTTTTGGTAAATTACAAACTTTATTAGGTGATAGAGATGATATTAAAGTTGTGGGAGATAGGTTTATTTTTGAGTCAGAGCTATTATTTGACTCAGCATCAGCAAATCTTCAAGAAAATGGAAAAGAAAAACTAAAAGAAATAGCTATGACCCTAATGGAAACAACCAAACAAATACCAACCAATATTAATTGGATCATTCAAGTAGAAGGTCATACTGATAAAAGGCCAATTAGCACTGCACTATTTCCTTCTAATTGGGAATTATCAACTGCTAGAGCAAATTCTGTTTTAAAATTATTGCTAGAGATAGGTTTTGCACCAAAAAGGCTTGCAGCAGCTGGTTATGGTGAATTTTATCCTATAAGTGAAGGTGACACTAAAGATGATTATCAACAAAATAGAAGAATTGAATTAAAACTTACCTCTCGGTAAGTGCCTTAAATTAAACATAATGATTTCTTATTTTAATTTTTAATGAAAATAGTCTTAGTAGTAATTTTTTTGTTCTTATCAAACTTTGCCTATGCAGGCTGTGATGACCAACCTACAAATGAGGTAGACTGGAATAATTGTAATTTTGTTGAAAATCTGGATTTAATTGGTGTAGGTTTAGCCAACGCAAAAATGTCAGGTGTTAATCTCTCTCTTGCTAATTTAGAAAAATCTCAGTTGAACAATTCTGATCTTTCTGTTGGAAACTTTATTTTTGCAAATTTTAGTAACTCAAATTTATATGCTTCAAATTTGCAAGGTGCAAATTGTAATAATGCTAATTTCGAAAATGCAAATTTAGCTAAAGTTAATTTTGAAGGAGCAAATCTTTTTACTTCTTCCTTTAAAGGGGCAAACTTGTATGAGGCAAATCTTCTGGGAGCAAATATCTCAGGGGCAATTTTTGAAGAAGCAAATTTATCAAGCGCTATTTGGATAGATGGAAAAAAATGCGCTTTAGGATCTATAGGCGTTTGCAATTAATTTTGAATTATTGAATTAATTTTTTTTTATAATTTACATTTAACAAAATTTAATACAGAGATTTGCTTATTATGAATTCTAACAGTTACTTTAATGCTTTTATCTTAGTTTTTCTTGCAGGCTTGTGTTGGAGTTTTGGAGTAGTGACTGTACGATATATGGCGGATGCTCAGTCATATGTTTTTCAATATTTATTCTATAGAGGCTTATCTATTGCAATCATCTTAATAATTTATTTATTCATTAAAGAAGGTTTTGGCTTTTATAAAAATTTTTTTCGTATTGGAATTTCAGGTATTCTTGGTGGAATATTTTTAGCTACAGCCTTTACGGGTTTCATTTTTTCTATAACTATGACTACTGCTGCAGTTACATTGTTCATGCTAGCTTCTATGCCTTTTATAGCAGCAATAGTTGGATATTTTATATTAGGTGAGACTATAAGAAGATCAACAATTATAGCTATGATCATTGCTTTTATTGGAGTTTGCGTGATGATATACAACGATACTATTTCTGGCAGTGCTCTTGGTGCTATTATAGGATTTATTTCTGCAACAGGTTTTGCTTTATACTCAGTTACAATAAGATGGAAACCTGAAACACCAAAATTTACTACAGTAGTTTTAGCGGGTTTATTTTGTGCTTTATTTTCTTTTTGTATTTTAGGTTTGTCCTTTGAACCTTTTACTAAAATGCCAATAATAAATAGCTACCTGAGCTTACTTCATGGTTTTATAGTGGCATGTGGATTGATTCTTTATACTCTAGGGGCTAAATATTTGCCTTCAGCAGAATTAACATTGCTATCTCTAATGGAGGTTGTTGGTGGTGTATTATGGGTGTGGATGCCACTGTTTGGTATTAATGAAGTTCCAAGTTTTACCGTAGTGCTAGGAGGAATTATAATAACTTCAGCAGTTTTATTTCATGGCTATGGAGCTAGAAGAAAAAGAGAGCCAGTACTCCCTTAATTGTTTATTTTTAGTCTAGAGGAGTTTTTTCTAGGTAAGCTAAGTTCAGTCCAAACTTTATCAACACTTGATATCATCCTTTCAATATGTTCTTTACGGTGTTTAGGTGTTACAGTAATTCTTAGTCTTTCAAGACCTTTTGGAACCGTAGGATAAAAAATTGGCTGCGCATAGATACCGTGATCTTCAATTAGTTTTTCTGAAACTTTTTTACATAAGAATGGATCATTAATCATAATGGAAATAATATGACTATTCGTATCAATGTAAGGGATAGCTATTGAGTCAAGCAACTGTCTCATAATAGAAGCATTTTCATGAATTTTAACTCTAAGTTGGTCTGCTAAAGATACGATATCTACTGCCTTACTGGCGCCTGCAGCTATAGATGGGCATATAGATGTAGTGAAGATAAAACCTGGAGCAAAACTACGAACATAATCAATAATCTCTTTATTGGCAGCAATATAGCCACCCATTTGACCAAAAGCTTTTGCTAAAGTACCATTTATTATATCTATTTCTTTATCTACTTTCATTTCAACAGCAATGCCCTTGCCTTTTTCTCCATATAAACCAACGGAATGCACTTCATCTAAATATGTCATAGCGCCATATTTTTTTGCAAGTTCAACTATTTTTATAATTGGAGATCGAATACCCTCCATTGAGTATAAGCTTTCGAAAACAATTAATTTAGGATGCTGTTTATTTGTGTTTTGAAGAAGGTCTTCTAAATGATCAACATCGTTATGTTGAAAGACATGACAAGTTGCTCCACTATTCTTAATACCTTGAATAAGAGATGCATGATTAAGTTCATCAGAAAAAATTTCTAAGTTCTTTATTTTCTTACCTAACGTCCATAATGTTGACTGATTGGCGGTGTAGGCTGAAGCAAATAATAAAGCACTTTCTTTATTATGAAGTTCTGCTAATTTTTTTTCTAATTTAGTGTGATATGATGAAGTACCAGAAATATTTCTAGTTCCACCAGAGCCTGTACCAATTTCTAAAAGAGTTTTAACAGTTTCATTTACTACCTCAGGATGTTGACTCATATTTAGGTAATCATTTGAGCACCATACTTCAACATCTCTTTCTTTATTGTTTTTTACTTCATCAGCTTTTGGAAATTTTTTTATTGGTCGATCAATTTCTCTAAAATTACGATATAAACCTTCATCTTTTAATTTTTTTAATTCTGATTTAAAAAACTTAGAATATTTCATAGGTTTGTAGATAAAGGTAAATTTAAAAAAACCAAGTAAGTTATTTGATATATTGTCACAGCAATTAAATATTAATCTTTACCCCAAAAACTCATACGATTCCATACACCATATTTATCAGATTTCATGAATCGATGATACAAACCTGCAGATAGATGAATTTCAAAAATAACAACTAAAGCAATCATTGATTGGTAGTGAAATTGAACAAATGTTGGATACATAACAGTATTTGTTTCAATAAATTCTGGCACAGTAATTAATCCTAATAACTTAACATCAAAGCCTCCGGTTTGAGTCATCATACTTCCTTGAATTGGAATCCAAACAACTAGTGCATAAAGGAGTGCGTAAATAGTGTTAGAGGCGTATCTATGAAATTTTGGCAGTTCAGAAGAATCAGGCTTCGAATTAATAAATTTCCAGATCAGCCTTAAAACAACAATTGTAAATATTATAGTTCCTATTACTTTATGAATTCCAATAAAACCAATTTTAGCTGGAGAAAATTCCATGTTATGAAGATTAAATCCAGTAAATATTTGTCAGATAAGTAAAATAGCTAGAAGCCAATGGAATATTTTAGCCAATAAACCCCATGAATTTTGTGTTGCCTTTAAATTTTTCATCTTATCCTCTCTAAAATTATTCTTGAGGGCATTTAATCAACTTCAAGTATTTTATAAGAAGGCAATATTTACATACTAGTCAATATAGAATTTAATTAGTCTAATAGATTCATATTTAAAAATGTTTATATAAAGGTATGACTTTTGAAAATATTAATGTTTTATCCAGAAAGAGTGATTTAGCAGTTATTCAGGCTCATGAATTTGGTAGAGTTTTGTTATCTAAATACCCATCAATAAATATTAATTTTAAAACAAAAAGCACGTCTGGAGATAAAGATTTACAGACACCTCTATCTGAAATGCCAAATGAAGGAGTTTTTACTGATGATCTTAGAGATGACTTAATCAAAAAAAACTGTGATATCATAATTCATTCATGGAAAGATCTTCCACTAGATGTTGGTAGTGAAACTGAAATAGCAATTACGTTAAATCGTGCAGATGAAAGAGATCTATTATTTATAAAAAAAAATAATATTGATAAAATAAAAAAAGAACGAAGTATTTTTATTTTATCTTCTTCACCAAGAAGAAAATATAATTTAGAGAATTTTATTACTGATTTTTTACCTTTTCAAATACAAAAAGTACATTTTCAAAATATTAGAGGAAATATTCTTACTCGTTTTAAAAAATTTATAGAAAGTGATAGTGATGGTTTTGTTGTAGCGAAAGCAGCAATAGATAGACTCCTTAATGCAGATTTAAAATTATTCCCAGAAATCAAAAAGACTCTTTTGCCCAAAATAAATAAGTGTTATTGGAATGTTGTTCCCCTATCAGTTAATCCATCATCCCCTGGTCAAGGTGCTTTAGCAATTGAAATTAGATCAAATGACAATAATTTGAAAAAAATACTCTTGGAACTTAATAATAAAGAAGATTATGAAAATGTTATTTTGGAGAGAGGTGAACTTCAGAAATATGGAGGAGGTTGCCATCAAAAAATTGGAGTTTCTTTTCAAAGCACTCACTTTGGCAAGATAAAATCTAGTAAAGGAGAGACAGATAAAGGTATCCCATTTCAAGAAAGAATTATTTATAAAAATTCAAACGACATTAGCTCTCAACAGATATCTCTCAATGAGATATTTCCTGAAAATTTAAGTGATTATAGTTTCTTTAAAAGAAATGTAATTGAGAGTTGCAAAAAAGAATTAACAGCTTTGAGAAATAAATGTATTTGGATCTCAAGACAAAGTGCATTGCCTCTAAATCAAGAAATTCACTCTTCAAATGTTATTTGGGTGAGTGGATTGGAAACTTGGAAAAAATTAGCAGAAAGAGGAATTTGGGTCAATGGCACTTCAGATGGTTTAGGTGAGGACTCAGATTTAAATATTGAAACTTTAACAACTAATCAATGGATAAAGTTAACACATTTAGATGCTCCTCCTTCAAAAATTAGACATGTGATTGCCACTTATCAACTAGAAGAAAATGAAATTTCTTTAAATATTGCAAATAAAAAATATTTTTATTGGATGAGTTCAAGTACTTTTAAATATGCAATTGATAGACACCCTAATATTCGTGATAAAGTTCATTTTTGTGGTCCTGGCAATACTTACAAAGAAATTAAAAATATATTAGCTGATGACTCTAAAAATTTATTTATTGAACTATCTTATAATGATTGGAAAAATAAAATATTTCAAGCAATAGATTAATGGCTAATAACAAATTTTATAATTCACTAAATAAAGTACCACAGGCTACACCTCCTATATGGTTTATGCGACAAGCTGGGAGATATCACTCTCACTATCAACAACTAAAACAAAAATATACCTTTGAGCAGTTATGTAAGACATCTGAACTTGCTGCAGAGGTAGCTTGTGGACCAGTTGAAGAATTTGATTTTGATATTGCTATTCTATTTAGTGACATATTATTTGTTCTTGAAGGTCTTGGTTTAGAGTTAGAATTTAAACCAGGACCAATATTTAATGAGTATTTAACTAAAGAAAATTATAAAAAATTTAGTAATGTTGATAGAGCTTTAGAGCATATGAATTTTCAACATGATGCAATTACAATAACCAGGCAAAAACTTTCAAAACATAAAAGTCTTATTGGTTTTGTTGGAGGGCTCTGGACTGTAATGCGTTTTGCAACAGGTCAAAATAAAGAAAATAGGATTTTTCAATCATATTATTCAGAATTTATGCAAACAACGTTACTAGAGGCTATAAAAGGAAATATTAAATTACAATTAGAGGCTGGTGCAGAAATTGTAATGATGTTTGACAGCGGAATTCATGATTTAGATAATAATTATTTTAGAAATGAATATAAAAACCTTTTGATTAATATAACAAATGCATTTCCTAATAAACTTGGTTATTATATTAGGGGTAAAACATATAAAGAAATTAAACATTTAAAAAATCTACCTTTAGCAGGGTTAGGAGTAGATAGCGGTGTCAACTTACAGCCTTTTTTTTCTGACTCAAAATTTGGTTTTATTCAGGGTAATTTTAATGAAAATTATCTCTTACTTGACTCAAAAGAACTATCTAATGAATTGAATAAATATTCAGACCATTTAATGTCATTTCAAAATTTAGATGGATGGGTATGTGGTTTAGGTCATGGTATTAATAAGAATACACCTGAAAAAAATGTTCATTTGTTTATAGAAACGATAAGAAAAAAATTTAGTTAAAAAACATGAAGTATTTTGGTGAAAAAAATTATCAGCATGGAAGTAAAGATAAAACTGGAGTTTTGATTACTAATCTTGGAACTCCGGACGCGCCTGATGCAAGATCTCTTAAAAAATATTTAAAACAATTTTTATCAGATCCACGAGTAATAGAAATCCCAAAAATTTTATGGCAGATAATTCTTAATCTTATCATTTTACAAATTAGACCAAGAAAATCTGCAGCTAATTATAAGAAAATTTGGACAAAGAATGGTTCCCCACTTTTAGATATTTCTCGCAAGCAATTAATGGGAGTTAAAAAAATAATATCAGATAATTACCCTAATATCGAATTTGCTTTAGGTATGCGTTATGGTAACCCGTCTATTGAAAGTGCGTTAAAAGAATTACAAAGCAAACAGGTTAGACGTTTATTAGTTTTGCCTTTGTATCCACAATATTGTGCTGCAACAACTGGAAGTACTTTTGATGAAGTTACAAATATTTTACAAAAATGGAGATGGATACCTGAACTAAGGTTTATTAATCAATATTTTGAAGAAGAGAAATATATTGAGGCTCTAGCTTTTTCAATTGAAGAATTTTGGAAAAAAAATGGGAAGCCTCAAAAAATTATTTTTAGTTATCACGGTATTCCCAAAAGATATTTGACCAATGGAGATCCTTATCACTGTTTCTGCTTAAAGACGACAAGGTTGGTAAAAGAGAAAATGAACCTTCAGGATGAGGAAATTATAAACACCTTTCAAAGTCGTTTTGGAAGAGAGGAATGGTTAAAACCCTACACAGCTGAAACATTAAAAGAACTACCTAATAAGGGGGTAAAAAATATTCATATTATTTCTCCTGGTTTTAGCGCTGATTGCTTAGAAACGTTAGAAGAGCTAGAGGAAGAAAATAGAGAATATTTTATGGAGGCTGGTGGGGAAAAATACAAATATATTCCATGCTTAAATGATAACATTCAGCATTTAAATTTAATCTCTCATCTAATTATGAAGAATACACAAGGATGGAACATAGAGTGATAGATAGTCAATTTGATCAGGCTAAGGATTGGTTTGAAGATCTTCGCAATCAATTAATTAAAATAATTTCTGAGATAGATGGCAAAGAGTTTATAAATACTAATTGGGATCATCGGCATGAAGGTGGTGGAACGATGGCAAAAATAAAAGGGTTGGTTGTCGAAAAAGGAGGGGTTAATATTTCCACAGTATCTGGAAAGTTTAATAGTGAAATGCAAAATAAAATTCCTGGAGCAAAGAAGGATCCTCAATATAAAGCTACTGGAATAAGTGTAGTTTTACACCCTGTATCTCCTAAAATACCTTCAATGCATTTTAATACCCGTTTTTTAATGACCACTGAAAAATGGTTTGGTGGAGGAATGGACATAACACCTTGTTTAGATTTTAAATCTTTAGATAGTTATCATGATGGATTAGAAAAAATATGTAATGGATACGATCCAAAAAAATATCTAGAATTTAAAAAATGGTGTGATGATTATTTTTATTTACCACATCGTAATGAGCCAAGGGGAGCGGGTGGAATATTTTTTGACTACTTAAAAAATAATTGGGAGACTGATTTTAAATTTATAAAGAATATTGGAAATTATTTTAGAGATTTAGTTGAAACTACTCTTCTTGAATTAAAAGATGAAAAATGGACTGAAGAGGAAAAGAATATACAACTCATAAAAAGAAGCAGGTATGCTGAATTTAATTTATTGCATGATAGAGGAACTAAGTTTGGTTTAGAGACAGGAGGAAACATTGATGCTATTTTAATGTCGATGCCACCTTTAGCAAAATGGGATTGATATGATCTTTAATATTTTAAAAACCATTCATATTTTTAGTGTAATAGCATGGATGGCAAGCTTATTATATCTTCCTAGAATTTTTGTATATCACGCTGATCAAGATAAAAATAAAAATACATCCGAAAC
>ERZ1047985.2385-NODE-2385-length-11848-cov-3.728229_pt1 | contig 11848 bp, 7 predicted proteins | sample MGYA00383097_ERZ1047985 | MGnify/ENA primary metagenome ERZ1047985 (study PRJEB29581, sample SAMEA5548367) | metagenome | biome: marine; feature: coastal; material: water | depth 50 m | study: Short-term variability in the microbial, nano- and picoplankton...
TTATTTGCTATTGAATCGTATCCAAATGTACATCATTTAGTTAGTACGATATCGGGAGATTTAAAGAATGGGTCTAGTAATATAAAGCTTTTTAGTGATTCATTTCCAGGAGGGTCAATTACTGGAGCACCAAAAATAAGAGCAACAGAGATTATTGATGAGCTTGAGGATCATATTAGAGGTTTATATTGTGGTTCTATTTGTTATTTTAGTTTTCATGGATCAATGGATAGTAATGTTGCGATAAGAAGTATGGTGCATATTAATAAAAAATTATATTTTTATTCAGGAGGTGGCCTTACTGTTGCTTCAAATGTTGAAGATGAATATCAAGAAATTGAAGATAAAGCTGAGAATATTAAACAAACAATAAATTTTTTTAAGGAATAGTTATGGTTTTAACAAAGGTTGAAATTGAAAAAGCTCTTAAGAAAGATTTAAATAATTGGAAACTTTCTAATTCTACTATTATGAGATTTATTCCGAGAAATGATAATAAAGAATTAGGGGATATTGTAAAAAAAATTTGGGATTATGCGGAAAAAGTCAATCATCATCCTGATATATTTTTAACATATTCAGGCATTAAAATTAGTTTGTTTACTCATGATGAATTTGGAGTTACTGAAAAAGATATTAATTTTGCTCGTAGTTTAGATAAACTTTATTGATTTATATTTTTCTTAAAATTACCAAAATTTAATAAAATTGTTGGAAGAATAAGTAAGTTTAATATTGTAGAAGTAAATAATCCTCCAATAATAATAGTTGCCATTGGTGCCTCAATTTCTTTCCCTGGCTGATTTGAACCTAATGCTATAGGAAGTAAAGCTAATCCTGCAACTAATGCTGTCATAAGAATTGATGGTAATCTTTCTGTTGCGCCTCTAATACATGTTTCAAGATTCCATAAGCAATTTTCTTTATCAATAAGGAATTGATAATGAGATAAAAGCATAATTGAATTTCTTAACGTTATACCAAATAGAGTAACAAATCCTACAAGTGAACCAATAGATATCCACCCTCCGCTAAATACAACAGTTATAACGCCGCCTATAAGAGCAAAAGGTAAATTAATTAAAGTAAGACTTAAATTAATAAATGAGCCAAATGCAATATATAGCAACAATAAAACACCTAAACCAACTAGGATCGAATGAACAATCAAGTTTTCTCTAGATTTAGCATTTTCTGCAGCTGAACCAGTTATTTTATAGTAGTTACCGGGGCTTAATTTTATTTTATCTATTTGTTCATTTAGGGTCTTTGTGAACTCATTTAAACCTTTACCTTGAACATTTAGAGTTATAGATTGAATACGTTTACCATCTTGATGTAGAATTTTAGAGCGCCCATTCTCTTGGGAAATAAATGCGATCTCACTAAGATTTATGATTTTATTATCATTAGTTCTTATTGGCAATTTATTAATATCTAAAATATCATCTCGATAATCTTTGCTGAGTGTAACTGCAATTTGAACTGGAATAATACCATCATATATTATAGATGCTGGAAAGCCTTCATAAGCAGCCTTAATAGTATCAAGTACATCAGTTTTTAGAATGCCTAATTGACTCATTTTTTCAGAGCGAAGTTTAATTGAAACTTGAGGAGTTCCTGGAGGAGATTGGAGCATAATATCAGAGGCACCATCAATTTTCTGAAGTGCGTAAACAATTTTTTGAGCATCTTGATCTAGAGAATTTAAATTATCACCAAAGATATTGATAACTATTGACGCATTATAACCCGAGATAGTTTCTTCAATTCTTTCAGTTAAAAAAGTATTTATCGCAAAATTTACACCAACAAAACCATCTGATTTTTTATATTCATTATCATCATCAGTTTGGACTAAATCTCTAATTTTTTTTAGCACTTTATCTTGTTCAACACCATTTAAATCATTTAATTCAATTTCAAATTCACTATAATGTGTTCCAAATGTATCGGCACCTAATGGTGACCTACCTACCCATTGTGCAACTGACTTTACTCCTTGAATTTCACGAATTTTCTTACTTACTCTATTTCCAATTCTAATAGATTCAGATTCAGATGTACCTGGAAATGCAGTCATATGCATAATAAAGTGACCTTCATGGAGTGGTGGTATAAATTGTGTTTTAAAGAAAGGTAAAGATACTAACCCTATACTTATTATAAGCAAGCTAGAAAAGATGATAGGTTTTGAATGTTTTTCAATTACTTTTAAAATTTTAATATATCTTTTTTTTATATAACTTATAACTGGTGAATCACCTTCTTGCAATTCTGATTTTCCTAACATTAAGTAACATAGAGCAGGTGTTATTGTCATCGCTACGAATAATGAAGAAATAATTGATAATATATATGCAATACCAAGAGGCCCAAATAACTTACCTGCAACTCCTGTTAATGAAAGAAGTGGTAAAAAAACAAGGACAATTATAATAGTTGCAAATATTACAGATTTTCTTACTTCCATTGATGCTTCAAAAACAACATGACGTAAAGGTTTAGGGCTAGTTAATTTTTTATTTTGTTTTAATCTTCTAAAAATATTTTCAACATCAATAATTGCATCATCAACGACTTCCCCAAGTGCGATTGCAAGCCCACTTAGAATCATAACGTTCAAACCTAAATTAAAATAACTCATAACAATAATTGCAGAGAGTAATGATAATGGTATTGCTATGGCTGAAATAAATGCTGTCTTAAAGTTAAAAAGAAAAAGAAAAAGTATTGATATAACCATAAGCGACCCAATTAATATATCAAACCTTAAACCTTTAATTGAGGCGTCAATAAAATTAGCGGGTTTAAATAAGTCTGGATATAATTCAATTTTTTCTTTAGTAAAAATAGGCTTGAGACTATCTAAAGCCAATTCTATTTGTTTAGTAAGTTTATAAGTGTCAGAATTTAATTGACCTTGAACAGAAAGATATACACCTTTTTCACCATTAATTGATGCAGAGCTAATAGAAGGCATAGATCCAATCTTTACATTAGCTACATCTTTAATCCTGACTTTATTTCCTTTTTCATTTATTACAGGAGTTAATTCAAGTTCTTTTATAGTTTTTGATTGCCCTTGTGTATTTATAATGATTCGTTGATTTTTATTTTCAATAAAACCAGCACCTGAAACACCCGTTGATTTTTGAGCTGCTTTAGCAATATCAGAAATTTTGACATTATGAAAAAAAAGTTTATCGGGTATTATTTCAATTTGAATTTGTTTTAATAAACCTCCAAATCTATTAACATCTGCAACTCCTGGTACAGCCATTAGATGAGGGATAATTACATTTTCAGCTATAGTTCTTAACTCTGTTAAATTTTTAACTTTTGAAGTAATTCCAATTCCAAGTACACTCGATGCTGATGAGGTGAGGGGGGTAATATTGGGAGTAACATTTTTTGGTAAAATACTCTTTAAAGATGTAAATCTCTCTGATATGGCCTGTCTATTTTTATGAATATCAGTACCTTCATCAAATATTATTGTAATTACAGATAATCCTGGAATAGATTGTGAGCGAATTTGTTTGATTCCTATGGTTCCAGAAATTGCTTGTTCGATTGGTTTTGAAATTAATTTTTCAACAAGTGATGATGAATATCCCGGTGATTCTGTCTGAATTATTACTTGAGTTGGAGAAAATTCAGGAAAAACATTTAAAGGGCTATTTTTAATTTGATATATTCCATAAGCAACAACAATGAAAGCTAGTCCAATTATCACCCCGGTATGTTTGATTGAAAATCGAATTAAAGAGGCAATCATTAATCTTTAATCCTCATTTTCGTTTTTAATAAGGTGTTTATATTCTTCCGATAAAAGTAATTGAGCTCCATTTGTTACAATTAATTCAGGTGGTTCATTTTTAAATTCTACTATCCAGCCATCTTTAACTTCTTCCATATTAAATATTGCTTGCCTAAGAAATTTATTCTTCTTTGTTTCTTTATAAATCCAGGCTTGGCCATTATTCCAAATAATTGCTGAGCCCGGTATAAAAAATTTTTCAGTAGCATTTTCTTCAGTTAATTTAGCAAATGAATTTATTTTGCTATCAATCATAAGATTGCTATTTAATGCCAAATAATAATAAGATTTTCCTTGGATATTTAAATCTCCGATAGGCGCTTCAGATATAAAATTTGCTGTAAATTTTATGCCTGGTTGATTGAGAGAAAATACTTCTAATTCTAATGGTATTGATTTTTTTATTTGATCATTAGTGATGGTAATTTTTAATAATCTAGCATCCGAATTAAAGATATTTTTTAAAGGTGATTTATTAGGATTAATAAGTAATTTTTTAAATACATCACCCCATTCATGCTCAACGATATTTAATAAATTACGTTTATTATTTTTAAGAATTTTTAAATTATTTTTAAGCTTATTGATATCTATTTCTTTACTATGAATAACTGAGTCTGCAATATTTTTATTATCCTCATTAAGGGTTTTTAATTTTTTAAAATGTTTGCTTTCTTCTTCAATTTGTTTATTTAGTTGATTAAATTCAAAGTTTAAATTTGAAAATTTTGTTTTAAAATTTATTAGATCTTTTAAATTTATTACATAACCATAAGAGGAATATAGCGGTTGTTTTTTACTTTTAGAAATTGGTTGAATTGTAATCCCACTATTTTTAATTAATGAGTCAGACATTGAAATAATTCCATTTTCAATGGATTGACTATTTAAATATTCAATACCAGTATTATCATCAATAAGATTATCTTTAAATATTTTATCTTTGCTTAAATAAATTATTAACCACAATAAGCCTATGATAAGGATTGATTGGATAATGATAATTGCTAATGATTTATTTTTCATTGAGTAATTTTATTTTTGGTGTAAATATTGGTTCTTGAAGAATACTTTCTGCAAGTAATCCAATTCTAATTAAATTATATATTGCTTTATGATATTTTTTATCGATATCAATAAGGTTAATTTTTTCAATTTCATATTCCATTCTATCAATTAATCCTTTTTCGAATCTTGCATTGAGCTGTTTTTTAAGTTTATCTTTTGTTTCTAACATTTGTTTTGAATATTTTAAATCTTCAGATTTATTTGAAAAGTTTAGCTGAAGTTCTTCTATATCATTTATTGTTGCAAGCTGAAGAGTAATAACTTTACTTGCTTCGAGATCTCTAAATTTTTTTGCTTTTGTAATAAATGCTTTATTTCTTGAGGCTGAATTGATGATTGAATCTATACCTAAACTCCAAATACGAGTACCAAATTCGTATATATACGCTGGTGTGAAATTATAATCTGAATATTGATTTGCTATCTCTAATTTTAATTTAGCTTCAGCTATAGCATAATTAGAAAGCGCTTTTCTAAGATCTAATCTTTTAGTTAGAGATATTTCCTGTAATTCTATTAATTCTTTATCTTTCAAATATGATACGGTTATATCATCGAGTAATGAGGTAATATTTTTTGCATTTAGTGTTATTAAGTTAAATTTTTGTATACTTAACCCTATTAATGAAGCAACTTGATTTCTAATTAACGCTTGTTCCATTTGTAGCTCTAAGAGCTCCTGATTTTTTTTATTAAATTCGATAGTTTTCATATCAAGATCTATTTGTGAAACAATTCCTGCTTCAAGTCTTTTTTTCATCATATTCATTACTGATTGCTTTAAACGGAGTTCGTCTTTAGAAAGTCGAATAAATTCTTGATTTTCAATGAAGTCTAATAACTTATTAAATAAATTTAATCTAAGTTTCCAATTGGTAATTTGATAATCAATTAAAGCAAGTTGTGATTTATTTAAAGCTAATTCATATCTAATTAGTCTTTTATTGGCTGACTCAATTGTGAATGAAAAATTTCCGCCAAAAATTTTCTTTGATAATTCTTTATTTGTTGTTTCACGACCAATTTCTAATCCAATTGAAGATGCAGGGCGTAAGTTTGCTATAACTTCATTAGTTTTAACCATTTCCCATTTCATTTTTGCTGTTTTTAATTCAGGATTAAAAAATTGTTGGGCATATATGAGTTCTTTTAATCCCCAGTTTTTAATGGGTAACTCATCATCATTAAAGCCTTGAGTAATTAGGAATTGTGAAAAATCTTCATTATAAATATCAGATTTTTTAATTAATTCAGTAATTTCTTTAGTTTCAATATTTTTTTTATTAAAAGGAATATAGCTGCAGCCACTTATTATTAATATAATTATCAAATATGGCTTTACTGACATAAATTTTCTTTCTAAAATTAAGTTTTATTGATTTTATTTTATGTAATCCATTATATTCTAGGAGTTGATTTTTATATACTTATTTTATGATAATTAAAATATCATTGAATTAAAATATACTTTCTTAGCTCACCTAAGCTGATATAATATGCCTTTTAAAAATTAAGTTGCTTTTTTTTGCGAGAGTGGCGGAATTGGTAGACGCACTGGTTTTAGGTACCAGCGCCGCAAGGCGTGAGAGTTCGAGTCTCTCCTTTCGCACCAAATTTATGTTAGGAATCAAATAGAATGTCTGAAACAGTAGAAAAAATAAGTAATATTGAGAGGAAAGTAAAGGGTCTAGTATCTATTGCGCCTTTTCAGAATGAAATATCACAAAGATTTCTTGAGCTTACTAGAACGGCTCGTGTTGCTGGATTTCGTCCTGGTAAAGTGCCATTAGAAGTTGTTGAAAAACAGTATGGTGCAGATATTAAAGCTGAGATTTATGCTAAAGCTATTGAAATGAAATTTGCTGAAATAATGAATACAAATAATCTTCGTGTAGCAGGAATGCCTAATATCCAACATGATCCATTAGATAAAATTAATAATGATTTTGAATTTACTGCAACATTTGAAGTATTTCCTGAGTTTAAATTAGGAAATTTTAAATCTTTAAAAGTTATTAAAAAAATAGCTGATATTTCTTCAGAAGACATTAAAAAAACAGTTGATGTTCTTGTTAAACAAAGAGCGGTTTTTGAAAAAGTGGATCGTGAATCCAAGCTTGGAGATCAAATAATAGTTCAACTCCAATCGTTTATTGATGACGAACTGAAGGAATCTACAGGAGATCAATCGCTAGAGTTTGTTTTAGGAGACTCAAAGAGAATTAAAGCTGTAGATGATCAACTTGTAGGTATAAAATCAGGTCAAATAAAAGAATTTGAAGTTAGATATCCAAAAGATCATAATCCTCAACAGTTAGCAAATAAAAATGTTAAATATAAAATTAAATTGATAGAAGTTAGAGAAGCTAAGCTTCCTAAAATTGATGCAAATTTTGCAAAAAGTTTAGGTGTTAAGGATGGCGATCTTAAGAAAATGAATGAAGAAATAAAGGAATCACTAACCCAAGAAGTTGAAAAAAGAGTTAAAGCAGATTTAAAAAAACAAGTTTTTCAATTGCTCATCGACTCTCATAATATGGATGTTCCAAAATCTTTAATTTCAATGGAAGTTGATCGAATGATGCATGTTGCTAATGATAACTTAAAAAAGCAGGGTGCTGATATGAAAGAGGTAAAACTTGAAAGGGCTATGTTTGAGGAAAGAGCATTGTCAACATGTAAATTAAGAATTGTTCTTGCTACTTTAGTAGATGCTAATAAACTAGAAGCAAGTGAAGAACAAATTAAATTAAAGGTTAGTGAATTTGCAGCCAATTTTGATGATATAGAGAAAGCAGAAAAATGGTTTTATAGTGATCCAAAACGTTTAGAAGAACCAACAGCACTTTCAACTGAAGATAATGTGATTGATTGGTTTTTAAAAGAATGCAAAATTGAATCTAAGAAAGTCTCTTTTGATGAATTAATGGTAATGCAAACAGCTTAATGAGTAATCCTAAAATAAAATCTATTAATGACTTTTCGCCAAATAATTTAGGTTATATTCCTATGGTTATTGAACAAAGCGGTCGAGGTGAAAGGGCTTATGATATATATTCAAGGTTACTTAAGGAAAGACTTATTTTCTTAGTTGGGCCTGTAGATGATATGACTGCTAATGTGATAGTTGCTCAATTACTATTTTTAGAAGCGGAAAATCCAGATAAAGATATTTCATTGTATATAAATTCACCAGGTGGTTCTGTAGCTGCTGGTATGGCAATTTATGACACAATGCAATTTATTAAACCAGATGTTAGCACATTATGTATTGGACAAGCTGCAAGTATGGGGGCATTACTTTTAACTTCAGGCACTGAAGGCAAAAGATTTTGTTTACCAAATTCAAGAGTAATGATTCATCAGCCTTTAGGTGGATTCCAAGGCCAGGCATCTGATATAGAAATTCATGCAAAAGAAATTTTATTTTTAAAAAATAAGCTCAATTCAATTTTATCGAAACATACAAAACAACCAATTAAAAAGATCGCAGAAGATACAGATCGAGATAATTTTATGAGCGCCGAAGAATCTGTTAATTATGGCTTGGTAGATCAAGTTATTTCTAGTAGAACCCAAGTAAAATAAGGGATTTCAATGACTGAAGAAAAAGAAAAATCTCTCTTTTGTTCATTTTGTGGTAAAAATCAACACGAAGTGAAGAAACTTATTGCTGGCCCATCAGTATTTATTTGTGATGAATGCGTTGATTTATGTAACGATATTATTAAAGAAGAATCAAAAGAATTAAATGAACAATTAGAAAAGATTGAATCAGATCTTTTAAGTCCGCAAGAACTGTCTAAATTTCTCGGAGAATATGTAATTGGGCAGACTGAAGCTAAAAAAAGTATGTCTGTTGCAGTATATAACCACTATAAAAGATTAAAAAATAATAAAAATGATCATAGCGATTATAAAGATGTAACAATCGCTAAAAGTAATATTTTATTTATTGGCCCAACTGGTTCAGGAAAGACATTGCTCGCTCAAACTTTAGCAAACTTGTTAGAGGTGCCATTTGTAATGGCTGATGCAACTACATTAACTGAAGCAGGCTATGTGGGTGAAGATGTTGAAAATATTATGCAAAAGTTACTTCAAAAATGTGACTATGATGTAGAAAAAGCTCAAAAAGGTATCGTTTATATTGATGAAGTTGATAAAATTTCAAGGAAATCAGATAATCCATCAATAACAAGAGATGTATCGGGTGAGGGAGTCCAGCAAGCGCTACTTAAATTAATTGAAGGAACAATTGCTTCAGTTCCTCCTCGAGGAGGAAGAAAGCACCCAAATCAAGAATTTGTTCAAATTGATACTTCAAATATATTATTTATTTGTGGCGGAGCATTTGATGGACTTGAGAAAATTATTAAGCAAAGAACTGAGAAAAACAGTATTGGTTTTGGAGCTGAAGTCCAAGGTAAAGACGATCTTAAAATTATTACTAATATTATAAAGGATGTTGAGCCTGAAGATTTAATTAAGTTTGGATTAATACCAGAGTTTATAGGAAGGCTCCCAGTTATAACAACTCTGGAAACCCTTGAAAAAGATAGTTTAGTAAAAATATTAAAGGAACCAAAAAATGCTTTAACAAAGCAATATAAAAAATTATTTAGTATGGAAGGTGTAACATTAGAATTTCGTGATGACGCGCTTGAGGCAATTGCTCAAAAAGCAATTGATAGAAAAACTGGCGCTCGAGGTTTAAGATCAATAATGGAATCAAGTTTAAAAGAAATTATGTTTGAATTGCCTACAATAAATAATTTATTAAAAGTAGTGGTAGATAAGAGTGTTATAAATAAAGATGAAAAGCCATATTTGATATATTCTGATATTAAAAAACAATCCAATAAGAAGTGATTGACTTGAATTTTATTAAAATAACCCCATGTTCAAAACCTTAATGTTAATTTATAAAGTAGAAGAATAATGACTACAATTAAAAAAGATTTCCCAATGCTTCCTTTAAGAGATGTGGTTGTTTATCCACAACTAGTAATACCTTTATTTGTGGGAAGAGAAAAATCAATAAATGCAATTGAAAAAGCAAATAATGGATCTAAAAAGATTTTGTTGGTGGCGCAAAAAACAGCCGGCCAAGACGAACCTGAGATTAAAGATTTATATACTGTTGGAACTGTAGCAAATATCTTACAAATGCTAAAACTACCTGATGGAACAGTTAAAGTATTAGTTGAAGGATTAGAAAGAGCAAAGGTGGAGCGATTTGATGATTCTGGAGATTTTTGGACAGCGGACATAGATTTAATCAAAATTAAAGAAAAAAAGGATAAGAAAACCTTAGTTTTTATGCGTTCAGTTTTTTCTCAATTTGATAATTATGTAAAATTAAATAAAAAAATTCCACCTGAAATCTTAACTTCACTTACATCGATAAATGAACCTGGAAGGTTAGCTGACTCAATCTCAGCTAATTTAACTTTAAAACTTTCCGAGAAGCAAAATATATTAGAAACTTTTGACATAAAAGCTCGTTTAGAACTTCTTTTAAAAATCATGGAATCTGAAATTGATATTTTACAGGTAGAAAAAAGGATTCGTGGAAGAGTTAAAAGACAAATGGAGAAGTCACAGAGAGAATATTATTTGAATGAGCAAGTTAAAGCGATTCAAAAAGAATTAGGAGAGCAGGATGAGGGCGCTGATTTAGATGAGCTTGAAGATAAAATAAAAAAATCTGGTATGTCAAATGAAGCTAAAGAAAAATGTTTGTCTGAGTTTAGAAAATTAAAAATGATGTCTCCAATGTCAGCAGAAGCTTCTGTGGTAAGAACCTTTATTGAAACATTAATTAATCTTCCATGGGTTGATAAAACAGATGTTAATAAGGATTTAAAAAATGCAGAAATAGATCTTGATAATGATCATTTTGGATTAGAAAAAGTAAAAGAAAGAATAGTGGAATATTTAGCTGTACAAAATAGAGTTGGTAAGCTTAAAGCTCCAATATTATGTTTGGTTGGTCCTCCTGGAGTTGGTAAGACATCACTTGGAAATAGCATTGCTAAATCTATTAATCGTAAATTTGTAAGAATGGCTCTTGGTGGCGTTAGAGATGAGGCTGAAATTAGAGGTCATCGAAGAACTTATATTGGATCAATGCCGGGTAAAATTCTTCAAAATATGACTAAAGTTGGTGTTAAGAATCCATTATTTTTATTGGATGAAGTTGATAAAATGGGTCAGGATTTTAGAGGCGATCCATCTTCAGCATTATTGGAAGTTTTAGATCCAGAACAAAATCATACATTCACTGATCATTACGCTGAAATTGAATATGATTTATCTGATGTAATGTTCGTAGCAACTGCTAATTCTATGGATATTCCAGAAGCTTTATTAGATAGGATGGAAATAATAAGGCTTGCGGGATACACAGAATCAGAAAAAATAAATATTGCAACAAAACACTTATTACCTAAACAATTAAAAATACATGGATTAAAGAAAAGTGAGTTAAATATTTCAAAAAAAGCTATTAAAGATATTATTCAATTTTATTCTAGAGAAGCGGGGGTAAGAAAATTAGAGCAAGAGATATCAAAAATTTGTAGAAAAGCTGTTAAAACTCTTTTAACAAATAAAAAAATTAAATTTCTTAATGTAAGCAGTAAGAATCTATCTGATTATCTTGGAGTTAGGATTTATGATATTGGTTTTGCAAACAAAAAGAATCAAGTTGGTCAAGTTACAGGTTTAGCTTGGACGCAAGTTGGTGGAGAATTATTAACAATTGAAGCTGTTGTTATACCAGGTAAAGGCAAAACAATAATTACCGGAAAACTCGGTGATGTTATGCAAGAATCTATTCATGCAGCAATGAGTGTTGTAAGAAGCCGATCAGAAAAACTTGGTATTAATAACAATTTTCATGAGAAAAAAGATATACATATTCATTTTCCTGAAGGCGCAACACCAAAA
>ERZ1047985.2391-NODE-2391-length-11814-cov-5.467982_pt1 | contig 11814 bp, 9 predicted proteins | sample MGYA00383097_ERZ1047985 | MGnify/ENA primary metagenome ERZ1047985 (study PRJEB29581, sample SAMEA5548367) | metagenome | biome: marine; feature: coastal; material: water | depth 50 m | study: Short-term variability in the microbial, nano- and picoplankton...
AAGAAACCCTCCTTTATTGGTTCAGAGCCGTGATCAAGGGTGACAGGAGTACGGTCGCACCCTGATTAATCCCGGTGTCGCTAACCGGCGCCACCACTTTTTCCTTAATCGGGAGTATAATCCCGCCTTTTAAGGTGGCGGATCTCTCGATGGACTACCAACAAATGATTGACTCGATGACGCCGGAGGTTTTTGAGAATCTTCGGCGTGCGGTTGAGCTTGGAAAATGGCCTGATGGCCAGGCCCTGAATTCACAGCAGCGCGAAAACGCCATGCAGGCGATTATCGCCTGGGGCAAAACTCACCTTTCTGAGCAGGATCAGATCGGTTTCATCGACAAGGGTCGTAAGGAAGGTGATAGCTGCGACGATCCTTCAGAAACCCCCTTGAACTGGAAATAGGAGCTGTCCGTGGTCGATATTCTCGCCGCCGGAGCGGTGCGCAAAATGAAAACTTCTCTCGGTGCGCAGGTGGCTTACTCGCTGCCGTTGGGGGAAAACGAAATACCGATGAACGCCTTGTTGGGAAAGTCACTGCAACTGCAATATGACGGCCTTATCAACTGTGTCGCCTGCGATCGCAAGACCAACAAGAGCTTCAGTCAAGGCTACTGCTACCCTTGCTTTCGACGCCTCGCCCAGTGTGACACCTGTATTATGTCACCGGAGAAGTGCCATTTCGCTGCGGGCACCTGCCGCGAGCCTGAGTGGGGTGAAACCCATTGCATGATCGATCACATCGTTTATTTGGCCAACACTTCCGGCCTCAAGGTAGGCATCACCCGTCATAGCCAAGTGCCTACGCGTTGGATGGACCAGGGTGCGACCCAGGCCCAGCCCATCTTCAGAGTGGACACACGCCTGTACTCAGGCATTGTTGAAACCCTGTTCAAGGACCATGTGGCTGATAAGACCAGCTGGCAGGCCATGCTCAAAGGAGACGCTGACCCGGTTGACCTGGAGAGTGAACGCCAGCGATTGGTGCACGAATGCCAGCAGGGTTTGGAGCAGGTGAGAGAGCAGTACGGTCTGCAGTCCGTGACAGAGCTGGTTAGCGCAGAGGAGACCCGCATTGCCTATCCGGTGCTCGAACACCCTACGAAAGTGAAGTCATTTAATCTGGACAAAACCCCCACCGTTGAGGGCACCCTGATGGGAATCAAGGGCCAATACCTTATTTTCGACACGGGGGTAATCAACATGCGTAAATATGGCGGCTATCACCTGGCTGTTGCTGAAATTAACTGAGGACTGTCATGCGAGATGCAAACCCCGGCACCATCCTGCTAAAGGACTACCAGGCGCCTGCCTATTTAATCAATCGAACCGAGTTGCACTTCGATCTTGGGGAGGAAGAAACTACTGTAACTTCCCGACTACACCTGTTGCGGTCCAGTCAGGAGCCTGCAGCCCTGGAGTTGCAGGGTCAGGAACTGGAGCTGTTACAAGTATCTATCGACAATCAGGTGCTTCCTGATAGCGCCTATAGCGTCACTGAGAATGGCCTGGTTATCCACGAGCTGCCCGAGCAATGTGTGCTGTCCTGTACAACGCGAATACTGCCTCAGGACAACACTTCCCTGGAAGGCCTGTACAAGTCTCAAAGTATGTTCTGCACTCAATGCGAGGCTGAAGGCTTTCGCAAAATAAGCTATTACCTTGATCGACCCGACGTGATGTCTGTTTTTACCTGCACTATTGAGGCGGACGCTCAGCGCTACCCGATCTTACTGAGTAATGGCAACCTGTTAGAGACCAAGATTCTCCCCAATGGCCGCCGTCAGGTACTGTGGCATGATCCGATACCCAAACCCAGTTACCTGTTTGCCCTGGTAGCTGGTGACTTACAGCACATTGAGGATCGGTTTCTGACGGCCAGCGGCCGCGATGTCACTCTTCGTATTTACGTGGAGCCCAAGGACCTGGAGAAGTGTGACTACGCCATGGATTCGCTCAAGCGATCCATGCGCTGGGACGAGGAAGCCTTTGGTCGAGAATACGACCTGGATATTTTTAACATCGTTGCCGTGGATGATTTCAACATGGGGGCGATGGAAAACAAGAGCCTCAACATCTTCAATACTTCCTGCGTATTGTGTCACCCGGATGTTACTACCGACCAGGGTTACCAGCGAGTTGAAGCGATCGTGGCGCATGAGTACTTCCACAACTGGAGTGGCAATCGGGTCACTTGCAGGGACTGGTTCCAGCTTAGCCTGAAGGAAGGATTTACGGTTTTCCGGGATGCTGAGTTTTCCTCTGATATGGGCTCACGCACCGTAAAACGGGTAGAGGATGTCAGCATGCTTCGGACCGCCCAGTTTGCTGAGGACGCAGGTCCCATGGCTCACCCGGTGCGTCCAGAGTCCTACATTGAAATTAACAATTTCTACACGCTGACGGTTTATGAGAAAGGTGCGGAAGTGGTGCGTATGATTCATACGCTGTTGGGGGCAGAGAAGTTCCGCAAGGGATCAGACCTTTATTTTTCACGACATGATGGCCAGGCAGTGACCTGCGAAGATTTCGTCTGTGCGATGGAAGATGCCAGCGGCGTCGATCTGGTCCAGTTCCGGCGTTGGTATTCCCAAGCGGGTACACCGGTGTTATCTGTGCGCGATAGCTACGACGCAGCTAATCAGGCTTACACCCTGGAGGTCAGTCAATCTTGCCCTGCCACGCCCGGGCAATCGGAGAAGCAGCCCTTCTTGATTCCCCTTGCGCTGGGTTTGTTGGGGGAGGCGGGTAATTTGCCGCTGCGCCTGGCGGGAGAAGAACCTGATCCTGAAACTGGCGATAACACTCATAAAGTACTGATGGTGGACGCACCCAGCCAGACCTTTGTGTTTGAGGGCGTTGCGGAGCAGCCAGTGCCGTCGCTGTTGCGAGGGTTCTCCGCGCCTGTGCGCCTGGATTACCAATATACTCGCGAAGGTTTGTGCCAATTGATGAGCCGAGATGATGATGGCTTCGTTCGTTGGGATAGTGCTCAGTCGCTGGCCCTGCAAGTGATTGAACAGGTTCAGGAACAATTGGCTGAGAGTCAACCGGTTAAGGTCGACCGCTTGCTGACTGACGCCTGCCAGCAATTGCTTGCCGATGAGTCTTTGGATCCTGCCATGGTGGCCGAAATGCTGACGCTGCCCAGCGAAAACTACCTTGCCGAACTGGCGGGAGAGGGTGCTGCGGACGTTGAGCTGATTCACCGGGCACGGCAGGCTGTGCAAAAAGCCATTGGTATTGCGGTCAAGGATCAGTTTTTGGCGCGATATCACAGTCTGGCCAGCGATGCTGCTTACGCCCCCAGCGGAGAACAAATAGCGGCCCGTGCACTGCGTAACTGTTGTCTTGTTTATCTTGCTGCCGGTGGCCCCGAGCATCTACCATTGGCAGCCAGTCAGTTGCAATCAGCGAGTAATTTGAGCGACCGTCTCGCGGCTCTGAAAGTACTGGCGTTTTATGGTGAACCTTCAGCATCGGAGTCACCACTGGCGCAGTTTTACAGCGACTGGGGGCACGAGACTCTGGTGGTTAATCAGTGGCTACAGGTGCAGGCAGCCATGCCTGATTTGGGTGCTGTTGATCGAGTGCGCAGTCTTATGCAGCATGCGGATTTCGATATCCGTAATCCGAACAAGGTTCGTTCTCTGATCGGTGGCTTTGCCAGCGCGAATCCAGTCAATTTTCATCGCTCCGACGGCGAGGGCTATCGCCTGCTCGGTGACGTTATCGCCGAGCTTAATAGCATCAATCCCCAGACTGCCGCACGCTTACTCGCTCCGTTGACCAAGTGGCGCTATTACAGTGGTCGTGCGGAATTGATGCGAGCCGAGCTGCAGCGGTTGGCCGAGTTACCGGGCTTATCGCCAGATGTTTACGAGGTGGTAACCAAGTCCCTCTGACGGTGGGCAACTTCAGTCGCTGGGGTAGAGGCTGAGCTCATCAGTTTCGCCAGAGTTCGGGCTGCGTTGTAGTCTTTGCAGCCTTTCAACAGCGGCTCGTAATGGTGCGCCGTGCCAAAGATCAGTCGCGCTGCTGTAAAGCGCCTGTTCGAGTTTTAGCAGCTCGAGCTTCAGCTCAGAATCCGCCATTGCGTTGCCGGCCGCATTCAGCGAGGTGATGCTCGGATTATCTTGAATTGCAGCGGCCCATTGGATAAGGGTTTTTCTGGCCTGTGATGGTTGATCTGCCGCGCAGGCTGCTATGAGTGATTTATAGGCTGCTTTGGGTGATACCGTTTTAGGGTCATCCGCTGCCTGGCTTGAATTCTTGGTGGCGCCCTTACGTAGCAGCAGCAACAGACTGAATGCCCAGCCTATGGCACAAAAAAGTGTGGCCAGTTGCCATTGCCAAAGGGGTTGTTGCCCTGTGTCGGCGGTGCTTCCGGGCGCGAGCTGCTCATTGCCTGCTACCGGGCTTGCCGTGACTGCATCTGCAGCTGGCATTATTTGGAGTGTTCTAGCGGGTACTGCGGCGGTACGCATGGCCTGCGTCTGAGTGTCCCACCAGGGAATCTCAACAGCCGGCAGTTCGATACTGCCTGCGCGCGTTGGCACAATGGCCACGCTGTCGCTACGTGAACCCAGTAAACCGGTCGATATTTCTGCATCGGCAATGGTGGGTTGGTCCGGGTAGTGCTTTATGCCATCAGTGGTGGTGAGGAGCACCGGAGGCAGTTGCGCCCCCTGCAAGCCCTCACCGCGAAGACGAATAGTGCGGGTAACCGATTCACCGGCGCGTAGTTTTTCGGGTTCTGTCGACCACTCTTCTTCAACTACAATATTGCGTGCCGGCAACCAGGTACTACCGGAATAGGCCGCGGGTCTGGGCAGCACCTCGATTTTCAAGGCTTTACTTTGCAGGCGTATCAGCTTGCCTCTGGATGTGTCGAATACGCTGCGGCGTGGCCCGCTCTCCCTCGCGGAAAAACTTTGCGCTGGAATTTCCAGAACACCACTTTTTTCCGGAAAAATGGCATACCGTACTTCATGCACTAGCCAGGGCCTGCCACTGACCGTACGTTGGAATGACTTTTGTTCAAGGGGCACGACGAATGCGCCGGGCAACTGCAAGTCGCTGATACTGCGTCCATCGAGGTTGACCGCCTGTTGCAGGCGCAGTGTCAGGATTAGTTGTCCCTGCACATAGACCGAGTCACTGTCGACGGTGGCTTCAAACAAAATAGCTTCTGTGCCAGGATCCACACGTGCCATTTTGCTGACATTGACCCAAACCGGAGCTGTTTTGCTAGCGCCCACCTGGAACGAGGAAATAATTAAGGCACCCGGCCGCCGTGGGGTGATTTCAATTTGCAGTTGGCGGTTATGGTTGCGTTTGCCATTCACGATGGTGGTATTACTGCTCGTTTTGCGCGACAGGATTTCCCAGTCTGTCAGCAAGGTATTGAGACTGACAGTTCCCAGGTCTTCATCGTCCTCGGTGGCACTGATGACCAGTTGCAAGGTATCGCCCATGGCAACCTGCTGGCGATCTACAGTCGCTTCGACGGCAGCGTTTGCCATCAATGGGGCCTGGCACAGGAGCAGAATGACTGCCCACCGTGCCGATTTACCAATACGTCTCATCATCCTTCGTCTTTCCCTGCTGCTGTCGCTGCTGGCTTTCGTAGCGGAATTTTTGCCGCAATAGTCCGGAGGGGTCGTCTGGTATCCGTCGTAACCACTGCTCCATGGCCTGATCTTTTTCCAGATCTTCCTGTTGCGCCTGGGCGATGGCCTCGTCCAACGCTTCCTGTTGTTGCTCCTTCTCCTGCCTGGAAGCTTCTTCCTGCTCAGGCGTTTTCTCCTGTTCCTCCGGCTGATCCTGTGGAGATTCCGACGCCTGTTCCTCCTTGTCTTTTGAGTTTTGGTCGGGAGGCTGCTGGTCGTCTGACTGACTGTCCTGCTGTTGCTGATCCTGGTTTTGCTCGTCTTTCTGTTGATCCTGATCCTGATCCTGATTTTCCTGATCTTGCTTGTCTTGCTTGTCTTGCTGGTCGGATTGTTCTTGTTGCTGCTCCTGCTCCTGCTGTAACTTTTCCAGTAAGGCCAGGTTCTCTATCGCGTCTTGCTGCTCAGGTTTGATTTTAAGCGACTCTTGGTAAGTTTCTATTGCCTCATCTATCTGGCCGGCTTTGGCCAGCGCGTTACCTCGATTGTAAAGCGTATCTGCGCTGTCTTTGTCAGTGAAGCTCTGGGTAGCTCTCTCATAGTCGCCGGATTGATAAGCTGCTGTGCCGGCCCAATTATTATCCTCGAACAGGTTGGCGGCCGCCTCATTGTTGCCTTCTTGCAGGGCGCGTTGGCCTTGTTGATCGGGAGTGAGCCAGAGATCATCCCAGACATCGGCGTGTGCTGTTTGTGGCAGAGGTGCAAACATCAGCGGCAACAGGCACACAATCCATCCTTTGCGGAACAGACTCAGCACCACCGGCAACAATAGCAGGATTAGCAGGTGCCCCTGGTCCTCCCAGGCATCGGCCGCTCGATCCAGAACCATGGTTTGTTCGGGAATGGCCAGTAAATCATCTGCGAGTAAATAATCGAGGTCGCTGTCGTCAATTTGCAGGCGCATGTAGCGTCCGGCTGTGTCCCTGGCGAGGCGCCGCAGTAAGTCCTCTTCGAGCGCAGGCATGACAATTGTCCCGGAGTCATCCTTAAGAAAACCGCCCTTGGGCAAGGGTAACGGTGCTCCAGTCGCTGTGCCTATGCCCATAATGACCAGGCCCATACCGCTGCCTTGCAGAAGCTCGGATATTTCCTCCCGGTCTTGCTCGGTAATGCCATCTGTTACCAGCATTATTCGCCCCCGTTGGACGCCCGCTGAGTACATCAGCTCGACTGCCTGCGAAAGAGCGGCGGCTGGTTCCGAGCCTGCCAACGGCATCATGCCGGGATTCAGCGCCGGCAGCAGGTTGGCAATGGTGGGATTATCATCGGTCAGGGGTGTTACAATGTGGGCGTCCCCGGCATAGGCGATAAGGCCTGTTTGACCCTCTTTGCGCTGGCTCAGTAAATCCAGCAGCTTTTGCCGTGCCCGGTCGTTGCGTGACGGAGCGAGGTCAGCTGCCATCATCGAGTAGCTCAGATCCAGGACCAATACCAGCGCGTCCTGTTTTTGGTGCACCGGTTGGGGTATTTTTTCAAAGCTGGGCCCCGCCGCTCCGAGCGCTGCCAATGCCCAGATCAATAAAAGGGCGGGGGTGAAGTTGCGTTTGCGGGGACCGCTGGAATCACCAATCAGGTAGGGCAACAAGTCGGGTGCGATGACTGAACTCCAACTGCCGCTGCGGTGGCGAAGCCGCCATAAAAGGCCAGCAAGAACAATCGCGGGCAACAGCGCCCATAGCCATTCGGGACGCATCAGATGAAAGCTCACGCTGCCCCCTCACGAGCGCCTGAACCCATTGCAGGGCTGGCCTGCCACAGTCGATGAATTGCCAGTCCAAAGCTGATCGCCAGAGCCAGTAGCAGTGGCAGGTAGCCCAGCGCCTGGCGCGGTCGATAGCTGGTGCTGTCCACTTCAATAGGCTCCAGTTGGTCTAGCAACTGGTAGATATTGGCAAGTTCTTCAGGGTTGCGGGCGCGGAAATACTTGCCGTCAGTGATCTTTGCAATTTGTTGCAAGCCTGCCTCATCCAGCTCTGCCGACGGGTTAACCTGGCGTGCACCAAAACTTGAGCCAAACAAGCCTGGCATGGTCAGGCTGTCGGCGCCAATGCCAATGGTATAGATTCGAATGCCCAGGTCTGCCGCGAGTTTCGCCGCATTCAGGGGCTGTACTGAACTGGCAGTGTCCTTGCCATCGCTGAGCAGGATCAGCACCCGATTCTCCGCCGGTCGTTCTTTGAGTCGTTTTACCGCCAGACCGATGGCGTCACCGATGGCGGTATCCTGGCCGGCAAAACCGATTTGGGCCTCTAGCAGGAAGCGCTTTACGGTGGCAGTATCGAAGCTGAGAGGGGATTGTACATAGGCATTACTGCCAAACAGAATGAGTCCCAGGCGGTCACCTTCGCGTTGTTCAATAAAGCGACTGCCCACTTGTTTTACCGCTCGGATGCGGCTCACTACCTCATCCGAGACCTCCATGTCCTCAATTTTCATGGAGCCAGAAATATCCACCGCCAACATCAGGTCGCGCCCGCTATTGGGTAATTCAATAGGCTCTCCGACCCATACTGGTCGCGCGGCAGCCATCAGCAGCAGAAGCCAGATACTCCAAAGGGCCAATACCGGCAGACGGCCGGCAGCCTGACTGCTGCGCCCCTGATTGGCACTGAGCTGTTGCCATTGCGTAAAAAAGGGCGCGCGCAGGGCGGGCTCTTGTCCCTGGGCCGTGGGCGTAAAACGCCTGACCAGCCATGGCAGCGGAGCCATTACTATTATTAATGGCCAAATCCACTCAATCATGGCCTGACCTTGTGCTTGTTGATCCAGCGGGCACTGGTGTGCAGATGACTCTCAATGTCGGTGCTGACGGGAATGGCCTGATACTGTGCCTGCAAGGGCGGCAGCAAAAATTTGCCGTCGGCCATGCCGCTGTCGTTAAGAAATGCCTGCCAACTCTCGCCCGTGACGCTGGCAACGTCGCGTTGAGGGTAAGCGCGCAGGGCGACAGCTTTAAGTAGAGCATTGGTGCGAGTAAGGCAGGCACCTGTATCCCCGTCATTTTGCCAGCGGTTGCGGATCTCATTCAGGGTTGCAATGCCTTGCCTGCGATAGGCGTTGCGGCGATAGCGCAGCAGTAGTCGCCACGCCACCAGGGCACAGCCGACAGCAATTATCGCGATCAATAGCCACCAGCCCGGAGCCAGAGGCCACCAACCAATAGCCACTGGTTCGCGCAGAGGGTTGAGCTGGGCGAGGGGGTCGACTGGGTTCATCAGCGCCTGTCACCATAATAGGTTTGTAGCAGGGAAAAAGGCGGCTCTGCCGTAGACGCCTGCAGCACTGGAATCCCCAACCTGGCCATATTTTGCTGCAGTTGTTGCTGTGCGCTATTGAAACTGTCGCTGTATTCCTTACGCAGTAAACGACTCCCGGTATTGAGCTCGCTGCGCTGCTGTCCATCAGTAACCGCGTACCGTCCTCCCCGGGGAAGTGTAGCCTCCAGCGGATCGGTGCAGGCAAGGGCCGTAACCTGGGTGTGCTGGGCGAGTTGGAACAGGTGTTTGTGGGCGCTCTCGCGATCGGCGCCTTGAAAATCACTGATCAGGTAGATATTGCTACCCGGTTTGGCTATGCGCCGCAGGTTGGCCAGCATGTCGGCAAAGCTGTCCGTGTCGGGGGCAGTCTCTACCGGTAGCGCATGATTAAAGGACTCCAGCTGAGACAACAGCGCCAGTACAGTGCGCCGAGAGCGACGAGGTCGCACTTCACGGTGATGCTTGCCGTCAAATACCAGACCACCAACCCGGTCACCACTGTCCAGGGCACTCCAGCAAAGCAGGCTTGTGAGGTGGGCCGCCAGTACCGACTTGAAGCAATGGCTGGAGCCAAAAAACATGCCCGGTCGCTGGTCAACCACTAACAGCACTGGTCGCTCTCGCTCTTCACGAAACAGCTTGGTGTGCGCACCGCCAGTGCGAGCGGTCACGCGCCAGTCTATGCTGCGAATATCATCCCCGGGCTGATAGCTTCTGACTTCTTCAAAGTCGATGCCACGGCCGCGAAAGTTTGACTTGTTGGGACCGGTAAGAGCTGAAAGCGCGCGGTTGCGACGGGCGAGTTTCAGCTGCCGGGCAGGGAAACGTAGGCTAATCAGTTCATCCAGAGACGCATAGGCGCCCCTGGCCGGGGTTGCGATATCCGCCCTTTGCATCAGCCTACGGGGACCAGGGCCAATAGTTCACGAGTGACCTGGTCTGGCGTTACGCCGCTGGCTTCTGCCTCGAAACTCAATAGCAGGCGGTGGCGTAAAACGTCGGCGGCGACAGCTTGAACATCGTCTGGACCGACGAAGTCTCTGTCCGCTAACCAGGCGTGTGCCCGGGCGCAGCGATCCAGGGCAATCGTTGCCCTTGGACTACCACCGTATTCAATCCAGTGATCCAATTGCTCACTGTAGCGAGCCGGTGAGCGCGTCGCGACTATCAACTGCACCATGTAGTCCTCCACAGCGCTGGACATATGCAAACCCAACACTTCTTCGCGTGCAGCGAAAATTGCGTCCTGATGGAGCGGCTCAGGTGCTGCTGCAGCCGGGCTACTGGCTTCAGCCCGGGTTAGGCGCAGGATTTCTGCCTCGGCTGCTGCGTCGGGGTAGTCTACGTTCACATGCAATAAAAAGCGGTCTAACTGGGCTTCGGGTAGAGGATAGGTTCCCTCTTGCTCGATCGGGTTTTGCGTTGCCATGACCAGAAATAGCCGAGGCAGGTCGTAGGTTTCTGACCCAACACTTACCTGTCTCTCGGCCATGGCCTCAAGCAATGCTGACTGCACCTTCGCCGGTGCTCTGTTAATTTCGTCGGCGAGCACCAGGTTGTGGAATATTGGCCCACGCTGGAAGTGGAACGTGCCTTCCTGAGGGCGATAAATTTCGGTGCCGGTGACATCGCCCGGCAGTAAATCTGGAGTGAACTGAATACGTTGAAAATCGCCTTCCAGCCCATCAGCCAGACTCTTCACGGCCCGAGTCTTGGCAAGCCCGGGTGCGCCTTCAACCAGAAGGTGTCCGTCAGCCAGCAATGCGATGATAAGTCTCTGTACCAGATGGGTTTGGCCGATGATTTGACCGCTGAGCCACTCTTGCAGGGCCCTGATTTCTGCGCTAGCCACGCGTTCTCCTATCTTTGATGGTGTTGTGTAGAAGCCTGAAAAGGCTGGCGCATTGTATCGCAACTTGCCGTAGCGTCCATCCCCTTATCTGGCGGCTCAATTATGTGACTTTTCACCCATGTAATAGTTCCCGGCGGCGCCCAGATCGGCTGGTTTAGTCTAGAATTGTACACAGGTAGCTGTTTGGGAATAAGCAGCGAACAAATTGATAGGGAACGGGTTGAATGATCTGGGAAAACTTCAAGAAAAGTTTGATGAAGGACCTGAACACGCGAATTCAGAGTCATGCTAAAGAGGCTGACCGGGAATCCCTTATTAACCTCGGGAATAATTTCTATCAGCGTTTCGCAGCCGAGGACTTGCGGGGGCGCTCGGTAGAGAACCTGTATGGTTGTCTCTGCTATCTCTTACGCTTCATGCGGGCTTCGAATGGTACCGATTCCCAAGTCATATTTTTTAACCCGCAGCTGCAACCCCATGGCTGGGAGAGCGGTAACACCGTACTGGCAATCCACTGTAGAGGCATTCCCTTTGTAACTGCGTCGGTGCGCGGGGAGATTAACCGGCGCAACATGCCCATTCATATCATTGCCAGTTCGAACCTGGCGGTGCGGCGCAGTGATGATGGCAGCCTTGAGAGTATTCTCGGTCATAGCGATGGCGAGCATGAGAACAGCGCCAGTGAGGCGGTTATTTATTTTGAGCTAGCGAGACACTCGCAGCCCAAAGACCTGGATGAGTTGCGGCAAACCTTACTGGATATTCTTGGTGAGGTAGGCGATGTCGTAGACGATTTTCCGGCAATGAATGAGCAGCTTGGCCAAGTGATCGGGCTGGTGCAGGGTAGTGCCTGCGTGGAGAAGAGGCTGCGCGAGGAAGCCGAGTCGTTTCTGGCATGGCTTCGCCAACATCACATGACCATGCTCGGCTATGAATATCTGGAAGTGGACCATAGCGGAGGTAGCCCGGTGGTGACCGCGTCGAGCAAGGGCCGCCTCGGATTATTGCGTGACCGGGAAACTCGGGGGGTAGCGGAT
>ERZ1047985.2393-NODE-2393-length-11810-cov-5.477499_pt1 | contig 11810 bp, 12 predicted proteins | sample MGYA00383097_ERZ1047985 | MGnify/ENA primary metagenome ERZ1047985 (study PRJEB29581, sample SAMEA5548367) | metagenome | biome: marine; feature: coastal; material: water | depth 50 m | study: Short-term variability in the microbial, nano- and picoplankton...
ATTACCAAAAATAGGATAAAACCCAGTTCCAATAACACCAGCAAATATGGCGCCTATTAAGAATCCATAAATATCCTGAATTGTTTGAACTTTAATGCCAAGCACTGTCGCCACTCCAGAGAAATAAGAATACAATGTAAAACCGGTCATTATCAATGCCGCAATTAAAACGCCGTGGACCATCCATCGTTCAATTTTCCAAACTTTTAAAGACTTATCTGAAAGATGTCTATAGGGGTCTCCCAATGTTTCAGCTAATCCTCCACACCCACAAACCCAAGAGCAGTACCATCGTTTGCCAAAAAAGTATACCATGACTGGAACGATGATTAGTGTCAACAAAATGCCCCAGACAAGAATGAATAATCCTAAACCACCACTTGCGATTAACTGATCTAAATTCCAGCTAAAAAAGAAGTCATAATCCAATGGGAAAGCATTTTTAAAATCATACCAAGGTTTTTCAAAACGAACTAATATTTCAGGAATTAAAAACGCAAATACAATTTGAAAAAATAATACGGAGCTGGTTCGTAATATTTGATATTTGTTATGACGATATTTAATGTACATGCGCAGCGCCATGACACTCATAACGACACAGTATAAAAAACCGTACAAAAACCATTGGCTTGCTAAATTACCACTTAGTAGTTCACTTATTGGATCTACAAGATACGTCCAGTTAACAATATAATTTGGACAAAAATATAGGAGAAGATAAAAGCCAACTAAAAACACAAATACAAACCACCCAATCCAGCCTCTGTTGGTTGCAGCATTGAACCAAATACCATTGTTTTTGACGCCTGGGGGTCCTTTCACAATAACATTAGGGATAATGTACAATAATGCGCCAAGAATACCTAACCCAAAAGTAAGCCACCAAAACAGTCGTTTATTTTCCTTAACGATACCTTGCCCTGCTTGTTTTACAAAGACATAAGTAAAGCTATTAGGCTTGTCCCAAATAATTTTATTCCACTCGCTATTTTGCTTATGGGCATTGTTTGCAACTTCCATGGCAGAGATTATTTCTGCTGAAAATGAGAACGGCTCGTTAAACGTCTCATTCACTATTTTGTTGTTCACTATTTCAATGAAGAGCTCACTTTTAATTGCTTTATTTTTGACAACTTTATCCAGCACTACAGGCGTTAATTTATAGTTGCCAAGAACTATCAATGAGGTAAATATTGTAAGACCCAACAAGAATAAAGCAAGCCCTATATTTTGTAGATACTTCATGCTAATTGGTTTTAAATATTCGTTTCCAACTTCTTTTTTTTAGGTGGATACTTGTGCTATTTTCATAGTTAAATTTACCTACAATTTCTTGCTCGTGAAGTTTGTAAAATTCAGGATCAAAATTTGCGTCACACAAATGAGCTAAAACGTATTCAATAGTTTGTTTTTTAGAAAGCATTCTGTCAAAAAAATCGTGACGCATTCTAATCCCAAAAGTATTGATACCAATAAATTCATGGGTATTCTTATCATAACTTATGTGAATACATTTCTTGCCGCTTTTGTGCTCCCAATAAAAGCGTTTTTCATGCTCTTTTGGTTGTGCCCATACCCATCCATAGGTCTGATATTCAATATCCATGAATTTTGCAGAATTGAACCAATGTCCTGGTTTGTATTCTAATCTGTTGCCACAGATTGTTTGTGCCACCGTTTCTCCCATCATACGTCCTGTATACCAAACAGCTTCAATTGGTCTGCGACTTCCGATGGCCACGTGTTGTTCTGCACAATCTCCAATCGCATAAATATTTGAAATATTAGTTTCCAGGAAACGATTTACTTTTACGCCTTTACCTGTTTCTATTTCTGAATCTCTAATAAAATTAATGTTGGGTGATACACCGGCTGTCAGTCCTAACATATTACAATGAATTTCTTCTCCTGTTTCCTCAATAATGACTGATTTTACTTGCCCTATTTCATCTGAAATGATTTCTTTGAGATTGGTAGAGAGTCTTAGATCGATGCCATTTGATAATATCTCTCTATTTATTATTGCTGATTCTTCTTGAGGTAAGACACCATTCCAGAAACTAGCTTCTCTTACTAAAAAAGTGACAGGAATGTGTCGTGAATGCAACATTTCTGCTAACTCTATCCCTATGAGTCCTCCTCCAACAATGACTGCACGTTGACATACTTTATTATTTGGAGCATAGGTCTCAAGACTCTCTAAATCTTGCTTGTGATACATTCCTAAAACGCCCTTGAGATCTTGGCCCGGCCATCCAAATTTATTTGGCTTACTGCCAGTTGCAATGATAAGTTTATCATATTTAAGCGTTTCTCCGTTATCAAAATAGAGTATGTTATGCTTGGTTTCAATAGTATGAACAAATCCTTTTTTGAGCTCTATCTTATTTTTTTCCCAAAACCAATTTTCGTAGGGTTGCGTGTGTTCAAATTTCATATGCCCCATAAAAACATACATGAGCGCAGTGCGTGAGAAGAAATAATCTGTTTCTGCTGACACTAGAGTGATTTTTTTATCTGAAAGTTTGCGAATATGCCTTGCGGCTGTTACACCAGAAATTCCATTTCCAATAATAACGATGTGTTCCATAGGACAATTATTAAAAAATAAACTGTGGAATTGTTAAATCTTATATAAGATAATTTCAGTTTGTTTAAATTTATAATTTATTTACATCATGAGAATAGTTTTTACATTTTATTTATTAATAAGTTTAGGAGCTTGCAGTATGTCAACATTTAAGGAACCCAAGATTAATGGGGTGAGTTTTGTTGCTTCTAGGGATTCGATTTTCGAAACGCATGTAATTCCAGTTCTGAGAATTAACGCAAATTATGCTGCTATTATGCCTTATGGATTTATTCGTAGTGTTGATGAACCTGACATTATTTATAACTCAAAGAGACAGTGGTTTGGTGAATCAAAGCTTGGAGCCGAGCAGTATATACGTGAGTTATCCCGACATAATGTCAAGACCATGATGAAACCTCATTTGTGGATTCGTGGAGAATTTACGGGCCATATGACGATGACATCTGATCATAATTGGGAGCAACTTAAACTTTCATATACTTCGTTCATTCTAGAATATGCAGCATTGGCAGAGTCAACAAAAACGGAAATATTTTGTATTGGTACTGAATTGGAAGCATTTATAAAATATGATTCAAAATATTGGTTCAATTTGATCAAACAAATCAAATCTGTTTACTCAGGGAAATTAACCTATGCTGCAAATTGGGATGAATATGATAAAACGCCGTTTTGGAGTGAATTAGATTATATCGGGGTAGATGCATATTTTCCAGTAAGTAATGCTCAGACACCATCGGTGAACGAATGTTTAAATGGTTGGGAATCGCATAAAAAGGAAATTAAAGCTGTTTCGGATAAGTTTAATAAGCCTATATTATTTACTGAATTTGGCTATCGAAGTGTTGATTTTTCAGGACGTGAGCCATGGAAAAGTGATCGTTACAACACAACAGCTAATTTAATCGCACAAAATAATACAACTACTGCACTCTTTGAAACATTTTGGAAAGAAGACTGGTTTTCGGGTGGATTTATTTGGAAATGGTTTCATAATTATGAAACTAGCGGTGGTGAATTAAATAATCAATTTACACCACAAAATAAACCAGTGGAGGAAATTATAAAGGATTATTATTTAACATATTAAGAAATGTATTTTTTGTAATAATCGAATAATTCGTTTGCTGAGTTTCCGCGCCATTTTTTATAATAAATCATCCAAAAATGATATTGAAGTCTCCAAATTCCTTTAGACTCAAAACGCCTTGCGGAGGTAAATAGTTTTTTATTAATAACCGTAAATTGTTTGCGCTTATATAGTTCAGAAATTAATATGTTGTCCTCGTATATGACATAATTTTCGTCAAACCCTCCTATATTTTCAAAAAGCTGTTTTGTGATAAATTGACTTTGATCACCACCTCTGCATACTCGAAAATTAAATTGTGTTAACCAACTTGATAGTTTTAACCACCAATGTGAATGCTTAAATTGTAGTCTGAAACATCCAGCTAAATTTCCTTTTTTCACCTCGTTAGCAATGAGTTTGTCAAAATTACTTGGAGGAAAAGAATCGGCATGTAAAAAATATAATATTCCTCCAGTAGCTGCGTTCGCGCCTGCATTCATTTGTTTTGATCGTCCCCTTGGACTACGGATGAGACGACACTTAATTTTTTGTTTTCCAATAATTGTTTTTTGAAAAAAAGCACCTACAATATCCCTAGTTAGATCCCTGCTTCCACCATCAACAATGATTAGCTCGTGAATAATGCTAGGAGAAGAATTGACAAGTAGATGGTTTAGCAGTTTATTGATGGATGCTGCCTCGTTAAGAACAGGAATAATAATCGAAATACTATTCATTTAAAGCCCAGTTATAGTCTTGATAGGATATTTTTGCTTTTGGCGATATCTCAACGGAGGCGTACAAGTTCAAGAAGTCTATAAGACTTCCGTTTTGTTTAAAATCTCGAGAAAACCAATCAAAAATTTTAGAAATTTTTAAAGTGTCTTTGGTGATATAATTTCGTTTTTGGTCTGATAAAAAGTCTTTGCTTGCATTGCTTAATTGCTGTTCAATATTGTCAGTATTATACGCTTCGTTTAAAAGTTTGGGGCAAGAGTAGGAGGCACAGACAATAGCAAAATGAATACGAGGTTCTTTCATTTTTCTCAGGATATCATGCTCAATTTCTCCTAAGCTATACATGGTGTCTCCAAGTTTCCATAAACGTTGTTTCCACGGGTTTTTTATTTCTTTTATGCTGGTTACAGGATAGTGTTTAATAATTAAATCGACTGTAAAAGCGTTGTAGGCATTAATCCAAAACGCCAATTGTGCTCCTTTTTCTAATGATTGAATCATTTTATTACTGCAAAACTCATCTAATTTTGAAATATAATTTTCAAGTTTTTCAGGATCTTTCTGAAGCGTCTTATAATTGACTGTTCCGTCTTTTGTAACATGTGTTTTAAGTATTTCTGTCCAAAGTTTATGAAGATCTGTTTCTTCAATGGACTGAGAGTTGCTTTCAGAATTTGGAATTAATTCTTGACTTTGAACAGTACCTATGTCGACATAACAGCACATGGTTAACAATAAATAAAATGACTTTATCTTAAACATATCATCTTGTATGAATTCTCAGCAACATCCTCCACCGTCATAATGAAACGTGGACTCGCTAATAAAGATGTCATCTCTTTTTAATGAAGACAAAGATGCAGCAGTTTTATCACAAATGGCGAGTGGCTGATTTTTTAATAAGATATGGCCAGCATGGTCGTCAAAATAATCGTTTCCCCCAAAATAAATAGCAGCTTTACCTGTAAAGATGCATGGGCCGTCATCGGGCATCGGATCTTTTATGGCAGCAACTTCAATTGATTCGATATAAATTAATTCTTTAGTTGCATAGTTTTTTGGATCTAAAACACGATAAGGTTTTCTTGCCCTAATTTCGATCGTACCAAATCCTTCATCGGTTAGTGCTTTAACATAAGCATCTATTGGTAAACTCCCGCTTAAACATAAGGCTCTTAGGCGCTCATCGTTACGTAAGTCATCATTCATGGTTTGTTCACATGTTGGATCACTCATAACAAGACGTCCGTGTGGTTTTAAAACGCGATACATTTCTGCGATTGCTTTTTTTAATTCCTCTGATTTAAAAATATTAAATAAACAATTTTGAGCTGCAACATCAATACTGTTGTTCTCAACGGGTAGGTTAAGAGCGTCTCCTTTTTTCAGTATAACAAAGTCACTTTTGAACCATTCATTTTGTAATTCTGCCTCTTTGAAATTTTTTCGTGACGCCTCAAGCATTTCATCAACAACGTCAACACCAATAACGCCCCCTTTTTGTCTATTGAAGTAAGAAAATTGTAAAAGTTCCATTCCACCCCCAACACCAACATATAACATTTTTGGGTTATTTGTTAAATCACGAGCATGTACTGTACTTCCACAGCCGTAATTCATTTCTTGCATAATTTTAGGTATTTTTAATCCGGGTAATTCCCATATAGGATTAGTAGTGCAGCACAAACCAATATCAGGTGATAATGCAGCTTCTTTGTATACTTCATGCGTTGTTTCTAAATAATTGCTCATATTTATAATGACTTTATTAATTGTGTAAATAGGGTTATCATTTGTGGTTCAGCTTTGGTGGCCATCGCAATGATTTCTTTAATATTGACAGGTTGTAAGTTGTCAGGGTTGCATTCATCTGTTAGTACCGATACTGCTGCGACTTTCAAATTCAAGTGATTTGCAACAATAATTTCAGGAACAGTACTCATGCCAACAGCATCTGCCCCGATAATTTTTAGCATTCGATACTCTGCTCTTGTTTCTAACTGAGGCCCAACGACACTTGCATAAACTCCTTTATGGAGTGTTATGTTATGAGTTTTTGCAATGACTTCAAAAGTGCTATTCATGGATTTATCATACGGGGAACTCATGTCAGTAAAACGCTCACCGAATTGAGAAACATTATTAAAGGCAAGAGGTGAGCTTCCTTGTAAGTTAATATGGTCATCAATAAGCATTAGCTCTCCTTTTTTAAAGTTGAGGTTTATCGCTCCTGAAGCATTTGATACGAGTAATGTGTGTATCCCTAATTGTTCCATAATCCTCACAGGGTATGTTACATCTTGAAGTGTATACCCTTCGTATAAATGAAAACGGCCTTGCATGACAATTACTTTTTTATCAGCAAATGTTCCATAGATTAATTTTCCTTTGTGAAATTCGACGGTGGCTGTAGGGAAATATGGAATGTGATTATAACTAACTTCTTTAATAACATCAATTTCTTGAATCAATTGGCCTAAGCCAGTTCCAAGGATGATTCCAATTTCTGGTTTATCAAAACCTTTGTCTTTAAGGTATTCAGTTGTTTTTTGTATTTGTTTTATCATTTAGAAATGAGTTTTAAAAATTTTGGAAAAGTTTTTAAATCTTCAAAAGTGTCAATGTCGTTCAAAATGTCAATTAAGGCTGTTTTGGTTTGGTTGTCATGTAATTCAATTAACGTCTCTTCTAAAAGCTTTGAGGTGCTCCAAGATTTATTTTCAAAAATACAGCTTTGAAATTCATTCATGCCAACAAGATAGTATCCTCCATCTTTGGCAGGGCCGAAAACAACTGTGTTATCAAGTAGAGCATCGAAGCCTTTTTCGATGATAACATTTGAGATATCAGGTAAATCAGATCCAATTAATATAATTTGGGAATAGCCCTGGTCAAATCCTTTTTTAAAAGCATCGCTCATGCGTTCGCCCAAATCTGAACCAACTTGAATATTAATGGATGCGTTATTCCATTTTTCTGCACCATTATTGGTTGAAAAATAAACATGTGTATCCATCGTCATTGAATTGGTTACATGTTTGGTATGTCGCACCAAAGCACTGTAAATTTTGAGCGCTGCTGCGTCTCCAATACTTTTTGCAAGCCGTGTTTTGACTGTTCCAAGTTTCGTGTTTTTAACAAAGACAATAAGAAGTTTTTTTGACATAGAATTACGCTAAAGTCCCTTGACAACTACTTCCCGCACCAGCAGTACAGCCGTAGCAATGTTGTGATACGATAATATGCCTATTTTGTAACAATGTTTCATTGTAGTCATTGATGTGCTGCACTTTACTCGCTACTTTTAAATCAAGCATTTGGTTAAAATCGCAGTCATATAGCCAGCCATCCCAACTTACTGATATTGTGTTTGTGCACATGACGTTGGCGACAGCCTCAGGGTTATAAGCTTCAACCAAGGCGTACATGTAATCTTCATAATTGTCAGAAGCAATGAGATAATCTAAAAATCTCGAAATTGGCAAATTTGTTATAGCGAATAAATTATGAAAATGAATATTAAAATCTTCTTTTAGCGCCCTCTTAAAATCCTTTTCCATAGATGCTTGGTTACTTGGTAAAAAGGCTCCTGATGGGTTGTATACTAAATCTAGCTTGAGATTGCTGTTGGGCATGCCATATCCAATAGCATTTAAACTTTTTAAGGCACTTATAGATTGGTCGAAAACTCCGCTTCCTCGTTGTTTATCAGTTTTCCCTCTTGTCCAGTGTGGCATCGAACTTATGACATGCACATTGTATTTTTTAAAAAAATCAGGTAAATCATGATATTTCTTATTAGCGCGAATGATTGTTAAGTTTGATCGGACAATAAAATCTTTTATACCAACTTTGGAAGCTTTCTCAACAAACCATCTAAAATTAGGATTCATTTCTGGAGCACCACCTGTTAAATCCAATGTATGTGCTCCTGTGGTTTTAATAATTTTAAGGCACTGAAGCATGGTCTCTTTCGTCATAATTTCTTTTCTGTCAGGACCAGCATCTACATGACAATGTTCACATACTTGATTGCACATGTAGCCCAAATTAATTTGTAGAATTTCTAATTGTTTTGGTTTTAGTGGAAAGCGGTTAATTTCTGAAATCTTCTCTTTGAAAGTTGGTAATTCACCAGATTTAAATAGGCCGTCAGATAAAATTTCTAATTGCTTATTACTCTCTGCTAGAAGACTTTCACGTTTGTGTAATGATTTTAACTGTTTCATTAGATGTCTTAACCGTCAAGTTTGTTTACTTTATTCATCATCTGAACACCATGTACCAAGACAGCACCACTTTTAATGGCAGACCCAACATGAACAGCTTCCATCATTTCTTCTTTTGTGATGCCTCTTTGTAAGCCGTCTTTCGAGTAAGCATCAATACAATAAGGGCATTTTTCGGTATGTGATACAGCGAGGGCAATCAGTGACTTTTCTCTAGATGTTAATGCACCTTCTTCAAAAACTGAGTTGTAATAATCAAAAAATTTTGTTCCTAACTCTTCACTCCATTCTGTGATTTTACCAAATTTCCGCAGATCAGATGGCTCATAATATGTTTTAGACATGTATTAAAAAATTATAGTTTTTAGATAGGTGTAAAATATAAAAAACATTACGGTTTTGTTGTTAAAAAATGCATAAGCTTGAAGAAGTTAACTTTTTTAAAACGTTGTGTTTTATTTAGGCAGTTGTAAATTAAAATAGACATGTTACGATTAAATAAATGAAAATTAATGATGTAGAACTTTTTTGTTCATTGTAATATTTACTATTTTTCATTTTTTACATAAATGGTACAGCAATCGTTTATCCATCTTATTTTAAGGTTATTAACGAAGCTTGAAAAAATATAATTAGTAGTAAATGCATAATTTAAAGGTTCTTTTGGTTGAGGATGACTTGATTGAGGTTATGAAATTAACTAGGGCGATTTCAACGTTACAATTACCACATAAAATCATTGAAGCCGGTCATGGTGAAGCAGCCTTAGAATTATTAGAACAGGACAAATTAAACCCTGATTTAATTTTATTGGATTTAAATATGCCAAAAATGAATGGTATAGAATTCTTAAAAAATATCAAAAACAACATTGATTTAAATTACATTCCAATTATTATTTTCACAACTTCCAGTAATCCAAGAGATTTACAAGAGGTTTACCGCATAGGAGTTTCTGGCTATATTCTAAAGCCATTAAAATATGAAGATTATGTTAAAAAAATTGATAGCTTATTTAACTATTGGGGTATGAATGAACTGAGAAATTTTAAATAGCAACAGCCATGTCTATGGCGCAATGAAGTATGATGAGGTATTGTATAAATTTTATATTTTTTTGAGTTGATAAAAAAATGAATTTAAAGGAAATCCATAAATGGGAAAAGGCACTCGCTCAAGAGAAAGCATCAAGAAGATCTGCAGAAAAGATTTTAGAAAAAAAATCTGCAGAATTAAAAGAAGTTAATCGCAAGCTTGAGGCCTCCCATGCAGAATTACTTTCACTCTATGATAAAACGCATTCTCAACTTCAAGGAGTTTTTGAGAATATTGTTGATGCTTATGTCATTATGGATTTGTCTGGGAATATTTTAAAAATGAATGATGCAGCTGTCAACTTATTAGAATTTGACACCGCCTATGACGAAAGAAATTTAATAACACTGGTTGATCCAGACGACGCGTCTAAGATCATCCCCTCATTCAAAGAACTTATTAAAAATGGTTCAATCACAAATTTTATCATTAAAATTTTAACGGCAAAAGGAAGAAGTAAAAGCGTGCACATAAATGCAAGTATTATTTATGAAGATAAAATTGCTGTTGGTGCACAAGGAATTGTTAGAGATATTACATCTGATATTGAGAAAGTATTTGTTATTGAAACACTCAATAATGTTGCAAAAGCAATTTTGGGAAAGGTAGATATACTCGAAATTGCTTCTGTAATTACCAGTCATATAACTCAATATCTTAATACTGAAGATTGTGTAATTTATGTTGTAAATGAAAAGCGGCAAACGTTAGAACAAATAGAGGCATACGGAAACAAACTGAACGAGTTTAATGAAATTCAGAATAAAATTGAAATACCTTTGGGCCAAGGTATTGTGGGGACAGTGGCAAAAACTGGAAAATCAGAACTTATAAAAGATACGAGTAAAGATGATCGCTACATTATTGATGATGATATTCGTTATTCAGAAATTACAGTTCCTATTATTAGTGATGGTAAAGTTATTGGTGTTATTGATTCTGAGCATCTTTCTAAAGATTATTTTACCAATGAACAATTATTGATGTTGGAAAATATTGGAAGCCTAATTGCTATGAAGATCAAGAGCGCTATTAATTTTCGAGAACGTCAAAAGGTCGAATTAAAAAATATAAAGCTTCTTGAGGAATTGGAGAAAAGTAATGAGGCACTTCAAGAATATGCCCATGTGGTATCACATGATTTGAAATCTCCCTTACGAAGTATAAATGCATTAATAAGTTGGATTCAAGAGGATAATAAAGATGTTTTTGACACATCTAGTCTTGAGAATTTTGGCTTAATCGAAATGACCTTAGAGAAAATGGAACAGCTTATTTCTGATATCCTGTTATACTCAAGTATTGGTTCTGATGACACAGAAAAACAACATACAGACGTGAATCAGGTGGTAAAGGATTTGAAAAAAATTCTTTTTATCCCGAGACATATAAAAGTTGATATTCTAAATAAACTACCGGTAATCGTAGGAGAAAGGGCTAAACTTCAGCAATTATTTCAAAATTTAATTAGTAACGCAATTAAGTTTAATGATAAAAACAAAGGTTTCATTGAAATTGATGTTTTAGAAAAAAAGTCTTTTTATCAGTTTTCAATAAAGGATAATGGTCCAGGTATTGAAAAAAAATACCATGATAAAATTTTTAAAATTTTTCATTCTTTAAATGCGAGTAATTCTTCATCTGGGATAGGATTAGCGATCGTGAAAAAAATTGTTAATTTGTTTAATGGCGAAATTTGGTTAGAATCAGAATTGAATGAGGGTGCGACGTTTTACTTTACTCTTAAGAAATAATATGGAACAACCTAATATATCATACATTCAGAGCATGTCGGGAGGTGATAAAAATTTTGAAAAAAAATTACTTGACATCATAAAATTAGAGTTTCCAACTGAAATTCAAGCTTATTATAATAGTATGAGGATTAAGAATTTTAATGATGCTTCCGAAATAGTACATAAAATTAAGCATAAAATTAGTATTTTAGGCCTCGAAGAAAATTATAGAGACGCGAAGGCCTTCGAACATGGTTTAAGAAAGGGCGATGTGGCACTTCAATCAAACTTTGAGACTACATTAATGATTATAACTAATTTTCTTAAAAATTTTAAATAATGAA